>OLRV01002088.1_pt1 | contig 15938 bp, 16 predicted proteins | sample 1672421 | NCBI WGS metagenome assembly OLRV01 (sample SAMEA3136684, study PRJEB25190) | human gut metagenome | biome: human gut; feature: human-associated habitat; material: faeces | place: Austria | collected 2013
TCATATAATATATAAACCTTTAAGAAAGGATTTTTAATATGAATATTGTTTATTTCGATAATGCTGCAACAACAAAAATTAGATCTGAAGTTTTAAATGAAATGATACCATATTTAACATCAAATTATGGAAATGCTTCTTCCCTATATTCTATTGGTAGAACATCAAAACATGCTATTGATAATGCTAGAGCTCAAGTTGCAAGTTTAATAAATTGTAATCCAAATGAAATTTATTTTACTAGTTGTGGTTCTGAAAGTGATAATACTGCACTTAAAGGTATTGCATTTGCAAATAAGAAAAAAGGTAATCATATTATTACATCAAAAATAGAACATCCTGCAATATTAGAGTCTTGTAAGTTTTTAGAAAAACAGGGATTTGATATTTCTTATATAAATGTTGATTCAGATGGTTTTATTAATTTACAAGAACTTGAAAATGCAATTAGACCTACAACTATTTTGATTAGTATCATGTTTGCTAATAATGAAATTGGCACAGTTCAGCCAATTGAAGATATTGCAGAAATTGCTCATAATCACAATATTATTTTTCATACAGATGCAGTTCAGGCTATTGGAAATTGTTTTATTGATGTTCAAAAAATGAATATTGATATGCTTTCTCTTTCAGGTCATAAAATTCATGCTCCTAAAGGAATTGGTGCTCTTTATGTAAAAAATGGAATTGAATTTGAAAATTTTATAAATGGTGGTCATCAGGAAAAAAATAAAAGAGCTGGTACTGAAAATGTTGCTGAAATTGTTGGCCTTGGCAAAGCTTGTGAAATTGCTAGAATAAATTTAAGTTCACACGTTACTTATCTTTCAAGACTTAGAAATTATTATTTCAATTTACTTAATAGATATTTTAAAGATAGATTTAGAATTAATGGTTCTGTTCAAAATAGATTACCTCGGAAATGCTAATGTTTCTTTTGTGGGTGCAGATGCCTCTAAATTAATTTTTGAACTTGATAATATGGGAATTTGTGTTTCTAGTGGTTCTGCTTGTTCTTCTGGTAATACTACTCCTTCTCATGTTTTGTCTGCTATTAATACTCCTAAATTGTATATTAATTCTGCTATTAGGTCTACTTTTAGTGATTTTAATACTTTTGAGGAGGTTGATTATTTTATTAATGCTTTAAAATTACTCTTAAAATAATAAAATTTTCTATATTTTAGTCTTTCAATCTTTGCACATACAAAAAACCTCATTTGTAAATGAGGTTTTTTATTATCTTGAAATTTCATCATCAATTTCTTTTTCTTTAAAAATAGAATTATCCATTATCTTTCCTTTTCCATTAATATAATATCCAAATCTACCAGAAATCAAAAAAGGACTTTTTATTTCACTAAAATGTAATAATCCGGTTTCATATGCTTTTCCCTTTATTCCGTCAACTTCTCCAATAGAAACTGTAATATGTGGTCCATTCTCATTCTTAAAATATGCCTTTAGTTCTTTGGGTAATTCAACTTGAAATCCACTATTTTTATCTGTTGCTGCATATCCTACAATTTTTACTTCATAATCTTTATTTAATACTTCTTCTGGATATTTTTCTGTTTTTCCAAATTTAAAAGTAATATGCATGTCTTTAACTACATATTTTAGTTTTCTTTCTTGTAAATCAATTAATTTTTTCTTATTTATTTCATCAAAAAATATTCCTTGAAATCCTGTCATTTCTTTTTTTTCCATTTTCTTCTCCTTTTATTTCATAAAATTTTCTTTTATTCTTCTTACTAATTCTAGTGTAGCTTTGTTACACATATTTTTCTTTAATGTTGCTATAGATTTATTATCTTCTCCAATTTGAAATTCTTTTATTATCTGAACATCATCTCTTTTTAATAATTCTTCTTCATATTCTATATTTGAAAGCAAAACACCACAATTATTCAATACTAGTCTATCAATTAATTCTGTATCACCAATTTCATAATTTGGAGCAATATCAATATTATTTTGAGAACAATATTCTTTTAAATGTTGCTTTAATGCTGTAGATTTAGGTATTATTATTTTACAATTTTCAAAATTACTATCTTTTGAAATTTTATTTTTCTTTATATAATCATTAGTTGCTATAAAACAATATCTTGGTGTACTTTTTAATGAGATAAAATCTATATTTGTATACTCTGTTGGAATATCTGATAAATTCAACATTGCAATATCAATCTCTCCATTTGATAATTTTTTTAAACTTTCTTGTGTTGTAGCTCTTGATATTCTTATATCTATGTTAGGATAATCTTTAATAAATTCAACTAATGATGGCATAACATATTTATTTACTAAAAATTTTCCTCCACAAATTCTTATTATTCCTTTTTCTAAATTTATATATTGAGAGAATAAGTTTTCTGCATTATTCATTTTCTCAATGCTATCGCCTATATACTCATATAGATTTTTTCCTTCTTCTGTAAGCTCTACTCCGTTTTTATTTCTAAAAAATAATTTCCCACCTAATATTTTCTCTAATTTTTGTATTGATTGTGTAACAGCTGACTGTGATATGTATATATTTTCAGCAGCTTTTGATATATTTTTATATTTTACTACTTCACAAAATATTCTATATAATTCTAAATTTGCATTCATATGATAATATTCTCCTTTTCTTTCTCTTAAATAAATCTTATCATTTGGTATTATTTTTTTCAATATATATAGGAAAAAAACTACAAATTTATATAATTTGCAGTTTCTTATCTTTATCTTTCATTTTCATCTACTGATGATTCTTGAATGTGATTTTTTAGCCATATATCTCTTTCATAAATTCCATTAATATATTCATCATCATCAATTTCACTTTTATTTTTTTGATTTTCTAAATAGCTTCCAGCATACTTTATACTATATTTTTTTTCTTTTACTTTAGGATGTAATAATTTCTCAATTTCTTCTTCACAACCTTTTAATACAACATCTGGTGCACCCATATCTTTTAATATTTTTAAATTTTTTTCTTTTTCATATAATTTTTTTAGTCTTTCTAAACCTTCTTCAAAACTTTCTGATTCATATACTATTTTTCCATCTTGATAAAATTTTCCTTCATTTTGAGCATCATTCAAATCTATATATTCATTTTCTTTACTTATGATTCTGTATCTTCTACTATTTTTTCCACTTTCAACTACTTCTTTATATTTTAGATATTCATTCTCATCATAAACATCTATATTCATTGCTCCAATTATTCTTCCATCTATTCTTGCAATAATATATTTATCATCTAAAAATCCAAAATCAATCCAATCAAAATCTACATCTGGATATCTTGATTTTATTTCATTCCATAATTTTGTTGCCAAATTAAATCTCATTTGCTCATCTTCGAATATTGTTCCTTCTCCACATATTTTTTGAATTAATTTATTCATATACATACTATCTTCTAAAAAATCACTATATGTATCTTTATCATTTGAAAAGTCTTCATCTAAAATTCTTTTTCTTGTTTTATTATAAATTTTTTCTTTTGCTCTTTGTTGATTTATTCTGTTAATATATTCAATTGGTAATTGTTTTAATTTTTCTTCATCTATTCCTTTTTGCAATTTTTGAGCAATAATTTGGTTTATATATTGCATATAATCAAAGTCTGATTTTTCATTAACTTCACATTCTATAATTCTTTCTAATTCATTAACATTATCCATTAATTCTTCTATATCTATTTCTTCTATTTTTTTTGAATTGCAGTACCCCTTTACATATTCTAATATTATCTCTTGTTTTGCTGCTATAACATCTAAATTTTTAAAATTTATTCTTTCTAAAATAGATTCTTTTCTAAAAGTTTTTAAAAGAATATCAAAATTATATATTAATTCAAAACTATTCATACCATATTTTTCTATTAATTCTTCAATTTCAGGCTCACCATATAAATATGATTTTATCATCTCTTCTCTTGGTATTATTTCTAATATTTTTTGTAAGATGTTTTTTATTTCTTGATATGATTTATTACTTTTGGGATATTTTTGCTCTGTTAAGTATTGTGTCATTGCTTCATTGATTCCAGCTTCTACTCTGTTGTTTTTAAAGCCTATAAAAACCTTACCATTTGGCATTTTATGTGTTGAAATACAATGTAAAAATTCATGCAAAAATGTTTGATGTTCTTCTTCTGGAGTTCTCTTTTTCAATTTTATACTTTTCAAATCTGAAAAATATTCTCCTACTGTCCTGTTCTCACTATCATCCATAAACTCTATATCACAATTTAAATTTTGTTTTATTCTTTCTAATATTGTTTCTTCAGAGATATATTCTCCATATAATTCTTCTACATCATTTATGGCGTTTGTTAAAAATTCTATTGTTGTGTCATTAAATTTTTTTGATTCCAATTTTTGTTTTAATTCTTCTTTATTCATTTCTTATTTTCTTCCTTTTTTATATTTAATTTCATTTTTTGTATTTATTCTCTCTCTTCTTGTGAATTTTGCATATTATCTAAAATTATTTGGACTGATTCTCTTGTTCCTTTTCCTACTTTTTGACTATTAACTGTTTCTTTTAATATTTGTTCAAAATGTGATAAAACTTTTGAGTTATTTTCTAGTACTGCTTCAATATCAAATGACTCTTCTAGAGAATATTGATTTCCTAATATTTTTTTCCATCCTATCATTTCATCCTCTTTACTATCTTCTTGTGCTTTTCTTTCTAACATTTCTTTTCTTTCTTCTGTTAATTGTTCTAAATTTGCTTGTATTTGGTTTTCATATTCATATATATGTAATAATTGATTTTGTAATCTAATTACATATTCATCTAATTCTGTATAATTACCATATGGATTATATCTATATTCTTTCCAAGAAATTAATCCACCTATATTATTATTTTTGGCTTTTGCTAATATTTGTTCTTTTAATGCTCTCCATTCTTCAAATGAAATTAATATGTTTTCACCATTTGAAATAAGTTTTAATTTTTCTTTTCCTCTTTTAAGTCTTATTTGTTGTACTTGCTTTAAAAGTTCTGCTTCTTCTTGTTCCATATTTTCTATATAAGTTATTTTTTCCGCTATTGCTTGTTCTCCTATTTGAAGTTTGCTACTTTCTTCTAATGCTCTTTCTTTTAGTTCTTCTAATTCTAAAGTTTCTTCATATTCATCTCTTGTATCTACACTTTCTACTTCTTCATCTCTTTCATTTTGTCTTAATTTTCTCGCTATTCTTTCATTTACTTTTTGGCTCTTTCTTCCATAATCACGTGTGTGATCTGGCTTGTCTGATTTTCCTGGATTGTGTGTTTTTAATCCTTGATTTTCAATTATTCTTCCTTTAATTTTTAATCCATTAAATCTACTTTTTCTTTCTTTTAAATATTCTTCCATTTTATTTATTTCCTTTCATTTATTTTACATAATTATTTTAGCATTATTTGTTACTTATGTAAAATTAATAGTTTTTATGTTGATTATTAGTTTTTCTTATAATTATCTATTTTTTATTGAAAATAAGAAAAATAAGTCAGCACCTATTTAGATGCTGACTTTATTTCTTAATATTTTAAAATTTCAATAGCTTTACGATATTTTTCTTTTCTTTCTAGGTCTTTTGGAGTAGGATTTTCCATACGAGTTGGATCACTATTGTGATACAAATCTGCCAATTTTACTTTTCTAGCAATTGGATTATTTTTTATTTTTCTTATATATTCTAAATAATCTACATTTTTATCATGTGTTAATAATTTCAATCCTTCTATAACTTCTGGTGAAAAATTTTTTTCTAACTCATCAAATGTTACATTTGTATCTTCTACTACATCATGTAATAATGCTACAATACATTCTGTTTCTGTGTCCATTTGCTCTGCAAGGTGAATTGGGTGATAAATATATGGTATTCCTGATTTATCAACTTGCCCATTGTGTGCATTATATGCTATTATCATGGCTTTCTTTGTTTTGGGTGTATAAATCATATATTATTCTCCTTTTGATATCAAAAGCTTTTTCATCATAAGGCTTTTACCTTATGTTTGAATTATAACACTTTTTATGTCATTATTCAATTTTTATATTAAAGTTTCAAATTTATTGTTTAATTTTTCTAATAATTTTATATATTTTTCTTTTATTTCTTTGTATATTTTTCTTGATGTTTCTTCATCATATAGATGTGATAAACTATTTCTTGCAAGCATCATGTTTATCCATTCTTCTCCATCTTCTATTAAATGACTTTCAAATGCTCGTCTTAATATTTCTCTTGGACTTCCTATATTTTCTGATATTCCATTATATTCTAAAAAGTCTTTCATTGATTTCCATGCTAATTCAAATGTAAATTCAAATCTATGTAACACACAATCTATTACTATATCATTTTCTTCTTGCTTTAATGCTTCTTTTAACCTTTCTGTTGCATTTAATAGGTCTTGTTTTCTTTCTTCAAATCTTCTCATTTTATCTCTACTCCTTCCTTTTCAATATTTTCAACCAATTCTTTCTTAGTAAGTTCCTCAATAAAAACTAAATCTATTTTATGAATAGTATTTATAAGATCAAATTCATTTATTATTCTATATTTATCTTCTGTTTTAATATTTCCTTTTATTGCTATGTCTATATCTGATTCTTTTTTATATTTTCCTCTTGCTCTTGAACCAAATAATATAAATTTATATTGCTTGTTTTTTCGGGCAATATTTAATATTTTATCATATATTTCATCTTTTAAACCATATTTCATTTTATCTTCCTCATTCATCAATTTATTCATATTATAGCAAATTAAATTTTTCATTTCAAGTGATAAAATGCAAATAGCCAAAAAGAGCCTTAATAAACTCTTTATTGGCTCTTTTTATATATGAAAAAATTGTCTTATTTTATTTAAAATTCTTTTGAATATATTTTCTTTGTATTCAATTAATTCAGTATGTTCTTCTTTAATATTTGGTTTCTTCTGCTTATTAGCAAATACATCTGAATTATATTTTTTGTGCATTCTTTAGTTTGTTCTTCTTGAACTAATCAATCTAAGTACGCTTGTACTTCATCACATTATTTATTGATATATAAATAACAAACTCATAATTTTTGCAACTCTTGCTAGGCATATTTTTTTTTCTTACAATTTTTTTGTATAATATTTGACCAAATTGTTTACTCTATTAAAATTACTGCACTATTTGTTTCAATAGCATTTATCGAATTTTTTATATATTTAAAAAGCATATAACATCCATCACTTGATCTTTTATATATATCAACATTCTTAATAATAAGTATATATCCTGTTCAAGAATTAGATTCACAGCCGTTCTCATATTAAATCCTTCTATCTCTTTACATCTTAGCGAAAAATATAGTTCTTATTATAAAATTATCTCATGAGATATTTCTAAAGAAATAAAATAATTATCTATTTTTTTACATTTTATTGTCAATCTAATAAATCATTTTTTAGCAAATAATTTATTGCAAAAGAGAAACCATTATCATTATTGCTTTTAGTCACAAATTTAGCTATATTCTTAATTTTTTCATTACCATTCTTCATGCAAATTCCAAATGTGGCTTGCTTTATCAACTCATAATCATTAAATCCATCGCCAAATGAAATTATGCTATTTGATAAATTCAACGAATCTTTTAACTTTATCAATGCTGTGTATTTATTTACTCCTTTTTTCATAATTATATTTTGTACAAATTGTAATTTTTTATATTTCTTATTTAAATCATATTTCATAAATTCTACATCATACTCTTTTTCAACTATTTTTTTTATCTTTATCATCTTGATATTAGATATTTCATTTACAACAAATTTTTCTATATTAAGTAATTCTAATTCATTTATATCTTTTATTAAATTCATAGTAAATTTTCCGTTCATTTGATAATTTAGGCAATTAAATTTTAACTCTTTACAATATACTATACCAGCACTTAAGCAATACCAATATACTTGATTTTCTTCTAGTATTTTTATAACTTTTTTTATTGTTTCAAATTGCATATATTCTTCGGATAAAATATTACCACTATTGATGTCATATATTTCTTGTCCATTTCTACATATCACTAACGGTAAAACAATTTTTTCAATCTCATTTTCCAGCAATATTTTATTTATATCACTGTGCGATCTTCCAGATGTAATAATAATATTGTTATTCTTACATATTTTTTTCATTGTTTCTCTATCTTCACTAGAAATTTTCTTTTTATCATTTAACAAAGTTCCATCTAAATCAACTGCAATTATACTCATAAATTCACCTATATTTTCTTTAATAATTCATTATTATAAATTAAGTCTAAAAATTCTTTTTTACTTAAACCTTTTGGCAAATAGTTAATGTATGTTCTCTTATCCATCTTATTAATGTCCTCTATTGTTAGTTTATTTTCACTATCTTTTTTTACCAGTTCTTGCCTAGGAGAGTATGCTGATATTTTTATTCTACTGCTTCCATTTTTCTTTAAAAATTTAATGCTATTATATATATTTTCTTTGGTCTGCCCTTTTATACCTATCATTAATAAAACATATATCTTAACATTATATCTATTGGCAATGCTAAACATATTAACTAACTTACTTTCATATAACTCTATATCTCTAAATTTGTTTAATTCCATATTTGATATTCTATCAATTGTTTCAACACCTACGGAAATTTGTGAGCATCCTGCTTCTGCCATGATTTTAATCAAATTTTCATTTTGAAGACAATCCGGCCTAGATGTAACCTCCCAATTTACTTTTAAATTTTCTTTAATTATTAATTTGCAAAAGTCCATAACCCATTTCTCATCATACGTAAATGTTGGTGAAAATAGTTTGAACAAACTAACTTGGTCCTTATATTTTTTCATATATTCTACAATTTCATAAATATCTTTTCTTCTGTCTTTATTCTTGAAAGTTGCAACAGCAGAGCAGAATTTGCAATTATAAGGACATCCTCTTGAAATAGAAATTACTACTTGATTTGTTCTTAAACTTTTGTATAAATCCACATTAACCAAATCTTCATCTAATTCTGTAAAACACCAATGCTTAAAGTTTTCTATACTTTTTTCTTTTGAATAATCTCTCCACTCATCATTTTCCTTAACAAGGATACCAAACAATTTATTAGTTTTTTTAGATATATAATCTATATAGTTTGCTATACTTAGATCCCAATCCCCACTTTTTACAATTGCATCTATTCCATTTATATTTTCTTTTATAAAATTTTCAAACATGCAAGGCATATCTCCATAAATTAAAATTTTTGTTTTTGGAGATACTGTTTTTAATAATGGAATTAGTTTGATCATAGAGTTCAAAGTCTCAATTCTCGTAAGACAACAAATCAAGTCATATTTCGTGTTTTCAACTTCTTTTAAAATTTCACAATGCGATATTTTACTTTCTATACAATCCATTACCTTGACTTTTTCACCTTTTTTTTCTATAAAAGTGGCAATTTCTCCTAAGTAAACCCATCTTTTTAGCATCTTAGTTCTAACATCCATATAGAATGTTTCTTCTGCTTCTATGAAAAGTACATTCATTTAATTCAACACTCCTTTATATTTATAGATATCCATAGACTCTTCACTGTAATATGGTTTAGATAAATCAATATCCAAAACATCAGCAATGTTTTTTATAAAAAATTGCATAGCAAGTAGTAAATCAAATTCACCAATCACCCCATTAAATGGAGTTTTTATCAAAATCAAGCTACACTCCTTGGACTCTAAATATTCTAGTAATTTTTTTTCGTATTTACTGTTATCATTAGTTTGCATATATATTATAGCGTCTGGTTTATAATGCTCTAGTGAAATAAATCTTCCATGCGAAAAGTTCTTTTTTTCGTGAAATGTTGCTCTATAAATACCTGTTTCCACAATTTTAGATTCTAAATCTACTGCAGCAGTATTCGTATAATCACCACAAAAAACATCTAATATACTTCTATTATTTAATATTGCTTTCATATCATTTTCCTTAAAATAATCTTTAAAATAATCACGCCAATAACTTAATCTATCTTGTATAAAATCTTCAAAGTTTTGTTCTCGTTCTTGAAGATTAAAAAAGTATTTTGCAAATAAACTAGCCGGAAAAATAGTTCCCTCAATTGATAAAAAACCTCTTTCTTTTACTGTTTTACTTTTCGAATTTAAGTATGAGATAACTTCAAGTTCATTATTTACTATGTTGCCCTTCGTTATTAGATACCTGTTTTTATCTTTTCCATAATTTAAAATCTCTATAATATCATTCGTAGTACCAGAATATGAAAAAGCTATAATATTTTTAATATCTTTTATATTTTTATAAATAATATCTCTAGGAAGATTAGCTTCCGTCCAAATTCCCTTTGTGACATTTACAACTTTTGATGCAAAATAACTTGCTGCATACGAACCTCCTGTGCCACAAAATATAGTATTTCCTTTTAAATTAATTATCATTTTTTTAACTTGATTGTATGCATTACTCGAGAAGTCTGATTTAATTCTTTTACTTAGGTTAGATACATTTGAAGAAATTTTTTTTACTTTTTTTCTTGTTTGTATTGTTTTTTCTAACTCTAATCCACATATACATTTTCCTGGTTCATGTTGTACTTTATATAAAGGTTGTACAAGAGCTCTTGCTCCTATCATTCCAACTAATTGCGATGTTTTTGAAATTGCTTCTTTATATATTTTATTTAGCAGTCTTTTATTTATATTAAAGTCATTTTTTATTATATGTTCAAGCACAACTGAGAAAAACAAATCTCCTGCACCTGTTGAGTCCACTTCATTAGATGGATTTTCCATGTTATATAAGTAGTTTTTATTATCATATATGAACTCCGCACCTTTTTTACCATATGTAATAATTATTAATTTCGACAAAAAGAAACTATTTAATTCTTTTGTATCTTTTAATGAAAATTTTTCTATTAAATACTTAGCAACTTGTTCATTCAACTGAACATAATCAAATTTACTTTTTAACATTTCTATAATTTTGTTTCTGCTCAAATCCTCTAAACTTCCAACCATGCCTATATCAATGGCATTTATGCAATTATTTTCTTTTGTTTCATTCGCTAATCTCATATTTTCTTCATTTAATGTGTCAAAAATTGCTATAGTACCGTCTCGAGCAAATAATTTTTCAGGAAGTAGTATGTCTTTAGTTGATTTATCATACCATTTTTTTCTATCACATATTGGACATCTTTTTCTAGATGATACACCATCTTTTCTAATATTAATATTAAAGCACCTAGTTTGCTTCTCTGAAGTTATAATATAATCAGTATTCACATTCAAGTCATTAAGAGATTTTATAGCAATTTTTCCATCTCTATCATTCCCACAAATTCCAACTGCATATGTTTCAAATTTCGAAGATAAATTTGCTATTATATTAAAAGATGTCATCCCTCCGCATGCACCTATAAATTCTCCTTCTTTGTAATAATAATCTGTTACTAAATTTCCAATACCTATAATTCTCATTTGTTTTTCCTCCTATTTTTCTATAATTAAATCTTCTAAAGATGTTTTTTTTCTCATCTTTGCTAAATTTTCCACTATTTTTATCTGCAAATACACCTACATATATTTATTAGTGTCTATCATCCTATCGCTCACTAGGTGTCTCCCTTTCTGTTTTATTTATAGTTTTATCAACTTCACTATTTGGTGCATATCTTCCATTTTTATATAAATACCTTAATATTCTATCTCTTGATTTATTAAATATTCCCAATTCGTCTAAAAAGCTCTCTCCGTGGTTTTATTTTCGAATACGGAGATGGGAAAATTAATCCTTTTATATATGTTGTAAACTTTGAAGTATCTATTGCCCCTCTATCTTTAGCAAACATATGCTCAATCCTATTTATTGATGGATATCTAACAACAGCCAGGTTATTTATATAAATATCTTTAGAAAAAAGTAATTCCATAGCAGCTTGCAATGTAACCCCTGTTAACACATTATCATCTGAAACAACATTAAATCCTTGGCTATAATCTCGAGAACTAACAATTTTCATATCTTGTCTAATTAAATCATCAAAAAAAACATCAGAATGTAGTTGATTATACCCATTTTTCTTTATTAATATAGCCGATGTATCCACATCACATTGATGTTTGGCTAGAATACTTCTAGCTAGTAATGGTAATTCTATTCCTCCATAAATCATTCCAGAAAAATTTATCTCCCTATCTAAAAATTTTGCATTTTCTGCTTTTAATTTCTCTATTGTCAAATTCATTGTTATAAAATTTTCAATAAAATTATCAATTTCTCTGTATGTTCTAAAGCACCTCTTATTTAATTCAGGATCATTTTTGGCTATAATTCTGCTTACAATTTTAGGATATTTTTCTATTATCTTGTCCAATACTGCATATATTTCGTGCGGATAGTTATCTCTTCTTTTTTTATTAAAACAAATACTCTCCATTTGTTCATATATATTATTACATATATTAAACCATTCTTTTATTCCATCATCTTTCATGTATGTATCAAGAGATAATAAAATACTTTTGCTTTCAGGATATTCAGAGATAATAGATGCGTTCAAATTTATTAGTGCAACATTTCGCATATTATCTAATAAACCTAAAATCAATTTTAAATCATTTTGAATATCTTTTATTCTATAGTTTTGCATTATTGAACGAGCCTCTTTGAAAAATTCCATATAATTCATAAACCATGCCATTATTAATCTTGTATCTGGAACTTTTTCAACTTTATTTGCAAGAAAATAATAATATGTGTCTGAGCCTCTCAACAATTTTGAAGTATCTGTATTAAGTATATATCTATATCCACCATTTATTTTATGACTAAATAATTGTTTTAGCTCATTATTATCATCTATTAATTCCCATTGCCAATCATCAAATGTAATCGCTCCTGATTTTTTATCAAAAACATTTTCAAATCCTTCGCTAATATCAAATACCTCATTTATAATATTGTTATATTTATTTATAATTTCTTTTTTTCCTAAATTGATACTTTTTTCTGAAAGAGCTAATTGTCTTGTATATCTTTCTTTATCAGGTTTCTTAAGACATACCGTTGGCAATATTTTTTCATGACTTAAAATATATTTAGTTGCTTCAATACCTTTCAATATGTTTCCATCTTCATCACATATTGGATAACAATTATCTATACTTTGTGAACAAACATCAACTGAATATCCTTGTTCACAATCTAACATTGAAAAATCACTACCAAGTCGATTTCCTTGGTCTCCTATCCTCAACATCGAGTTTTCTGGTATTCCTAAAAATCGTTCAACTATTTTTAGAGCTTCCCCTTTACTTCCCACCGAAATTTGAAATATACTTTTATGTTTAAATTTTCCTGTTGTATAAACAACTTTGGAATTTGGATTTCTTGTCTTTTCTGAATTAATAAAATATTCAATAAATTGTTGCACTTTTTCTAAATATTTTTCGTCTTCAACCACCATTCTAAAACTAACAAGATCCTTACTTAATGACTCACATTTTGAGTCTTTAAAATATACATTAAGCATTCCATTGTCAAAAAAACTTGCTATATGTTCTCTAATTTTCTTTACTTCATCTAAATCTTTTTCCTCAACAAGTAATTTACTTTTGTCTAAAAGTTTTATTGATGTTTGATTATCTTTTCCATTATTCTCCATTTTAGAAGTATAGAATAGAATTTCTCCATCGTTAGTTACTGCAATAATATTTTTTATTAATTCTTTGTTTAATCCTTTTTCCCTTATTAATCTATTGGAAATACTAGCAAAGAACTTTTTTAATCCACTTTCTCCCCTTCCTGTAATAAGAACTATAGGAATGTGTTTATTTAATAATTTATATATAACCTCTAGTATTCCATCATCTGTTTCCTCCATGTTTTCCAATGTTCCGTCAATTCCTATACAAACAGCATGATATCTTTTGTTTATCCTTTTTTTTAAATTATTAATTACAATCTTTAGGCTTTCTTCTGTGATTTCTAGATTTTTTTCTTTTAGAATATTTTCCGCATATCTTAATAAATCCATATAGTCCCTCCTAATCTTTTATAATTAAGCTTATAATTTTATTTTAACATATAAATAAGAAGTATTTATGTCTGTTTTACTTTTTTATCTCAAAATTTTCATACTTTTTATCTAAAACTTCATATCTTATTATATCATTTAACTTAAATAATCTTATTGCATTCTTTTTTTCACAAAATGCTGCAACATACCATTCATCTAAATAGTAAAACATTTCTGCTGGATGAATAACTCTCTGACTCACCCCTGATTCATTTGAAAAATACTTTATATCTACCTTGTTTCTTCCATTAATAGCTTTCCTCATATTCATATATATATTCTTTAAATCAAATTTGCCAGTTTCTGTAATTCTATTAATTTTTTTTGAATTATCCTCAGTAATATTTTTTTCATAACTATTAAATATCTTTCTAATTATTTCTTTGAAATCATTATTTCTATCAAAATAGCTTTCCATTTCTTTTAATTTTGTTAATTCATGACTCGTCAATCCAACATCTATATTATTTAATTCATCATTTAGAGAATATCCACCATATACTCCTCTTTTAGAATCTATATATATTCCTGCTTGTTCTAATTCGTTTTTATACTGTTTAACCATTCGTGGTGAAACTTCAATTTGTTCTGATATATCCTTCATCTTGTGCTTTTTTCCATCTTTTAAAATTCTTAGCATATTTAACATATTTGCAACTTTACTCATACAATCTACGATATATTAAATATATCTCCTCCTTTCTTAATTATGTATACTAGCATTATACTATTTATTAACAAAATTTTCAAGTATTTTCAATATTTTGTAATTATAACCCCTGTAAGTTTGTCAAACATATGTCACACTTTATTGATAAATATAGTGTTTCATGTACCAAATATGATATGTTGGCTCTACAACGCTTTAAATTCCTCATATTTTTCGTTTGGACTTTTCTATCCTAATGGTTTCAAATGAAAAAGTAATTCAGTTTATGGTAAAAAAATGTATGTAATTAAATTATAATATTAACGAAAACAAAAAGGTTATTGAAAAATTTTGGATGATTTGATTTTTTAATGCAATAAATTAGTTTTTTTAAAGTGAAAACTAGTTTTAAAAAGTTCCGAAAGCCTCAAAAATACTGAATAATAAAAAATAAAAGGGGCTTTTTTATAGCTCCTTCTATTTTTTATTAGATCTTTCTAAAAAATTCACTTATCTCTCATTCAACATTTGTTTCTTTTTCATCAAATTTCAAAGTTCTATATTTATATAAATCTATTCCATATTTCTCACATACTTTAGCTGCATTACAAGACTTTATTTCATGATTCTGTAATCCTAATTTATTTATTATAGCTCGTATTAATTCTTCTGAATCATTTTCAATCTCAGCATAAGTAGAAATTAAAGGCCATGTATCAATATCAACCTCAACCCCATCAATACTATATGTTGCTCTTTGTTTCTCTTGATAATTTCTATATGAAAATCCTAATTGTTCCAAAATACTATTTCCTTCTTCTATAGATGGTACTTCCATTTCAGTTTCCATTACCTTTTGAATCCCATCTTCATTTTCTTTTTGAATCTTTGGATTCAAAATATGCTTTATTGTTATGGTTGTCTTACCATTTGTACTTCTTAATCTAACCCATTTATTCGGATTAATTCCATACTCTTTTATAATATCAACTATATTTTTATCTGAAAATTGATTTAACAACTCTTCATTTGAAGTTTCATTTAAAAGTGTTCCTAATAATCTCGTGCCTTTACTTTTTTCTAACTCTCCTTGTCTTTCATCTGTAGTTAAATTATCTACCTCTTTTAATATTCCTTCTAGTTTACTTCTACACACCTCATATTC
>OLRV01002091.1_pt1 | contig 15913 bp, 15 predicted proteins | sample 1672421 | NCBI WGS metagenome assembly OLRV01 (sample SAMEA3136684, study PRJEB25190) | human gut metagenome | biome: human gut; feature: human-associated habitat; material: faeces | place: Austria | collected 2013
GCAGCTGATTTGTAATCAGCAGGTTATCGGTTCGAGTCCGATCATCGGCTTTTTGGACCTTTAGCTCAGTTGGTTAGAGCAACCGGCTCATAACCGGTCGGTCCTGGGTTCGAGTCCCCGAAGGTCCATTTTTGTTATATAAATATTTTTTATAATTAAAATTATTGGGAATAGTGTTAGCTTTGGGGGTTGATAGGGTTCCCTCTATATAGATGGTATCCCCTATGTTTAAGTTTTTATGTAGAATTAAAAAATCTTCTTGGTAATAATTAATTATTATATTTTCTTTTCCTTTTATATAAATAGTTAGTTTGTTTTCTTTTATTTTTAGCTTAGTAATAGTGCCTTCAAATTTAGTCTCTTCTTTGGAATATTTACTTTGATATGGAAAAAAGTTAATATTAATAAGACTATATATAATAGTGATAATGGCAATATATTTAAAATGTTTGCTATGATAATGTAAAATAGTTTTTAATCTTTTCATAAGTTGTATTTCCTATACCATCAATATTTAGTAGATCTTCTATTTGTTTAAATCCATATTCTTGGCGATATTTTATTATCGCTTCGGCTTTAGTTTGACCTAATCCAGGTACTTCTTTTAATTTTTCAATAGAGGCGGTATTAAGGTTTATTTTTTCTTCTTCATTTGTTTCATCTTCTGGTTCGTTTTCTTTAATATTGGCATCATTTTCAATGATTGGACAAAGACACGATGGAATTTTATTATTAGAAGAAGATTCTTTTTTTAAATTTTCTATTTCTTCTTTGGAATAGATTATAATTACCATTTCGTCAGTTACTATTTTGGCTAAATTAACAGTAGAGGTATCGGCTTTTTTGGTTAATCCCCCCGATTTATTGATTACATCCACTACCCGACTTTTTTCTTCTAAAGTATAGACGCCTGGTTTATTTACTTCTCCTTTAATATCTACTTTTACATATTTGGTAATGGACTCTTCTTTTTTATCTTCTGTTTTTTCTTTGAATTCTTCTTCTGCTATTTCAATTTCAGAGTTTAATGTTTCTTCTATGGAGCTTGCCTTAACAAGCATACTTTTTAGAATAATTACCATACTTATTATGATAAATACTGTTATTATAATTATTATATTTAAATGTTTGCGAATAAATCTCATAATTACTTCCTTTCTTTTTATTTAGGTCTTTACTATATTATTCTTTAAAAGTTATGCATTTTTCTTTTTATTTTTGATGTTTTAAAAATTATTTATTTGTTGTATAATGATAATAGGTGGTAGAATGTATTTGTGTTATAATAATCAAAAAATTGAACTATGTTGTCAGGATGGCTTTAAAAATAGATTGATGGGAATTATGTTTAAAAAAGATAAGTTAAATAAGGCATTATACTTTAAAAGATGTAATAGCATTCATACTTTTTTTTGTAAACAAGATATTGCTGTAATTATGACCGATAAGAATGATAGGATAATATATTTTAATAATAAAGTTAGACCAAACAAAGTAATTATTAAGCTTAAAGCTTATAATACATATGAACTACCGGTAGGATACTTTAAAAAATTAAAAGTTAATACTTATTTAAGAAAAGAGGAATGTTAATGAAAATTTGCATTTTGGGATGTGGAGCTTATGGAATTGCACTTTCTTTGATGTTTAATGAAAATAATAACAATATCATTATGTGGACGAAGTTTAAGGAAGAAAAGGATGATATTAATAAAAAGCGTGAGAATGATAAGGTATTGAAAGGGGTTAAAATACCTGATAATATTATCATTACTGATGATATGAAAGAGGCTGTTAAAGAAGCTAATCTAATTGTTATAGCAGTACCGGCAGGTGCGGTTGATGATGTTGCTATGGAACTTAAAAATTATTATAAAAAAAGACAGCACATATGTATTGCCTCAAAAGGGATTGAACAAGAAAGCTGTCATTTTGTTGAAAATGTAGTATCAAAATATATAAAAACTAATAAATTGGCGGTTATATCTGGGGGATCGTTTGCTATAGATATTGTTAGAAAAGTTCCAATTGGATTATCACTAGCTACTAAAAATAAGAGTACGGAAAAAATACTGAAGTCAACTTTACAGAATAAATATTTAAAATTAAGAACGACTAATGATATTCTAGGAGTGGAAGTATGTGGTTCTATTAAAAATGTAATAGCAATAGCATCAGGGATGTTACATGGGCTTGGTTATCCAGAATCTACTCAATGCATGTTTATTACGGAATCTTTGCACGATATTAAAAATTTAATTAAGACTTTGGGTGGAAGTAAAAAAACAATACTATCCTTTGCAGGATTTGGAGATTTGCTTTTAACTTGTACTTCTTATAAAAGTAGAAACTTTACTTTGGGGAGAATGATTGGAGAAAAGAAAGATAAAAAAGAAATTCAAGAATATATGGATAATACAACGATTGAAGGTCTTTATACACTTAAATCAATATATAAATTAATAAAGAATAAGAATGTAGATATGCCTATTATTGATTTGATATATGATATTATTTATAAAGATGTAGATCCTAATGAATTAGCAACTTTTTTAATTAATAAAAAATAATGTAAATTAATAGTTTACATTATTTTTGTATTATTGTTAAAAATTTTTATTTAATTTTTTGAAATTTTAGTTTGTCCACCCATATATGGCCTTAGTACTTCTGGTATACTGATACTTCCATCTTCGTTAAGATTATTTTCTAAAAATACTATTAGCATTCTTGGTGGAGTACAAACGGTATTATTTAGGGTGTGTGGATAATATTTACCATTTTCACCGTTTACTCTTATGCCTAGTCTTCTGGCTTGGGCATCTCCTAGATTTGAACAAGAACCTACTTCAAAATATTTTTGTTGTCTTGGGCTCCAAGCTTCAATATCAACACTTTTTACTTTTAAATCAGCTAAGTCGCCAGAACAGCATTCTAATGTTCTAACTGGAATATCTAGACTTGTGAATAATTCTACAGTATATTTCCACATTTTATTATACCAATCCATACTGCATTCTGGTTTAGAAATAACGATCATTTCTTGTTTTTCAAATTGGTGAACACGATATACTCCTCTTTCTTCAATACCGTGTGCTCCTACTTCTTTTCTAAAACATGGAGAGTAGCTAGTTAGTGTTATAGGTAATTTTTCTTCTTTGATTATAGTATCCATAAATCTGGCGATCATAGAATGTTCGCTTGTTCCAATTAGATATAAGTCCTCCCCTTCTATTTTATACATCATATTATCTCTTTCTGCAAAACTCATAACTCCATCTACAGATGCACTATTTATCATAAATGGTGGTATACAATAGGTAAATCCTTTGTTAATCATAAAATCTCTTGCATAAGCTAATACTGCTGAATGGAGTCTAGCTATATCGCCGGTTAAAAAGTAAAAACCGTTGCCACTAATTTTTCTTGCTGAATCTAAATCGATACCATCTAAATTTTCCATAATATCGGTATGATATGGTATTTCAAAATTGAACTCTTTCTTTTTACCAAATTTTTCTAATTCAACATTTTCGCTATCATCTTTACCTATTGGAACAGTATCATCAATAATATTAGGAATGACCATCATAATGTCTTTTACTTTTTTGCTTAATTCTTCTTCCTTTTGTTCTAATTCAACTAGTTCTTCATTTATTTTTTTAACATTTTCTTTTTGGATGTTAGCCTCTTCAACTTTTTTATCTCGCATATAACTACCAATTAAGGTGGAAATGCTATTTCTTTGGTTACGAAGGTTATCTGCCTTAGTTTTTGTTTCTCTTAAATCTTTATCTAAGCAGATTACTTCATCTACTAATGGTAGTTTTTCATTTTGAAATTTATTTTTTATATTTTCTTTTACCTTGTTGGGATTTTCTCTTACAAATTTAATATCTAACATATTATCAGCCCTTTAATTTTTTATGTAATTAGTATATCACATAGATTTTTTTTTGTCTAGACTATGATTTATTATAACATTGGCTGATATATCCCCTGTAACATTTAAAGTAGTATAGATCATATCTAAAACTTTATAGATGCCACTGTAGAAACCTATAAATGTTAATGGAATGCCTAATAGTGATATATAGGTAGCTCCGATGACAATACCTCCGTTGGGTATTCCTGGGGCGGCCATATTGATTAATGTGGCACTAACTAACATTAATAGATATGTAGGAATATCTATCGTAATACCAAAGAGATGTGAACAAAATAAACCTAGTAGAGCAAATGATACTGCTCCTCCACACATATGTATAGTACAACCTAGTGGAACAACCATATCTGTTACTTTATCAGAAATCCCTAGGTCTTCATTGCAAACTTTAATAGTATATGGAAGTGTTGCAGAAGATGAACAAGTAGTCATAGTAATTAGCCATACTTTAGATATTTTTTTAATATACGTAAATGGATTTATTTTTGTTATTAAGCATACTGGTAATATCATAACAAATATGAGAGCAATAACACTACACAAATAGGCTACTCCTATATACTTAGCACCTAAACTAATTATAGATGTTCCATAATTTGCAATAGTAGTTGATATTAAGGAGAATACCCCTATTGGAGTTAAATACATGATATATTCTAGTATTTTATTAAATAATTCTTTAAAAGAGTCTATTATGTTTATAACAGAAGGCCCTTTGTTTATCTTAGAAGATGCTATACCACATATTACAGAAAATATTATTGTTGGAAATACTGCATTGTTTTCAATCATAGTAATAAAGTTATTAGGAAATAAATTTGTAATAATGTCAGATATATTAAACTTAGTTAATTCTCCTTGCCACAATATTATATCATACTTGTATGATGAAGCTGGGTTTAAAATAGCAACTATTATAGAAGTTAATACGAAAGTAGATATAAACATTATTGTAAAGATTAGAATTGTTTTTAATAAAAGATGTGTTTTTGTTTTTAATTTCATTGAATTATAGATGGATACTGTTATAGAGGTAAATACTATGGGTATTATCATAAATTTTAAAAGATTTACATATATAGTCCCTAAAAATGATATATTTTTTGCTACATTAGGTAGATATATACCTAGAATAATACCTAGTATCAAACTTATTATTATTAATATATTAAATTTCTTTTTCATAGTAATCACTTATCCTTTTAATTGCTATAGATATATCTTCTTTGGTACCTAATGAAGATATACGAAAGTAGGCATCTGCTTCACTACCAAAGATGATACCTGGAGTTACAATAATATTTAATTCATTTAGAAAGAAAGAGAATGTTTCCCAGGAAGTTAATAAAGAAGGATTCTTTACCCAGATAAAAGGAGAATCTATTCCTCCCCATACTTTGAAATTATATTTTAAGAAGGTATCTTTTAAAGATTTAGCATTATCTAAATAGTATTTAATATTGTAGTTAATAATTTCTTTAGATTCTTTATCATATGAGGCTAAAGCTCCTTTTTGGGCTATATAATCTGTTCCATTAAAACGATTTAATGTTCTTAGTTTCCAAATATGATTGATATCTTTGTCTATATCATTAGGAATTATATAATAAGAACATCTTACGCCTGTGAAACTAGAACTTTTTGAAAAACTTCTAAATTCTATAGAAGTCTTTTTGCTATTTGGTAATTCATATATTGATTTAGGCACATCAGGACTAGTTATATAGTCATGATAAACATTGTCATATAAAATTATAGAATTATTGTTTATTGCATATTCTATCCACTTTTCTAGATATTCTTTAGTATAGGCAATACCTATAGGGTTATTAGGAGAGCATAGATATATTATATCATATTTTTTAGTAGGTATCTGAGGCAAAAAGTTATCTTCCTCTTTAATAGGCAAGAAAGATACTTCTCTGCTTAAAGCGTATGTTCCATTTAAATAAACCGGATATGTAGGATTAGTTATGAGTATTTTAGCATTTATATCAAATAATTCTAGTATACTAGTAGAGTCTGTTTTAGTTCCATTTGATATATATATTTCATCTTTAGTAAAATTAAATACACCATATTCATTATCTAAGATAGCTTGTCTTAAAAAATCATGACCGTAGTAGTATCCATAACCTTTAAAAGTATTAATATCGCTTAACTCTTCTACAGCTTTATGCATTTCTTCTATAATTGGCCTTGGTATTGGTCTTGAAACATCTCCTATACCAAGCGATATAATTTTTTTAGTTGGATTATTTAATTTATATTCGTTAACTTTCTTATTTAATGTTGCAAAACTGTTTTCTTGTTCTATTTTAAATAAATATGGATTATATTTTATCATAAAAAAATCCCTTCTTTCTATAAACTACATTGTCTTTTTAGTATTTTATATGATAAAACCCTTATATAATAAGGGCTTAATATTATATTTTGGTACCAGCCAAGGGACTTGAACCCTCACACTATTGCTAGTAGTAGATTTTGAGTCTACCGCGTCTACCATTCCGCCAGGCTGGCATAAAACTTGGATAATGTAATTCTATCATATAATTTATTTGTTGGCAATATCAATTTTTTACTTTTCGCTAAATTTAAATGTCAATTTTTATTTTTTGGTGTATTTGAGTATACTTTCGTATATGCTTATTATTGGGAGGATAAAAAAATGAAAAAGAAAATTTATTTGTTTGCTCTTGGTTTTTTACTGCTAATACCAAGTGTTAGAGCACTAAATGAAAAAGTGGTTGGATCTTGGGCAACAAAAAATGAAGGGGTTTTTGTTGGTAGTTATGATAATGGTTATCAAAATAGAACTATTTTGGCTAATTCATTATTTGAAGCAGATGCGACTGAAGAAAATGGTCGTGAGTTTGGGTTCACCGGTGTTGGATATTTTACATCTGGAATTACTTATTATTTTGATAAATATGAGTATGATGTTAAAACTCACAATGCTAAACTAGTTTCTAATCCTAACGAAAATGAACCAGATTTAAGGTTAACTGAGGTTACTTGGGATGGTGATAATAGTAATTGGATTGGAGAAGGTGTTATGGTGTATGCGGTTAATTATAATGGAACTAATGAAGAAAGACTATTAGCATATGCTTATAATAAAACAGCAATTTTAAGAGCAAAAAACAAGGGAATTGAACTTGCACAAGTTGAAGGAGCTAAAGTGGAATTTGTATATCAATCACAAGAACATAACTTGTATGACACTTTAATTTATTTCCCAGAAGATTTTAAATATTGTACAGCAATTAAGCTAGTAGATGTTACTGAATCTTTAAAATACTTAGGTGGCAATGGTCAAAATACACACGATGGCTATGATATTGATGCAATATATGGTTATAAGATATTGTACACTCCAGTAGAAGATTATGAATTGAAGGGTGAGACTGCTGTTTCAGTTGGTGATTATAATGTTGGATGTGAAAAATCTTGGCAAAAAATTGTTATGAAAATAAAGGTTGCTGATTTGATCGATAGTGAATATGTTTTTGATATTGTAGCTGGTCAACATTATAAAATTGGTACTGGTAAGGTTTATTTAGATGATGGTGTTGTTTCTGTAAGTTATGAAATTTTCCCTTATTTAAATGATATTGTGGTTAAAGATTCTAAGATTGGTATTTATAAAAATTTAAGTAATATTATGAAAGATGGTAAATTAATTGGTAATGGAAAAATCATAAATAATGATAATGTGACTTTAGATGATGAATATGTTTATGTTAGATTACATCTTGATGTTGAAATTCCAGTTTATTTATATGACTTTTTAGATCAAATTGATCATATTGATAAAATATGTGAAATTAATACTAATAATAAAAATTTTCATCGTAGATTTGATACATCTTTAACTGCTTATAATTGTAAGAAAAATTGTTGTAAGTGTAATGCTAAGAATAATTTTTCTAGAATGAATTATAATAAAAAATTATCTTGCAATCATTAAAAAAAAAGGCTTCACCTTTGCTTAAAGGTGAATTCTTTTTTTATTCAAAATTATTAACAATTTTTTTAAATTCGTCGCCACGGTCTTCAAAACATTTATATTGATCCCACGATGCACAAGCTGGAGAAAGTAATATAATGTCCCCTTCTTCAGATAGGCTGTATGCTAATTTAGTGGCTTCTTCAAGATTATTTAACACTGTTACTGCAATGTTGTTTTCTTTGGCAAAACTTTCTATTTTGTATTTTGTTTCACCATAGCAAAATATTTGTTTAACATTACCCATATAGTCTTTTAGTTCATCAAAGCTTTGTCCTCTATCTAAGCCACCTAGTATTAACATTATAGGTTTATTAAATGATGATACTGCTATTTGGGTAGCTTTATTATTTGTTGATTTAGAATCGTTATAAAATTCTCTTTCATTTAGTCTTCTTACAAATTCGATACGATGTTCTACTCCTTTAAAGTTTGTTAGGGTATATTTAATTTTTTCTATATCAATACCCATATAAATTCCTACTATAAGGGCGCACATCATATTTTCATAATTGTGGTTACCTTTTAATATTATATCTTTGGTATTTATTATTTTATTCCCTTGATAACATATATATCCATCTTCTAAATAGGCATCACCATTTTTAATAGAAGATGAAAAATACATTTTTGTAGATTTTATGTCTTTGGTTATTTTTAAACAATCTTCGTTGCCACAGTTGATGATAGCAAGTTCTTTGGGGGTATGAAAGTTGAATATTCTTTTTTTGATGTTGATATAGTTTTCATAACTACCATGGAAATCTAGATGAACTGGTAATAAATTGGTTAGAACTGATATATCGGTTTTAAAATCAATAAAATTAGCTAAATGATGGCCGGCTATTTCAATTACAATTGTATCTCCTTCTTTAATTTTATCTATAAAGCCCGATAATGGAAGTCCAACATTTCCAGTTAAATGGACGTTGTTTGAACCATTTTTTAATACTTCATATATTAATGTCGTAGTGGTTGTTTTACCATTGCTACCAGTAATTCCTACGATTTTAACATTCTTAGGCAGTAGATGATAAGCCATTTCAATTTCATTAATAACTGGAATATGGTGTTTGTTAGCATAAAGAACATACTTATGATCATTTCTAATACCAGGATTTTTGATTAGGTAGTCAAAATCCGGGGTTAAAATATCATCTGGATGAGAACCTAGTATAACACTTACTCCTAAAGATTCTAGTTCTTTTACTTTGTCTAAATCTTGATCGATTGACATATCGTTTAAGGTTATGGTATTTCCTCTTTTAGCTAATACTTTAGCTGCTTCATAACCACTTCTAGCCATTCCTAGAATAAATATTTTTTTATTTTCAAACATATAATCACCTGCTACTATATTATACCATAATTTAGAAAAAAAGATATACTTTAGACAACTTCATCTATATACTTTTGAATCAGATTAGATGATGAAGATAGTATATCATTTAGAGTATCCATTTTATTTTTGTACTCAATATATAGTGGATTACTATTTAAAATGGCCGTTTTTTCTTTAATTATTTTATCTATTTCTTTATATTTTAAATCTTTATTATATTCTAAGATGGTTGCTTTTTTATTTAAATTTTTAATTTCTTCTATTAGTGAAATAAGGTTTTTATCTTTTTTGATAGCATTTTCCATTTTTATATAATTTTGATATTCTTTACTTTCTTTTATGGTTTTAAATAGATTATCTATTTTGGTATCAATCATTATTTATATCCCCATCTAAACTCCAAGTTTTAATTTCTTTTATTTTTACATTAATAATTTTACCTACGCAACTAGGATCACATTTTACGTTAACTAACTTCATTGTGTCGGTATAGCCAAAAAACTTGCCTTTTTTTTCACTTTCACCTTCTATTAAAACTGGAACTACTTTGTTTAAATATTTTTGATTATTTTCTTTAGCATATTTATTAACTAAGTTATTTAGTTTTTGAAGACGTTTATTTTTGGTTTCTAAGGTGATGTTATCTTCTAAGGCTGCAGCAGGGGTCCCTTCTCTTTTTGAATATATAAAGGTATAGGCTAGATCAAATTTTAGTTTGTTAACTATATCTAATGTTTCTTGAAAATCTTCTTCGGTTTCGTTTGGAAATCCTACAATAATATCAGTACTTATGGAAACATTGGGTATTTTGTTTTTTATTTTATTGAAAAGACAAATATATTCTTCTTTGGTATATCTTCTACCCATCAATTTTAGAATTCTATTACTACCTGATTGGATAGGGAGATGAATATATGGCATAATGTTATCATATTTGGCAATTACATCTAGCATATCATCAGTAAAATCCCAAGGATGAGAGGTTATAAATCTAATTCTTTGTATTTTGGTTTTGGCAACATTTTCTAACAAATTAGCCATATTATAATTTGTTTTTAAATCTTTACCATAGGCGTTTACGTTTTGTCCTAGAAGTGTTACTTCTAAATAGCCATCTTTTACTAATTCTTCTACTTCCTTGATTATATCTTGGGGTAATCTACTTCTTTGTTTTCCTCTGGTATATGGAACAATACAATAGGTACAAAATTTATCACAACCATACATAATATTTACCCATGCTTTATATTTTGAATCTCTTTTTACTGGGATGTTTTCATAGATATTACCTTCGATGCTATATACATCAATATTTTGTTTTTTTGTTTTTATTAGTTCATCTAATAAAATTGGAAGTTTGTGTATGTTATGAGTTCCAAAGACTAAATCTAGCCATTTATATTTTTCGTGAATAATGCTTGCAACATTTTCTTCTTGTGCCATACAACCACAAAGACATGTGATAATATCTTTTTTTTCTTCTTTTAAGTGTTTAATTCTACCCAACATACCAAAGACTTTGTTATGTGCATTTTCTCTAATAGCACAAGTATTTAGGATTATTAAATCACTATTTGTCATGCTAGAAGTTTCGGTTAGTCCAATGTTTTCTAAAATGGCTTTTATATTTTCACTATCGTGAACATTCATTTGGCAACCATAGGTTTCGATATAATATTTTTTATTTTTAAAATAATTTTGGACATCGTCTGGAATTTTATAATCATCATATAATATTTTAACTTCTTCTTTGCCTCTTATTTTAGCTTGTTTTAATGATGGTAAATTCATAAGTCACTTCCTAACTACTTAATCTTTTTAATATTTTTTTTACTTTTTTTATTTTTAGATGCATTTTTGTTTTAATAATAATTTTTGACGAAGAAATATTTTCGTTTATTTTTTTTAATTTTTGGTAATTTTCTAAAGTCATATTTTTAAAATTTTGGTCGTCTTTTTTTAATGATAATGGACCAAATAATAGGTCATCATCGCTATAATGATGGTTTCCTTTTTTGAATACTATTATGGTATAATATTGACCATTTTCTTTAATTGTTTCTTCTTTTATAATATAATAATTTAGTTTGGTTATGTTTTTTCTTAAATAATATAAATCGGTATTACTTTGAATAATTATGGTTTTGACATTTGCTAGTTTATCAATGCTATTTTTTAAAATGCCTACAATTGTCATACTACCTAAGCCAGAGATAATAATCGTGTCTATTTCGTCTTTTGTAACTACTTCTAATCCGTTACCTAGGCGGAGGGTGATAATATTTTCTAATTTTTCGTTTTTTACATTATTAAGAGCAATATTATATGCGTTTTGATTAATATCGCTGGCAATAACTTTGATATTTTTTTTATTTAAGGCTAGGTATATACTTAGGTAAGCATGATCACAACCAATATCTATTATTTTATTTCCATCTTCTATGTAATTAGCAATAGTTTGAAGACGCTTACTTAGTTTAATCATTTAGAAAATCCTTTAATTTTCTACTACGTGATGGGTGTCTTAGTTTTCTTAGGGCTTTGGCTTCTATTTGTCTTATTCTTTCTCTAGTTACACCAAATATTTGTCCTACTTCTTCTAATGTTTTAGGGCTTCCACCACCTAGACCAAATCTTAGTCTTAATACTTGTTCTTCTCTTTCAGTCAATGTTAGTAGTAAATCGTCTATTTCATCTTTTAATATTTCGTGGGTTGTGTATTCTTCTGGACTCATGCTTCTTTCGTCTTTAACAAAGTCTCCTAAATGAGAATCATCTTCTTCACCGATAGGTGTTTCTAATGATACTGGTTCTTGGGCTACCTTGATAATTTCTCTTATTTTTTCTACTGATATGTTCATTTTTTTAGCAAGTTCTTCATCTGTTGGTTCTCTATTTAATTCTAAGGTTAATTGTCTTTGAAAACGGGATAATTTATTGATAGTTTCTACCATATGAACCGGTACCCTAATGGTTCTTGCTTGGTCAGCAATGGCTCTTGTTATGGCTTGGCGAATCCACCAAGTTGCGTATGTAGAAAATTTATAACCTTTTTCGGCATCGAATTTATCTACTGCTTTCATAAGACCAATATTACCTTCTTGGATTAAATCTAAGAATAGCATTCCACGACCGACATATCTTTTGGCTATAGAAACAACTAAACGTAAATTGGCTTCTGCTAAGATATTTTTAGCTTCTTCGTCACCTTGGGCGATTCTTTCTGATAGTTTTAATTCCTCTTCTAAAGATAATAGACTTATTTTACCTATTTCTTTTAAATACATTCTAACTGGATCGTTGATGGTTAATTCTTTGGCAATGACGTGATCAGATAATATTTTTTCAAAATCATCATCGCCTTCATCTTCATCATCTCCGATTTCTCCAACATCTTCTGTAACTATTTCAATACCATTTTCTACAAAGGCATTATACAAACTGTCTAGATTATCACTATCTAATTCTAATCCTTTTAGGACTTGGGCAAGTTCTTCATAGGTAATAAATCCTTTTTCTTTTCCTTGTTTAATTAATTCTTCTTTACGACTTTCAAATGTCTTAATTTCTTCTATCATAAATTCCTCCATTAATTTTGATATTAAATTTGCTATTAGCAATTTCTGCTTTTTTCATAATATCTACTTCTTCATCTATTTTATTTTTTAATTTTTTTTCTCTTTCTTTTAAGTTGGCTTTGGTAATGGCTAAGATGTAGTCATCGATGGCTTCTTGGCTGTATTGTTCATTTATATTTAGTATTTCTATTTCTTGCATTGTTTCTAGCAGTTTAGGATTATTGTTGATTAAATGGGTATAGAAATCTGCTTCTTTTAATGTTCCATATTTGTGGTAATAATAAATTATTTCGTTGGATAGATTTCGATATTTAGCATCTGGCATATAGCTTACCCTATTTTCTACCATGTTTATCACTTCATCATATTTTAGCATATAGTATATCAATGATTTACACGCTATTATATGCTGTTTAGGTCTTTGCTCTTTTTTTATTTCTTGTTTTACCTCTTCTTTTTTTACCTTTATATTTTGTTTTAGTAATGATTGATATTTTTCATTTAAACTATTATAAGTAATGTTATACTCTTTTGATAGTTTATTTAAGATAATATCTACTTTTATTAAATCTTCTTCTTTTACTAATGCTTTTAATACTTCGTTTATGTATTTAGCAATATCATCAATTTCAGTAAGGTTTTTGCCATTTTTTAATATTGTTAGATTAAAATCGGTTACAGAAAGTGGATTTTTAATTTGGCTTTCAAAGGCAGAGGATCCATATTTTAGAATGTATTCATCGGGATCTAAATCTTCTTTAAGTCTTATTATTTTAGGGCTTATACCTATTTCACTTAGCATTTGGATACAAGTAATAGTGGCTTTTTCCCCGGCGGCATCACCATCAAAGCAAAGAATAATGTTATCGCTTATTTTTTTTAGTAAGTTTATGTGTTCTTTGGTAATAGCAGTTCCTAGGGTTGCTACACAGTTATTAATACCAATGGTAGATGCTCTTATAACATCTAAAAAGCCTTCCATTACTATTATGTAATCATTTTTCTTTAGTGTACTTTTGGCATTATGATAATTATATAGGATGCTACCTTTTTTGAATATACTTGTTTCTTTGGTGTTTACATATTTATTTTCACTGCTGGTGTTATAGATTCTTCCACTAAAAGCCACTACTTTGCCATTTAAATTATGAATTGGAAAAATGATTCTATTTAAAAAGAAGTCTGTATTGTTGTCATTTGATAAGCCAAGATTAATTAATTCATTAATACTGTATCCTTTTTGAATTAGCATACTAGTTAGTTTGTTGTCTTTAAGGGCTAGTCCAATACCAAATTTTTTTATTGTCTCTTTGTCTATTTTTCTTTGTTCTAAATAGTCAATTGCCTTTTTACCTAGGGAGGTATAAATATTATTTTGATAGTACTTAGCTGCTATTTCATAGGCGTTATATTCTTTATTATTTACTTTGCTACTATCTTTGATACCACTGATATTTATGCCAAGGCTAGATCCTAATAATTTTACTGCTTGTACAAATTCAACATTTTCATAGTTCATGACAAAGGTAAAAACATTACCACCGGCACCACAGGAGAAGCATTTATATATCTGTTTAACTGGGTCAACACTCATGCTGGGTGAATGATCGTCGTGAAATGGACATACACCAAAATAATTTTTACCTTTTTTAGTAAGAGGTACATAGTTGGATATTACTTCTACAATATCGGTATTATTTCTTATTTCATTAATTATATCGTCATTTATAAAGGCCATAATTCACCTCACTACGCTATTTCCTCTAAATATAATATTCTAGGAAAATTTGCAAATTACTTTTTTTTATAACAATTTTTTTACTTTTAACTAGAATATCGTTATTTTTTTATAAACATACTATCACCAAAGGAAAAGAAACGATAGCTGTTTTTGATTGCTTCTGAGTAAGCGTTCATTATTATTTCTTTGCTACAGAAAGCAGATACTAACATAATCAAAGTTGATTTTGGTAAATGAAAATTAGTAATTAGGCTATCTACTGCTTTAAATTGATATCCTGGATAGATAAATATAGACGTGTAACCACTACATGCTTTGAAAGTTTGATATTGGTTCATTACGGTTTCTAATACTCTAGTGGTTGTCGTTCCAACACTTACAATATTTTTGCCATCTTTTTTTGCTTGATTTAAAATCTTGGCTGTTTCTTCATTAATGGTATAGAATTCACTGTGCATCTTGTGGGTAGTTACGTCTTCTACATTAACTGGTCTAAAGGTTCCTAATCCAACATGGAGGGTTACATAACAAATGGTTATACCTTTATTCTTTAGTTTTTCTAATAATTCTTGGGTGAAGTGTAAACCTGCGGTTGGTGCTGCGGCAGAACCAATATTTTTAGCATACACGGTTTGATAACGATTTTTATCTTTTAATTTTTTATGAATATATGGTGGAAGTGGCATTTCTCCTAATTTATCTAATATTTCATAAAATATACCGTCATATAAAAATTCAAATTCTCTAATTCCTTCTTCTTTTACTTCAATACATTTGGCTTTTAAAATGCCATCGCCAAAATTTACTATGGTTCCTATTTTAACTCGTTTAGCTGGTTTGCATAAGCATTCATAAATATTATTTTTGGTATTTTTTAAAAGAAGTAGTTCAATATGGCCGTTAGTATCTTCTTTTTGGCCGATTAATCTTGCAGGCATAACTTTAGTGTCATTTAAAACTAGTACATCGTTTGGTGTTAAATAATCAATTATGTCTGCGAAATGGCGATGTTCGATAGTACCAGTTTCTTTGTTTAATACCATTAGTTTTGATTCATCTCTTTTGTTTATAGGTGTTTGTGCGATTAGGTTTTCTGGTAAATAATAGTCAAAATCGTCTGTTTTCATAAGTTCACCCCTTAAAATACTTGGTTATTATAACATATTATTTGACAAAATGAAATATTTTTTTTGATAGTGATTGATTTAATGTCTATTTAAAAAAATAGATATATAGTTATAAAATGAACCCTTTGTCAAGGACTAATTAAAAAGAGAGATTCTAAACAATAGAA
>OLRV01002093.1_pt1 | contig 15893 bp, 16 predicted proteins | sample 1672421 | NCBI WGS metagenome assembly OLRV01 (sample SAMEA3136684, study PRJEB25190) | human gut metagenome | biome: human gut; feature: human-associated habitat; material: faeces | place: Austria | collected 2013
ACGTGCTGCTGGATGGTGGATTTGACCGCGTCCTCGGCGAAGAGGAAGTTGCGCGGCATGCGCACGGCAATATCCAAGTAGCGGTTGTTGACGCTCTTGAGCTCGACCGTAACGCTCAGTCCCTCGACGGTGCCCTTCGCGCCGCCATAGCCGGTCATACTTCTAATCATTTGCTCTTACCCTTCTTATCTCAAGTCTCCAGGACCTGAATGATCTCAAATGTAATGGGGCTCGCTTTCTTGCGGCGCTGGTACACGACATTGCACGCCACGCCGAGCGCGAAAAACGCAAAACCAATCAGCACGCAGCCGCCCTCACCCCAGCCGAGCGCGCTGCCGATGGCATAACCCAGAAACAGGAGCACAAACGGCACCAGATACAGCAGCGCAGCCGCGCCGAGCACGTCCGACGTCTTGCTCTCAATGACGACCTTCTGCCCCGGCAGCGCCGAGACCTTATTGACCGCCTCTGCACGGATGCGGTTCTGGAACACGCACGCCTCGCACGACTCGCATGTGCCGCCGCACGCCGTGCCGCGCTCCACTTCCACCTCCGCCACATGGCGGCTGACCAGCTTTGTTACCACTGCATCCTGCGTCATGGTATCATCCTCCCGTAAAATGCACATTCACAACGTATTCCCCGATCGCACCGGCGTCGGAGAAGCCGTCCACATAGACCTTGGCCGGCACGGCGACCGTACCGCTCGTGGCCTTGTAATTTGTCAGATCGGCGACAACACGTATGTTGTCCGCCGTGATCTGCGAGATCGTCTCCGCCGGCGCGCGCACGGTCACGACCAGAGATGCCGTTGCGATCTCCACGTGCCGGTTCGTGCCGGTCGTTGTGATATTCGTCGCCGTGATCTTCTCGGTTTCCAGTCCGCGGACGGAGATGCGGACCGTTGCCTCCGTGACGCCGCTGAGATTACGCAGATTGTTGTCAAGCGGGATCGTGACCGTCGTCTCGTAAGATGTGGCAAAACTCGACAGATCGACAGTCGCCACAACGAGCTGGTTGAGCGTCTGCAGCACCGTCGTATCGCCCGCGACCTGGATGCTCTTCGGCTCGATCTCGATGACACAGTTGTCCTCCGTCGCCCCGGCGCCGCCGACCAGTGAGACCGTCAGCGGCAGGTCCTTGTTCATCAGCACCGGCATGGACACGCTGACCGTGTCATAATTGCCGGTGATCTCTTTGGGGGTGAGCTTGTTGCCGTCCTTGTCCAGCAGGACATATGGGCAGTTGGTCGGCGCAATGGACTTGTCCAGATCCGTGCGCGTGACATAGACGCAGATGCTGTCCACCGCGTCGAGCTCCTCCTGCGGGCCGTAGAGCGTGATGGACGACGGATCTACCTGGATCGGTTCGGCCGTGTAGCCATCCTTAACGCTGCCGGTGAACACGCCCTTCACTTCGAGCGTCTTGTTGGCCTCCTGCACGACGGAGAAGCTGATCGTCTCCGGCGACTTGCTCAAGACGGTGATGCTGCTCTTATCGACATTGGTCGGATACTGCAGCGAATAGCTCACCTGCATTTCGCGCGCCTGCGAGATGCCGGACACGTCGATGACCGCCGACAGGTCCGCCGAGCTGAGGTTGCCGAGCACGCGCCGCGTGCCTTTCAGGCGCACGGAAACCGTGTCCGCGTCGGCGCCCGTGACGATCAGGCCGCGCGTAGCGCGCAGATCATCTGCACCCTGATACACGACCTTGACATTGGAAAACGTCATCTCGATCGTCGTCTCCTCCGTGGACATGATATACGTCCACAGCAGGAACGAGGCCAGCAGCGAAATGATGATCCAGAAAGCCTTACTGCTGACTATTTTGTTGATCGTCGTCTTTTTTGTCATGTTGTTTCTCCCGACGAAGCGGATTGAGCTTCTTTACGAAATCGACAATGATGTCCCAGCGTCTGCGCTGCTGCTCTTCCGCCGGCACCAGTTCGCTGCGGAGGATCGCCTCAAACGTGTCCGGGGACAGGCGGCGCTTGAGCATACCGTCCACGGCGATGGAAATACCGCCGGTCTCCTCGGATACGATCACGATCACGGCGTCCGAGTGCTCGCTCATGCCGATGCCCGCGCGGTGGCGCGTGCCGAGATCCGGGCTGAGGTTCGTGTTGCTCGTCAGCGGCAGGACACAGCCGGCCGCCGCGATGCGGCCATCCCGGATCACGACCGCGCCGTCATGCAGCGGCGCCTTGGGATAGAAAATATTCTTAAGCAGCTCCGCCGTCACGTCCGAATTGATGATGGTGCCGCTGCGCATCTGCTCATCGAGCGTCACGCTGCGCTCAAAAACGATGAGCGCACCGGTCTTGGTCGCCGACAGCTGCGTGCAGGCAGCAATGGTCTGCGAAATGACATTGTCCATGCCCAGCGTCTCGAGCGGCTTTGCGCCAAAGCGCGGGAGCGCCTTGCTGCCCATGCGCTCGAGCAGGCGGCGCAGCTCCGGCTGAAAGATGATGACGAGCGCGATCAAGCCGAGCTCGACCGTCTTTTGCAGGATGCGGTTGAACATCGTCAGCTTCAGCACACCCGACAGCCACAGCGCGATCAGGATCAGCAGAACGCCCTGTGCAAGGCGATAGGAATTCGTCTTGCGGATGAGCATGATGACATTGTAAATCAGATAAGCGACGATCAGGATATCCACGATGTCCGAAAACCGGATCGTGGACACCAGCATCGTCAGCTTTGCCCAGAAGGCTGCAAGTTGTGCCATAAGCATTTCCTCGGCTGTTCGTTTCCGTTTTGCAGGTGCAAAACGCCAATCTTATGAATTATAATATTATACCCTACAAACCGGCGGATTTCAATACATAATCTGCGTTATCCCGCGCGCAGGATCTCGTGGAACACGCGCGCCGTGCGTGCGATCTCAGCGTCCGTGTTGAAGGGCGACAGGCTCAGGCGCACCGTGCCAGTCTCCAGCGTTCCGGCCGTGCGGTGCGCGACCGGCGCGCAGTGCAGCCCCGCACGCACGGCGATGCCGTAGCGCGCAAGCTTCTGCGCCAGCAGTTCGCTGTCCATATCCCGGCAGCGGACGGACAGCACCGCCGTCTGGCACGCCGAATCCGGCGACGCAAACACCTCCAGCCGGGGCTGCGCGCGCAGCTGCGCCGTCAGGCGCTGCGCGAGCCACCGCTCCCGCCGCTCGATATGCTCGACGCCCTGCGCCGATAAATAGCGGATCCCGGCGAGCAGCCCCGCGATGCCTGGAACGTTGTGCGTTCCGGCCTCGAGCCGGTCTGGCAGCTCCTCAGGCATATCCTGCAGCACACTCTGCGAGCCGGTGCCGCCGCACAGCAGGGGCTTCGGCTGCGCAAAGCACAGCAGGATGCCCGTGCCCTGCGGGCCAAGCAGGCCCTTATGCCCCGGCATGGCCACAAACGCCGCGCCGAGCGCCGCCGCGTCAAACGCCACACAGCCGGCCGCCTGCGAGGCATCCACGATCAGTGGGACGCCCGCGGCGGCGCAAAGTTCCGCAATCTCCCGCACCGGCAGCAGATAGCCGAACACATTCGACACCATCGCGCACACGGCCGCCTTCGCACCCGGCAGCGCGCGCCGGAAGGCGCTGACCGCTGCCTCGGGGTCGAAGAGCGGACTTTCCGCCACGCGCACCTGCGCGCCCAGCGCATGGAGCGGGCGCGTGACGGAGTTGTGCTCGTAGCTGGAGATCACGACCGGATCACCGGGCGGTACGAGCGAGTGGATCGCAATGTTGAGTGCGTGCGTCGCATTCATGGTGAACACGACACGCTCCGGCTCCGGAACATGAAACAGTTCCGCCGCTGCTTCTCTGCAGGCAAACACCGTATCGGCCGCACACATGGCGGCGCTGTGGCCGCCGCGGCCGGGACTTGCCATCGTGCGCACGGCCATGGCCGTCGCACGCGCCACCGACGGCGGTTTGAGCAGGCTCGTCGCCGCCGAGTCCAGATAGATCATACCGTCACCTCCTGGTAAGTGCCATCTTCCAGCAGGCGATACACCTTACCCCGCCGGATCGCTGCGCGGTCCAGGAGCGCCAGCGCACGAACCAGACGGGATTCATAAAGTTTGACGCAATACGTGCATCCGGTCTTTGAAACGCTTTGCGGCGCTTTGAGCACAGTGGCGGTAATGCCCGCGCGCTCGAGCACCTGCGATGACCGCTGTGCATAGGTCAACGACCTGCACATGATCAGACAGTAGCGCTGCATCATGAGCTCCCTCCCACATCGTTATGCCTCATTCTATGCGGGAGTGGTGCAGGCGTTTACGAAATCCGTTCGATCAGGACGACCGCATGGGCGGCAATGCCCGCACCGGAGCCAGTGAAGCCGAGTCCTTCCTCCGTCGTCGCCTTGACACTGATGCAGTCGGCGCCCACATCCATGCACAAGGCCAGATTGCGGCGCATCTGCGCGATATACGGCGCGAGCTTCGGCGACTGCGCAAGCACGGTACAGTCCAGATTGCCGACCGCATACCCTTCCGCTCGTAGGCACGCCATGACTTCACGCAGCAGTTCCATGCTGCTGATGCCGGAAAAAGCCGGGTTATTGTCCGGGAAAAGCTGGCCGATATCCCCCATGGCCGCCGCGCCGAGCAGTGCATCCATGACGGCGTGCGTGAGCACGTCGGCGTCCGAGTGGCCGAGCAGGCCCTTCTCGTACGGAATATCTACGCCGCCGAGGATGAGCCTGCGGCCCGCGACGAGCCGGTGCACATCGTAACCATGACCAATCCGCATCATGCCTGCCCGCGCCTCCTCAGAATGGACTCCGCGAGCTCGATATCGATCGGCGTCGTGATCTTGAGATTCTCATCCGAGCCCTGCGTCACGACCGGCTTGACGCGCAGCTGCTCCACGGCCGAGCAGTCGTCCGTGATGGCCAGATGCTTGCGCATGGCATTCGTGAGCGCGGCCTTGATAAGCTCCGCCTGGAACACCTGCGGCGTCTGAATGGCGGTGAGCGTCGCGCGCTCGGGCGTATCGGTGATGACACCGCCGGCCGTGATCTTGACCGTATCGCGCACCGGGATACCGGGCGCGGCCGCGCGGCTCTTTTTCGCCGCCTGGATCGTCTCGGTGATGATGGCATCCGTCACGAGCGGGCGCGCCGCATCGTGGATGCCGATGAGCGTCGCCTTGCTGCTCGCCGCCAGCACACCGGCAAGCGAGGACTCCGCACGCGTCATGCCGCCGACGACGACCTTGGTCATCTTCGTCAGGCCGTACCGGTCGCGCAGCGCCGCGATCTCCTCAAGGCGGGACGTGCGCGTGACGACAATGAGCTCGTCCACGGCGGCGCAGTTTTGCATCGCCTGCAGCGAGCGCACGAGCACCGGCACGCCGCCGACCTCCATCATCAGCTTATCGCGGCCCATCCGCTTGGAAGAACCGGCCGCCAGAACGACCATCGTGCAAAACGGTTTGCCGATGAGCTTCGCTTTGATCTTTCCGTAAAGTGCCATGGGATCGCTCCTTTCTCGAATATCGTGCAATGATCCAAAATTCTATAGCTTCATTATAATCAGAAATGCGGACCGGCGCAAGGTGCGGGCAGCAAAAAAACATCCCTGCACGGTTCGTGCAGGGATGTTTCAGGACGGAAATTACTCGTCGATCTCGTCGTCGTCGATCTCGGGGATGTTGCCGGTGGCCTCGCCGGTGGCGGACACTTCGTAGACCAGAGCGTCAGCTTCCGGAGCATGCGGCTTCTTCGCCGAGCGCTCGCGCACCGGGGCCGGCTCGGGAGCGGTCAGCGCGCGGATGGACAGGGAGATCTTGTGCTTCTCCTCGTCGATCGCGGTGATCTTCGCATCGACAATGTCGCCGACGGTCAGGACCTCATCGGGCTTGCCGATGCGGCGGTTGGCGATCTGGGAGATGTGGATCAGGCCGTCCACACCGGGCAGCACCTCGGCGAACGCGCCGAAAGGCATGAGCTTGACGATGGTGACCTTCGCCACATCGCCGACCTGGAAGGTGGACATGAACTTGTTCCAGGGGTTGCCGTTGGGATCTTTGTAGCCGAGGGAGATCTTGTGGTTCTCCGGATCGAAGCTGATGACGTAAACATCGACCTCGTCGCCGACGGACAGCACGTCGGACGGCTGCTTGATGCGGCTCCAGCTCAGCTCGGAGACGTGCACCATACCGTCAATGCCGCCGATATCGACGAACGCACCGTAAGACGTCAGGGACTTGACAACACCGTGATAGTGCTTGCCGACCTCGATCTCGCTCCAGATCTTCTCGGCGCGCTCGCGGCGCTCCTTCTGGGCGACGGCACGGATGGAACCGACGACGCGCTTGCGGCCGCGGTTGACCTCGGTGATCTTCAGGCGCACGGTCTGGCCGACGAGCTCGGACATGGCAGCGTCCTTCGGCAGGCCGGACTGGGAAGCGGGCACGAACACGCGGATGCCCTTGACGGACACAACGATGCCGCCCTTGTTGTCCTCGGTGACTTTGCCCTCGACGATCTCGCCGCTCTCCTGTGCCTCTTCGATGGCGGCCCAGTTCTTCACGGCGTCGAGACGCTTCTTGGAGAGCATCGCAGTGCCTTCCACGTCGTTGACGCGCACAACGCTCGCCTCAATGGTGTCGCCGACGTGCAGGACGTCTTCGACCTTGATGCCGTCGTCGGTGAACTCGCTGGTCGGGATGAAGCCGGAATACTTGGTGCCGATATCGACACTGATCTCGGTGCCAGAAATGGCCACGACCGTACCGGTTACATTTTCTCCATTATATATAGGCTTGAGAGATGCCTCCAGCATTTCATCAAAATTTTCAGTCTCCGTGGGATTTTCTTGAGTCAGGATCTCGTCACTCATCTTTTGTTTTACCTCCTTAATGATCCATGCAGGCACGGAGGCCCCGGCTGTCAGGCCGACCGTATCCGCATGTACGAACGCGCTTGTATCAAGCTGCGCTGCGTTTTCAATAAATTGCACGTTTGCACACGCGCTGCGGCAGATCTCGTAGAGATGGCGGCTGTTGGCGCTGTGGCTGCCGCCGACGACGACCATTGCGTCGCAGGCGCTGGCCATCTGCGCAGCCTCTGTCTGACGTGTAAACGTAGCACCACATATTGTATCAAACAATTTTGCGTTTGTACACTGTTTTTTTATGATTTTCTGACATTCCAGCAGTTTCTCTTGCGTTTGGGTCGTCTGGATGACGACAGTCAGCGGTTTTGCACAGTCAATGGTGCCGTCGGCAATACGCGCGGCGAGCTCCGCAGCGTCATTGACCACGACCGGAGAGACGCACCAGCCGCAGATCGCCCGCACTTCGGGGTGGCCGGCTGCACCGATGATGACCGGCTGCCGCCCCTCGGCGGAAGCCTCAGCTACGATCTCATGGATGCGCTTGACCTTCGGGCACGTTGCGTCATACACCGTCGCGCCCGTGTGCTGCACGGCCTCAAACTCCGCGCGGCTGACACCGTGGGAGCGGATGATGACGGACGCGCCCTGCGGGATCTGCTCCGGGCCGTCCACGACCGTGAGGCCCTCGGACCGCAGGTGCTGCACCACATCGTCATTATGGATAAGCTCGCCGAGGCTGTAGCAGTTTTGCTCGGCAGCAAGCATTTCCTCGGCCATCTTCACCGACCGGCTGACACCGAAGCAGAAGCCGGCCGACTTGGCAACCATGAGTTTCTTCACGCCTTTCCCTCCACTCCGAAGCGTGTGCGGATAGCCGCGCACACGGCGTCGATGCTCTCATCGAGCGTCAGGTCGCTCGTGTCGATGTGCACGGCGTCCGGCGCTGCCTTGAGTGGCGCGACGGCGCGGTGCGTATCGTCATAATCGCGCTGCTCGAGCTCGCGCAGCACGTCGGCATAAGGCTCCTCAATACCCTTCTCCTGCAGCTGGCGGTAGCGGCGCTGCGCGCGGCACTCCGCCGAGGCGGACAGGAAGATCTTCAGCCCGGCGTCCGGCAGGACGACCGTGCCGATATCGCGCCCGTCCATGACGGCACTGTGCGTGCGCGCGAGATCGCGCTGCATATCCAGCAAAAACGCGCGCACGACCGGCAGCGCCGACACACGCGAGGCAAGCAGCGACACCTCCGGCAGACGGATCGTGTCCGAGACGTCCTCGCCGTTGAGCAGCATCCGCTGCTCGCCTGCGGCGTCATAGGCAAGCTCGATCTTCAGCTCCGGCAGCAGCACCTGCACGGCGGCGGTGTCCGAACAGTCCGCGCCGGCCCGCTCACAGGCGAGGCCGACCGTGCGGTAGATCGCGCCGGTGTCCACATAGATGAGGCCGAAGCGGCGCGCGGCCGCGCGGGCGATCGTGCTCTTTCCGGCGCCGGACGGGCCGTCGATGGCAACGGTAATGTGTGTATCCAAAATGTTCATTTCCTTTCGTGCGTTATGTGCAGACCGCATTTCCGGCCACATAGCCGGTGCTCCATGCGATCTGCAGGTTGAAGCCGCCGGTATAGGCGTCCAGATCGAGCACCTCGCCGGCAAAATACAGCCCGGGCACGAGCTTGGAGCCCATGGTGCGCGGGTTGACCTCCTTGAGTGACACGCCGCCGGATGTAATAATGGCCTCATCGATGGGCCGCGTGCCGGTGACCGACACCGGAAAATGCTTGAACAGCTCCACGAGCCGATGCCGCTGCTCGCGCGTGATAACGTTGACCTTCGTATCCTCCGGGATGCCGGACAGGCGCACGAGCACCGGGATCATGGCATGGCCTGCGAGGTCATAGAGCGCATTCTTAAAGTCGCGGTTGGCGTATTTCTGAAAATCGCGCAGGATGCGCGCGTCGAGCTTCTTTTCGTCCAGCGCCGGCTTCAGATCGATGGACAGGCGGTATTTGTGCCGCGAAAAGTCGCGCATGTGCGCGCTCGCCGACAGCACCAGCGGGCCCGACACGCCAAAGTGCGTGAAGAGCATCTCGCCCAGGTCGGAGTAAACGGCCTTGTTCTGCTCATCGTAGACCGTGAGCGTCACGTTGCGCAGGGAGAAGCCCTGCATCTCGGCGCACCAGGGATCCTCGGATTCCAGCGGCACGAGCGAGGCGCGCGTGGGCGTGACCGTATGGCCCAGCCGCTGCGCAAACCGGTAGCCGTCGCCGGTCGAACCGGTGAGCGGATAGGACAGGCCGCCCGTGCAGATGACGGCGGCATCGCAGTCGATCGCGCCCTCCGTGGTCACAACGGCGGAGACGGCGCCGTCCTGCGTCAGGATATCCGTTGCCGCAGCGTGCACGACCTTCCCGCCGGCGTGCGCATAGGCGCGCTCAAGGGCGTTGGCAACGTCGTGCGACCGGTCAGAGACCGGGAACACGCGGTTGCCGCGCTCGGTCTTGAGCGGCACGCCGAGCGATTCAAACAGCGCCATCGTATCCTGCGGGCCGAGGCGATTGAGCGCGCTGTAGAGAAAGCGCCCGTCGCCCGGAATGTTGGCAAGGATGGTTTTCACATCGCAGTGGTTCGTTACGTTGCAGCGGCCTTTGCCGGTGATGCGCAGCTTCTTGCCGAGCATTTTGTTCGGCTCGAGCAGCACAACATGAAGCCCGCGCTGCGCCGCCGTGAGCGCGCACATGGACCCGGCCGCACCGCCGCCGATCACGACTACATCAGCTTTCAACAGTCCCATACACCTCGTATTCTTTCCAGACGGTCTCCAGCTCGCGGAACGTCTCAAACGTGCGCTCCCGATCACGCGCGCTGACGGCCATGATGAGCGCATTGATCAGGCTCATGGGTGCGACGAGCGAGTCAAGGAAGGACACCATCTCGCTCTTGGCATACAGGCACACGTCGGAGATCTCGTTGAGCGGCGAGACCTTGCTGTCCGTCATGCCGAGGCAGCGCGCGCCGTGATCGCGCGCAAACTTCATGGCGCTGATCGTGCGCTTGGAATAGCGCGGGTAGCTGATGCCGATGATGAGGTCGCCCTCGCCGATGCGCAGCATCTGTTCGTACACCTCGCGCGCGGCGATCTCCTTGACGACCGTGACATTATCCAGCAGCAGCTTGAGATAGATGCCGAGAAAATCCGCCAGCGTCGTGGACGTGCGCATGCCGATAATGTAAATGTGCTTTGCCGAGAGGATCATATCGACTGCCTGGTCAAAGTTGTCCTGATCGACCTCGTCGAGCGTGGCCTGCAGATTGTTGATATCCGCGCGCAGCACCGCCTTGAGCACGTCGTGCCCGTCCATGGTGCTCTCGGCCGCCTCGATGCGTTCGACCGAGGTCAGGCGGTTGCGCACAATCTCCTGCAGCGCTTTTTTCATGCCAGGGTAGCCGCGATAGCCGAGATCGGCCGCGAAACGCACGACGGTCGACTCGCTCACGCCGGTCACTTCTCCGAGGCGCGCAGCCGTCATAAAGGCCGCCTTGTCATAGTTTTTCAGAATAAACTGCGCGATGGTGCGCTGGCCCTTGGAAAAGGAGGGAAATTTATGCTCCAAAGCAGACAATATATCCATTTTCATATGTTCACCCTGTAAATACGCATTTTTACCGCCAAGCTGCGGCACATTTTTTTATTTTAAGCAAATTTGCACCACTTTGCAAGTTGTTTTTGCAATTTTCAGGAGAAAAACTTGCATAAAAATTTTTGTCTCAAAGGTGAGATTTCAGGTACGTGATCTCCTGCTCCGTCAGCGGCCGCCACTGACGCGGCGCGAGCGTGCCGAGCCGCAGCTGCCCCTCTGCCACGCGCACGAGCCGCCGTACACGCAGCCCCGCGAGCGCACACAGGCGGCGCACCTGCCGGTTGCGCCCTTCATGGATTGTGACGGACAGCCGGCCTGGCGCGAGCACCGTCACTTCTGCCGGGCGGACACGATAGCCCTCCAGCTCCGTGACGGCATGCATGGTCTCTGCCGCGGCTGCGAGGTCGCCGCCCTCTACGTCCACCTCATACGTTTTGGGGATCTCGTGTGACGGGTGCATGAGACAGTTTGCGATCTCCCCGTCATTCGTCAGAATGAGCAGGCCCTCGGAATCGAGATCCAGCCGCCCGACCGGATACAGCCGCTCCCCTGCCGAAGCCACAAGATCCGCCACCGTTTTGCGCCCGCGCTCGTCGTGCATCGTCGTGACATAGCCGCGCGGTTTATTCAGCATTATGTACCGCTTCGGGGCGCGCGGCGGCAGCGGCCGGCCGTCGATGCAGATGACGTCAGTCTCCGGGTCTGCCTGCGCGCCAAGCTGTGCGGTTCGGCCGTTGACGGTCACGCGGCCGGCGGAGATCATCGCCTCCGCCGTGCGGCGGGAGGCGACGCCCGCCTCGGAAATGCACTTTTGCAGCCGCTGCTGCATGGTCATCACCTCAGGATACAGGATAGTAGTAGGAAGAAAAGTAACGGCAGGCGTGCGTCCACAGCCGGCCGAGCCGCGCGAGCGGCGTGATCTTCACGTCTGGGTCGAGCGCCGCGGGTTCTGCATAGCGCAGCGGCACCGTGACGCTTTGCCCATCCGGCCCGGTCGCCGTCAGTATGCCCGCCTGCGCGCCCTGCTCCACCGGCGCAAACGTGAAGCGCGGCAGCTCCGCCTTCAGCGACACCGGGTCATCCGGGTGCACGAGCAGATAGGCAGGCCGCTCCGGCGCCGCTGCGCAGAGCTCCACCGTGGCGGAGAGCACCGGCACGGCGTATACCGGCGTGTCGCCGGCAACGCAGCGGTACTCGTAGTTTTCAAACGCCCAGTCGAGCAGGTGCGTGTGGTCGTTCCAGTCGTCCGGATCCGAGAGCGTCACGCACACGAACTGCGTCGTGCCGCGCTGCGCGCAGGACACGAGCGTCCGGCCCGCGGTCTTGGTGTACCCGGTCTTGACGCCGACCGCACCGTCATAGCTGCGCAGCAGGCGGTTGTGGTTCACGAGCGTCTGCCCGTCCACGGTCGTGCTCTTTGTGGACACGATCGCGCGGAATGTCTCATTTTCCAGAGCCGCACAGGCGAGCTTCGCCATGTCGCGCGCCGTGGAATAGTGCCCCTCGGCGTCAAGGCCGTTGGGGTTTTGAAACGCGCTGCTGGTCATGCCGAGCGCGCGCGCCTTGTCGTTCATCATGCCCGCAAACGCCGCCACAGAGCCTGCCGTGTGACATGCGAGCGCGATGGCGGCATCGTTGCCGGACACGAGCATCAGGCCGTAGAGCAGCTCCTCAACCGTGTACGTCTCGCCGGCGCGCAGATACATCGACGAGCCCTCGACCGCCGTGTATTCCGGCAGGATCTCGACCGGTTCGTCGAGCGCGCAGTGTTCGAGCACAACGAGCGCGGTCATGATCTTCGTCGTGCTGGCAATGCCGAGCCGCTCGTCCGCGTTCTTTTCATAGAGCACGGCGCCGGTCTCGGGATGCACGACAATGGCGGCCCTGGCCGCATTGTCCGTCCCGGCGGCATGTGCGCGCGGTGTGAAAAGCAAAGAAATGGCCAGCACGCAGGCAAGGCCAAAAAACGTCCGTTTCAAAACAAGCACCACCCTTTCCAAGTTTCGGGCGGTGCTTATTATGGGCACTTTCGGTGCGGTTTATGCTTTGTCGGCCTTGCGCTGGTCGATAAACTGGTCGATGCGGTCGATCACCTGCGGGGTCATGTCGATCAGGCGGTCAAACGTGTTCGATGCCGGCGGCATGACGTTGAGCATGCGCACATTGCCGTCCTTGACGATCAGAAAGCCCATCGGCTCGACCTTGACGCCTGCGCCGCTGCCGCAGCCGACACCGTTTTTGTTCTCCTTCATCGGAAACTCCGACCCGCCGCTGGCAAAGGCGAAGCTGACGCGGGACAGCGGAATGAGCGTGATGTCGTCCGGCGTCGTGATCGGTTCGCCGACGACAGTGTTCGTGTCCACCATTTCCTTGATCTTGCTCATGGTCGCAGTCATGACTGCACTGATTTCATTATCCATTGCTGACCTTCCTTTCCTGCGTGGCCGGCGCGGTCTTTGCGCGTGCGGCACGGGCCTGTTTCGCGTGCATTTTCTGTTTCAGGAATCCTGCGCCGAACGCCAGCGCGATGATGACGATCTGTCCGATACGGATCGTGCAGACGATGCGCGCGTCGATGCGCGGCCGCTCGGCCTGAAAATCCACACCGGTCTGAATGTCCCGCTCATCGATACGCAGCGCCCGCTCCGCCAGCGGCATGAGCGCGCCGAGCGCGGCGTTGACATAGCCGAACGCCAGCGCCGTGTCGTACGGATCCGACGCGCCGGAGACAAACACCAGCCGCAGCAGCTGCACACGCAGCCGCTGCCGGAAGAGATCCAGCGCCTGCAGGCCGAGCTTTGCAAGGGTCAGGATCGTCCGGATATCCGGCGGGGCGGATCGCTTTTTCGGCTTTTCCTTCTTCGGTTTTGGGGGCTTTTTCTTCTTTGGCTTCTGGTCCGGCGGTTTCGGCAGGAGCCGGAGCCGGAACGGGCCGATGCGCGCAGCGAGCGAAAACACATCGTCCGCGTAGGCTGCATCCACGCCGACCGGCAGCAGATTCAGCACCGTCAGCACCAGCGCGACCGCCAGTATGATCCACAGGGCCGTCAATCGGCATCACTCCCCTGTCGGTTTTTCCTCCGTGTCCGTCAGCTCCATCTGCTCGCCGCGGCCGCGCAGCTCCGAGATGGCCTGTTCGAGCTTTTCCGCGCCCTCGTCGGACGACAGATCCGGCAGCACGGGCAGCTCATCGAGCGACTGCATACCCATGGTGCGCAGAAACAGCGCGCTCGTGCGGTACAGCGACGGGCGGCCGGGCGCGTCGAGCTTGCCGCAGGCCTCGATGAGCCCGCGCTCGAGCAGCGTCGTGACCGTGTAGGCACTGTCCACGCCGCGCACCTGGTCGATGTACGCGCGCGTGACGGGCTGGAAATACGCCACGATCGCCAGCACCTCCAGCGCCGGCTGCGAGAGCTTGGGCGGCTTGCGCTGCTCGAGCGCGCGGCGGATATACTCCGCATACTCCGGCGCGGAGCACAGCTGCAGCAGATCGTTCATCTGCACCAGGCGCATACCGCAGCGGTTTTCCTCATAGGCCGCGGCGAGCTCCCTGGCGGCCGAGACGATCGTCTGCGTCTCCTCGCCGGTGACGAGCGCGATGCGCGACGCCGGCACGGGATCGCCCGCTGCAAATAAAATGGCCTCAATGACCGAAAGTAATTCCTCGTGTTCCATAAAAATTTCTCACTCTATAATGGATTCCAGAATATCGTCCGTGACGCCGCCGGTGAAGCTTGCCACATATTCGCCGTTTTGCTCGGAAAGCATCAGATGGCCGAGGCTGCACAGCTCCAGCACGGACAAAAACGTCGCCACAATCTCGCTGCGGCTGGTGCACTGGCTGTAGAGCGTGCTGAGCGGCATGCTCCCCCGCTCGCGCAGCTGGTCAATGAGCGTGCGGCATTTGTCGCGCACGCTGTAGACGATGCGCTTCGGCGCCGCCATCTGCAGCGCATCCGTCGCCGCCGCGCCGCCGCGCGTGAACACCGACAGCAACGCGCGCAGAAGGTCTGCCTGCTCGATGCGGTAGCGGTATTCCCCCGCTGACTTCGGCAGCGGCTCCGGCGGGCGCGAGAGATAGTGCAGGCCGGTCTGGGCCGCAGCGTCGAGCATCGGCGTGACGGACTTCACAGCCGCATAGGTGTCCTTGCACTTGAGCTGCTCGAGCGATGCGATGAGCTGCTCAAGCTCTGTGACCTCCTTCTCCTCCGTGAGGAGCATACGGGTCTTGATATAGAGCAGATAGGACGCCATCTGCACGAACTCGCTTGCGATCTCGAGATCGAGCTTTTCCATGGCGTTGAGGTATTCCAGATACTGATCGAGGATCTCCGAAATTTTGATGTCCCGGATCTCGATCTTGTTCTTCGACAAGAGCAGCAGGATCAGGCTCAGCGGGCCCTCAAAATCCGCCATCTCGCTCTTGTCGTGGATGACGCCCTCGAGAAAATAAGTTGGATCGGCCGGCTTAGCCGAAGATGCCGATAAGTTCATAGCCCCACTCCGCAAATACAAAGAGTTTGTCAAACGCGGCCTCCGTCACCGTGGTGAGCGGCTTGCCGAGCACGCCGGTGGCGACCAGCACGAGCAGCAGGATCATGCCATAGCGCTCATAGCGCATGAGCTTGGCATACGCCGCGTCGGGCAGCAGCGCAAAGAGCACCTTGGACCCGTCGAGCGGTGAGACCGGGATGATATTGAAAATGGCCAGCGCCAGACTGATATATGCCGTCAGCCAGATCATTTCCAGCAGAAACTGCACCGAATACAGCGCCCGGTACAGCAGGCCGTACAAAAACAGAAACACCAGTGCGAGCAGCACGTTCGACACCGGCCCCGCCAGCGCCGTGAGCGCCATGCCGCGCTTGGGGCTGCGAAAGCGCATCATGTTCACCGGCACGGGCTTTGCCCAGCCGAACTTGAAGACTATCATCATGAGCAGGCCCATGATGTCGATGTGCCGGAGCGGGTTGAGCGTAAGGCGTCCCGCGCGCTTGGCGGTGTCGTCGCCGAGGCGGTAGGCCACATAGCCGTGAGCGAGCTCATGCAGTGTTATACAAATAAGCGCGGGCACCACGGAGAGCAGCAGGTTCGTCAGCACGCTCCAGTCCAGTCCGCGCCAGATACTTTGAAGAATATGCATAGGTTACCTCACCTTCGACAATTATACCAATCCCGCCGCCGAATTACAAGAGCGTCCACCCCGCCCGTTTCAGAGCTGTTCCATTATTCTTCCCAGCAACTCCGGGCGGCCGTCGCCCTTTTCGGCAGAGAAGGGTATGAGCGGCGTCTCCTCCGGAAGCTCCAGCGCCGAGCGGATTATGGCGAGATTTTCTCCAACCGCGGTTTTTGAGAGCTTGTCGGTCTTGTTGGCCACCACCACGAAGGGGCGGCCGGAGCTTTTGAACCAGCCGGCCATG
>OLRV01002096.1_pt1 | contig 15880 bp, 6 predicted proteins | sample 1672421 | NCBI WGS metagenome assembly OLRV01 (sample SAMEA3136684, study PRJEB25190) | human gut metagenome | biome: human gut; feature: human-associated habitat; material: faeces | place: Austria | collected 2013
TTCCTCCCATCAGTACAGGCAATCCAGCCATTTCAGCCGCAGTTTTTTCGGCCAGTTTGTGTGGGTTTTCAGGTTTTCCAGCGTTGCGTCGTGGAACACACGCATTTCGGCAAGCTGTTCCGGCATGATCGCACGGCTGGAGAACAGCGCTTGTGCGTTATACATGGTCATATCGTGCAGCTTCGCGGCGTACTCCTCTCCAAGCTGCTCCTTTGCCGTTTCACAAAGCTCCAGCATGGAACCCGTGCCGCGCTTGAAGCCCATTGCTGCCAGCAATGCCGCGCAGTCTGTAAACAGGCAGGCGGCTGCGGCGGACTGGTCTTCCTGCGTGAATGCTTCGTTTCGCTTTTTGAGGATGACCTCGTGACGGATGATGATAGCCGCAAGCAGCAGAAGCAGCAGCGCGGCAACAAGGATGATCCAAAACGCAGGCTTGTGGAGAAGCCCGGTGCGCTGGCCGCCGTCCGGGGCGTTGTCCTCCGAGTTGTCTGGCTCTGCATCGTCCTGCTCCAGCTCCTGACCCTCTGTTACGCGCGGGCCGTCGCCGTTTCCTTCCTTGCCTGCGCCGACCGGCTTGATGCCGCTCTCGGTCTGCTCGGCAGAGAGGTCTTCGAGGCCAGGCGTCAGCGCCAGCGGCAGCCAGCCAATGCCGTCCTGATACACCTCCACCCATGCGCCCGCGGCGCTTGCATCTACGCTTGTCGGTTCATTCTCAGTGGTTTTTACTGTATACCCCTCGACATAGCGGGCAGGGATGCCGTAATAGCGGAGGGCCAGGGCCGCGACGGTCGCGTATTGGTACGTCGTGCCGTCCGCGGTATCCGCCAGCGGCAGCGCGATATCACCGCTTCCGTCGAAGCAGCTCTCCAAAAAGGCCAGCGCAGCCGTCTGCGCCTGCTCTTTCGTCAGGCTGTCTGCCGGGCCGTAGCTTTCGCAGCATTGATCCAGCACCGCGCCGAGCTGCGCGCGGAACTCCGCAGGTACGGTCAGCGCGTAGGAATATGCAAATTCGCGGTACGCGCTTTCCATCTGTAAGTACGATCTCACGCCGTCCGATGTGTCATTCTGCAAAAAGTCCAGCAGCTCCGGCAGCAGGGTCTGTGCGTCCGAAACGGTCTCATAAGAATATCCGCGCTCACCGCGCAGACCGTTTGTTTCAAGCGTAGAGGGCTGAATTTTGTTTTTCGTCAAGCCTGCGCGTTCCGGCAGCACCGTACACGGCTCATAGCGATACAGGCTGCACCCGGCAAGGTTCTGGACACTGACGCTGCCGGACTGATAATTGCCCATCAGCCGCGCAGCCGTTGCCAACTGGCTCTGCGGATAGAAGCCGGACTGATGCAGCCAGTAAAAGAGGTCTTTTTCCTCTGCGGCGGTTTCCGCGTCCAGCGCAGACCATACGCCGTTTTCGTAGCTGTCACCGACGAAGCCGCGCAGATAGAGCGTCTGCGCCGTATCCGCCGTGACAGACAGAATCGTATCTGTGCTTTCTGTCTTTGTAACCGGCTCGGACAGATTGCCCTCCGGCAGGACTTCTCCCGCTTTTTCGTAGCGCCAGTAGTGCAAAGCGTTCTTCGCATTTTCCGAAAGGGACTGCATCGTGCCTGTTTGCAGGGAAATTGCGGCTACGCCCGCGACGATCACGCCCACGAGCAGGAAGCTCGCCGCCGAGACGGCGTTTTTGTTTTTCTGCCATGTCAGCATCAGCAAGGCAATCGCTGCGGCGGCAAGGAGCAGGACACCCGGCTGCACAAACGCCGCTGCTACACTCAAGGCTGCCAGCAAAACTGCTGTCAATGTCGGTACGCATGAGAGCGCGACACTCACCATCGCAAGCAGAATACCTGCCACGATCCCGGCCAGCCAAAGGCCGGTGCTGTCTGTTTCGGCAAGCGGCAGGAGGATGCCTTTTTCCGCCGCCCAGAGGTCACGCAGCGTATTCCATGCCGCGCCGAAACCGTTCAGGAGCGGATTTCGCGCGAACAGGACAACGAGCAGCAGTGCCGCCAGCAGGATGGGGAACAGCAGCTTCGTTTTTCTGAAATGTCGGATAACCGCAGCAGCGATGCAGGTCAAAGCGCCTGCGCCCAGCAACCAGAGCATTGCAGCAAAGCCGCTTATCGTGTAACCAATCGCGGCAAGCGCGAGGAAAATCAGGATGCTGGCAAGCAGATCAAAAAGTGCACTTTTGTGATTGCTGCTTTCCTGATAAACGCCGGCACGCAGGCCGGTCAGGTTCTTTTGTTTCATATCCGGCCCTCCTTACAGTTCCAGCTCGGAGAGCTGCGCGGCGTAATCTTTCTCATTGAACCGCTCACCGCAGACAAGCGCGGTCAAGCGGCCAATCGAGGAAAGCTGCTCCGTTTCCGCCTGTTGTTCCCCGGAAACATAAATCAGGTGAGACCAGCTTCCAACCGGTACTTCTTGGAGAAGAAGCGACGCGCCGCTGACGCCTGTGGCCGCCTTCGCCGTAAACAGGCGCGGCAGCAGACCGATGAGGTCGTCCATGTCGCGAATTTGCTGGAAAACACAGCGGCCAGTGTCGCCCTCGTTCCAACTGACAGAGAATTGCACGGACTGGGAAAGGAGGTTCCGGCAGACGGAGACAACGATTTCCGCCTCCGCGTCGGTGCGGGCGGCAGTGGGCTGTTCCTCCGTGCGCTCCCAAAAAACAGCGGCGGAGCGCGTGATGGGCAGCGACGGGTCTTTGACGATCAGCTTGTCATATTTGTGACTGAGCTTCCAGTGAATTTGCCGCTGGCTGTCGCCGGGAACGTAGTCACGGATCTGGAACATCTCGGACAGGTCATAGCCGGGCCGCTCGTTGGAATAATCCTCGGTATCGTCGATGTGCGCGGCTGCGGGGGACAGCACCAGCGTCTGCAAAAACGTATCCGGCTGCACGACGCAGGCCCCGTGCGCGTCAGGCTGCGTTTTCACGCCGATGAGGCCGAAGCAGTCATACAGACGGGCAGATTCCACGGCCAGGCGAATGCGTCCGCACCACGGGCTTTGCAGAGAAATCTTCATTGTCCGCCTGCCCTTCGGCCAGATGCCGCCGCTCACGTTTACGATCTGCGTCTCACCATTCAACTGGTTCTCCAGCCGTACACGGCAGACAATCTGGCAGACCGGCAGCCATGTTGGATTCTGCACGGTCAGCTCTGCCGTTCCGCTCTCACCTTTGCGGAGATTTACCGGAAGCCCGACCGCCAGCTTCAGCTTTTTCGCCGCGTACAGGTTGACCGGCAGGCACAAAAGCGGCAGCAGCACCATGCAGGCGGCAAGGCCGAGCGCGATGGGGCTGGCTGTCTGGACCGTGAGGACAAGAAGCCCCAGCGTCAGCAGCAGCCAGACGAATTTTCTGACAATTCTCATTTTTTCAGCACCGGCATATCCGTCGTCTTGAGGATTTCGGCCAGAACGGATTCCGGTTTTTCCTCCATCATGCGGGCCTTGCTGTTGAGCATAAGTCTATGTGCGCAGACGTCCGGGAAGATCGCGGCCACGTCCTCCGGCATCACGAAATCACGGCCATGGAGGTACGCATACGCCTTTGCCATCCGGCAGACCGCCAGCGCACCGCGCGGGCTGACGCCGAGCGCGACCTGCGGATGGGTGCGGGTCTTTTCCACGAGCGTGGTCACATAGTCCAGAACGGCGTCGCGCATATCCACTTTTCGCACGGCCTGCACCAGTCCCAGCAATTCTTCCTTGTTGACCACGGCATATGCCCGGTCAAGGGGATTATCCACATGACGGTCGCGGAGAATGTTGACGCTGCTCTTATGATCGGGGTAGCCCATGCTGACGCGGATGAGGAAACGATCAAGCTGGGAATTGGGCAGCATCGTCGTACCGGCAGACCCGACCGGGTTCTGCGTGGCGAGAACGATAAACGGGTCAGGGAGGGCATACGTCTTACCATCGACCGTGACCTTGTGCTCCTCCATCGCTTCGAGCAGCGCGGACTGCGTCTTGCTGGAGGTACGGTTGATCTCATCCGCCAGCAGCAGGTTTGTCATGATCGCGCCGGGCTTGTAGACAAACTCGTCCGCCTTTTTGTCATAGACCGAGAAGCCGATGATATCCGACGGCACGGTGTCCGACGTGAACTGCACGCGGCGGGTCTCCAAGCCCAGAACCTTTGCAAAAGCCATGGCCGTCGTGGTCTTGCCGACACCCGGCACGTCCTCCATGAGCACATGCCCCTGCGCCAGAATGGCCATTAAAATTTTCTCGACAATTTCGTTCTTGCCGACGATAACGGACTCGATCTCCTGTAAAATCTCGTTGATTTTTGTATTCATAGCAAGCTGCTCCTATTCGTTATTTTTATGTCGTTATCCTTCTCCGCCGGTGTCTCCGCTGCCAGAGCCGCCGCCGGAATCATCTCCGCCGTCGCCGTCTCCACCGGGATTGCCGCCGCTTCCGCCGCCGTCTTCATCCCCGCCCGGATTCGGGTCCGGGGTGGGGTCAGGGTCAGTCGGCAGCGTGTAGGTCTGGTCTATTGCGCCGCAGGCGCAGATGCCCTCAACATAGGTGTGTGCCTCGGATTCGACCAGTTCTTTCTGGCAGACACTGCATATCACTTTATGTGTCGTGCCATCGTTGTTGTTCACATATTGCTTATGATCCTCGCAGACGTGACTGCCGTACCCGCAGACCGAGCAGGCACCGTTTTCGCCCTTCTGGTCGTGCGTCTGCTTGACAGACAATCCGCAATCTTTGCAGTAGAGCGTATGTCCGTCCGCATCTACTTCGGAGCCATCCCAGCGGAACTCACCGATACCATTGCAGGCGCTCATATGCAGCATCTTGCACTTATCGCATATCCAGTCGTATTCGCCTTCTATGTAGTGGTGCTCTGCTTCATTGATATGCGTACCGCAGTTTTTGCACTTCTGATAATGTTTCGCGCCGTCAGAATACCAGACGTCCCCAATTTCATGCTCCAGCGGCTCAGGTTCTTCTGTCTCCCGCTTTGCATGGCAGTCCTGACATTCATCCGTTCGGATACCGCCGTGTTCACAGTTTGCCGTGTTGCTGATTTCCTTCCAGATATGCGGTTCTTCCTTTTTGTATCCGCAGTCGTGCTGGCATGTGATGATGTGTACCTCGGAATTTTCTTCGCTCGTGTATTGAAGCACATGCGGCGCGGGGTCACTAACGTTCTTCCCGCAGTCCTCGCAGACCAGCGCACAGGTTCCGTTCTCCTGATCGACGTACTTCTGGTGATCCTTCGGGTGCGTACAGGGATTCTCCAAACCACAGCGCTTGCAGATCTGTTTCGTTATACCGTCCGTTGTAACAGCTTGCAGATCGTGGTGCGGTTCTTCGGACCAGCGCCCGCCGCCGTAGTAGGTCACGCAGTAGCCGACAGAGTTTCCGCGCCCCTGTCCATTTCCGATATCCCAGCCATAGGCCAGCGTATAGCGCAGCGTCAGTGTATCTCCCGGCTTTAGGTCGGCCTTATCCATGCCGTAGGACGGATAAGTTCCGTTAATTTCATATTCCCAGCCGGAACCTTCCGTGAAATCCAATTCGCCGAGACTGCTGCTTGCGTCATTCAGGCTCAGGCTGTTGCGGTAGATGCAGCGCCAGAGGATGTCCAGATTCGTACCTTCGCCAAACTGCGCGTCAATTCTGGCAAAGTTCTCCTCCTCCGTACCGCTCCATGAGCCGCTGATCGCATTGGCGCGCATACCAAGGCCGCTTGTATCGTCCAAACTTCTCAGGTAGAAATCAGGGCCGAACGGATCGTTGCACTCCGCGCGCCAGCCGAGGCTTCGTTCAGCCGTTCCGAATGGCTCCGGCGCCGTATAGCCCCAGACCGCTTTTGCAACTGCGCAGGACGCCGGTTCACCGGCAAGGACATCACAGGTGATGGACGAAGAACCGAGTCCGACGACGCCCATGTCGATCACGATCGTCGCCTCGCCGAGCTTTTCGCCGCTGCTTGCGCGTTCGCCGCGGAGCAGGATCGTTTTCTCGCCTTTATTGCCGAAGGCGTCCTCGGCACTGATCACAAGCGTATGCTCGTTTGTGTCTCCCTTTTCCGGATTACTCGGCGTCACCTTGAACTGCTGCCAGCTTCCGCCCGCAACGCCGGTAAAGATGCACGCTTCATCATCCATCTTTACACTCAGCTTGGTGTCCGTTCCGGTATACAGGATATACGTTTTGTTCTGCTCGGCATCCTCGCTCCAAGCGCGGAGCTTAAAGGTCAGCATCTGTCCGTTTGCGACGCTTTCGACACCCTCCAGATCGCACTCGATCTTTACCTCCTGATCACCGCGGTGCTTATACGGGATGCTGATGATAAACGTGTATTCTTCGCCCGCGCCGGAGGCTTTGATGGTAAACGTATTTTCGCCCGTTTTGCCATCCTCGGCCAGAAGCAGCGTCACGCTGCCGGTGGGCGCTGTGAGTGTCTTTGTGCTGAAATCGCCCGACTGATAGCAGGTGACGGAGGTGATCTCAATGCCAGACGTGTCCTCGCCTGTGAGCCGCAGCTCGTAGCCAAGACTCCCGTCCGTCAGCTGATTGTCATAGACATCTTCCGCATGGACAGTCTTCCTGTTTTCGCATTTCAGAACACACGGCTTCGCCGCACCATCTTCCATAACGGTATACGCCATTTCAAGCGAAACGTCGCTCTGGTAACGGATCGTGACCGCGAAATTCACTGTGCGCTCCTTGACCTTCGCGGTCACGAGGGCCGTATAGGTCGCGCCGCTGTCCGTGGCTTCCAGCCGCACGGAGCCGCTGTCCGTGCTCATAGCCGCCCCGTTGAAGCTGGCGCTTGTGATCTGCGCGTCCTGTGCGCTCCGACCAGTCAGACCGAGCTTATACAAAAGCTCACTGTTATTGATCTGGTTATGCTTGATGGTCAGCGCCGCGCGCTTGTCCGCATCGCAGAGGACCTGCTGCGCTGTGACCGATTTCTCGTACCATGTGAACTGCAGCTGGAGGTCAAGGCCATCCTCATACGTTACAACGAATGCATAGCTGATCGTCTGCCCCAGCACCTCAGCGGTCACGGCGAAATAGTAGGTTTCCGTGTCCTTGCCGTCTGCCGCGGCCATTTGGATCTCGCCGGACTCCGAGAGCGCGCCGCGCTCACCGTCCGTCGCCCAGTATTCCGCCGTGCGGATCGTTGCATCATCCGCGTTTTCGCCGAGGAATTGCAGCGCGTATGCGAAATTTCCGTCTGTCAGCGTGTCGCTCTTGACCGTGCGATTGACCGAGCCGTTGGCCGGGCAGGTGGCCTGACCGTTGGGTTGCCATGTAAGCTGCAAATCGAGGTCAATGCCGCTTTCCAGCCGCAGAACGAACGCGAAATTCACGTCTGTCTCCACGGTTTCGCCCTTCTGGTTCTTTTGCGTCGCATGAGCTTGTACGGTCAGGATATAGTTCTGGAACTCTGCGCCGTCCGGCAGCGTCATATCCAGCACGCCGCGCGTATCCGCTTCCTGTGATACACTGTTTCCAACTGCGACCTGCACACCGGTTATTTTTGCGTCGTCCGCGTCGAGGCCGGTGAGGTTCAGTTCATAGCGCAGTCTGCCGCGGTCGAGCTGGGCCAGTAAGACACGCTTGCCGACAGAGTCTCCGGGTGCGCAGACCATGGAGCTCGCCTGTGAGCCGTACTTGTACCACGTCAGCAGCGCACCGAGGTCAAGTTCTGTTTCCGGCAGATCCTCGTCTGTTTCGCCGGTGTCTCCGGCTTCCTCGCCCTCGTCGCCCTTGTTGGAATCCGTGTTCGTACCGATGGCGGCATCGGCTAGGACTTCCTGCTGGGGCTTCGATTCCGGCTGCTGCTCCGGCTGGGTATCCTGTCCCTGCTCCGTCTGGTTTTCCGTTTCCTCCGGATTGAACTGCTCCTGCTCGCCGGTCAGCTCGCTGTTGGTGCTGCCGCCCGAACCGGAAGCATCCTTGCTTTCCGCCTCACCGTTTCCAGCATGACCGGGCGCTTGCCCTGCCTGCAAAACAGTGATCTCCTGCGGCGCGGCTTGCAGGATGGGATTATCCGGCTCGACCGACCGCATGCCCATGAGCGGCAGACAGATACTCAGCAGCAGCGCGCAGACGAGCACGCCGCAGCCGGCCTGCTGCGCCCATGGGAACCTTTCAAAGAATTTTTTCATGTGTGTTCGCCCTCCGGGAAAAGGGCTTCCCCCTTAAAAAGTCTGCATTTTGTGCAGCTTATTCGTACTTTTAAGAAGTACCCTTAAACGCACGAATAAGCCGCACGGTTCCCCACGCTTTCGCGTGGGGAACCGCCCAGCTTGGGGTGGTTATCCAATATTCAATTCAGAACGTTGGACTGCGTGTTTCATTTTGCGAATTTTTCCATGAAGCGCATGAGGATGGTCGCGACCTGTGCGCGGGTGGCGGAGCCCTGCGGGTTCAGTTTGCCGTTCGAGCCCTGAAGGAGCCCTTCGGCGACTGCCCACTGCATGGCCTCGGATGCGTATCCGCTGACCTTGTCCGCATCGGAGAATGCAGTCAGGGCGGCGGATTTGCTCACGTCGTACCCCTTCTGCTTCGCGTAGCGGTACAGGATCGTTGCCAGCTGCTCACGGGTGATGACGCCCGGCATGTTGGTGCCGTCCGAAATGCCGTTGTCCATGGCCCACTTCTGGCCCGCCGCGTACCACGGCGTACCGGAGGTGTTCACGCCCTCGACACGGGCAAGGATCGTGACGATCATGCCGCGCGTCGTACTCGCGTTCGGGCTGAAAGCAGTGGAGGACGTGCCGTTCATCAGACCCTTTTCAGAGACATACTTCACAGCTTCCTCATACCAGCTTCCAGCCGGAACATCCGTGAACGAAGCACCCGTGGTGGGCTTGTCGTCCTTCGGCTTGCTCGGCTTGACGGGGACAACCGGCGTATCGTCGCCTTCCAACAGCTCACGATAGATTCTTTCCGCCTCGGCCAGCTTGTTCAGCAGCTCCTTCGGGAAGGTCTTCAGCTGTTCCTCCGACAGTCTGGATACAGCTGCCTTCGCCGCATTGATCGCGTCGCCGCTATTGATGGTCACGGTACCGATGGCGTTGATCTTCTCGACAGCGTCGTTCCAGATCAGCGTATCGGCAGCCTCGATCAGCTCGTCCATCTTTCTGGTTTCCGCGACGGAGAGGCTCTCATACAGGTCAGAATTCTTCTTGATCTCCTCGTATGTACGCTGGGCGCTGCGGATCTCTTCCACATCGTCGAGCGTCGCCTCAGCCGGTCTGGGAAGCGACTTGACCGTCGCCTTGAACTCCTTGAGCTTGCGGTAGCTCTGTACCTTCTCAAGCAGCTTTTCCAGATTCTCGACAGCATCTTTATTGACCTTAGCCTGCTGCTCGGATTGCAGCTGCTTGTACGCAGCCTCTGCCGCAGTGATCTGCTTTTCGTACTTTTCGTAGTTGGTAAAGTCGATGGTGTCGGCCTGCGGGAGCTGCTTCAGCTGATCTTCGACCACCTTGTAGCTGCCGCTGGCAGAGAGCACTCTGACCACATACCACGTGCCGTCGTTCGACTGCGTGTTGCCGGCCTGATTGTTCATGGTGGGCCAGCCCTTGATGCCGCAGCCGATGTAGATCGTGTCGCCCGCGACGACGGGGATGGACTCGGTGCGCTTGTAGAAGCTGCTGCCCTCGGTGTTGGACGTGACCTTTTCGTTCAGGAACGTCTTCACGAGGAAGTTCTTGTTCGCCGCCGTCGGGGTCACCGTCAGGTTCGAGCTGTCGCCGTCGATGACGAGCGTGTAGGTATAGGTGCCGCCGCGCTTACCGGGTTCAAACGTGGTGGTCAGGCGCGGGTTGCCATCGCCGTCGAACGTCAGCGATTTGAGCGTCGTGTCAGAGTTGCTCCACGTGCCGCCGACATCTTCGCCAAGACCCACGGAGGTGTACTTGATGCTGATGATATCGCCGTCCGCCAGCTTGCCGTTTTTCACGGAGAAGTTGGCAAAACCCTCGTTGGTGAACCAGTCGTTGAGCGTACCCATCCAGCCGGACTGCTGGCCGCCGGTGAATTCGGCAAGGCTGTAATCGCTGTCGGTAATGGTGGAAAGATAGGTGATGTCGAAATCATACTTCTCGTCGCCATTGCCGCCGGTGCCGAGCCATGTGCATTTCTTCTCCGTGAGTGCGCGGAGCAGAACGGTCATCATGGTGTCGTTTTCGCCAAGCGGGTAATTCTTCCGTTCGAGCCAGTACTGATCCTCAGGTCTGTAGAAGTGTTCGAGCGCGGCTTTGTTCTCGCCCTCGGCGCTGCTGCCGTCGTTCGTGTAGTTCTGGACGCTGACGGTCACAGTACCGACCTGCACGCCGGGCGTAAAGGCATTGCCGTTCGTGACCTTGTTGACCTTCGTCCAATACTCGCCTGTTCCGTGTTCCCAGCCCTTGATCTCGGTGCCGGTACTGACGTCGTTGGCAGCGTTGGCCATGTTCTTGAGCGCTTCTCTGCGCTCCGCAGCGACCTGCTCGACCGTTTTCGCGCTGTTGATTGCAGTCAGACCCTCGTTATACGCTTCAAGGATCGCCGCGTACTGCGTGTGATCTTTGCCGTAGCCGTCGAGCGCGGTCTTGAGCGCGGTCTTTGCGCTGTCCTTTGCAGCGGTGATCTCGCTCTCGGAGCCGCCGACAGGAACCCACGTGACAGTTGCGGTCACGTTGTCATACGGCATGGTGAAGTACTTGAAGCTACGGAGGATACGGCTGGCCTTGACATCCGTGCCGTAATCCGAGTAGTCGAAGGTGTCGAGGCTGCGGTCTTCGATGGTCTCCTCGGAGACGCCGGAGAACGTGATGCCGCGAAGCTCGTACTCGTTGTCATTGACGTAGAAGTGCGGAACCTCGGTGGTGTTCGTGCCCTTGACCCAGTGGTCTTCGATGCGCCACGCAGCGCCGGTGTCAGTGATGGCGTAGTTGTTGTCCGGAACGAGATGCGGGAAGTTTGTCTGCACGCTCTCATCCGTCAGCGGACGGCCATTCTTGTCGTCCTTGCGCTCGCCGCGAATCTGGAAGTAGGTGGCGTAGGTCGGGTTGGAGCAGAAGTACACGCCGCTTCCGACGGGCACAGTCGTTACCGGCTTGTAGTTGACCTTCGTCTGGCCCGCGTCCACCGTGTTGTAGGTAAACAGACCCGCCATCCTCGTGCCGCCGGTGGTGCCGTTCGTGCCGTCTTCGACGCGGTGCTCCTGGAGCCACGAGATCATGTCACGCAGTCCCTGCTGGTCATCCTTCGGCACAGCAGACAGATCGTACTCGACCGTCAGCGTGTACTGCTTCGCGCCGCCCTCGGCAAGTCCATCCCGCGCGGCAAGAATTGCCTCGTACCGTGTCTTTTCCTTCACGCTCAGCTCGTCGCGCTGATACTGCGTCATCGCGTTGTAGTACGCTTCGAGCTGGTCGATGAGCTGAACCGCCGAGCTGTCGAGCTTCGACAGATCCTCGGGGAATTTCGCCATCTGCGCCCGGAAATTGGCAAGGTTCTGAGCGTTCGTCTTCGCAGCTGCCGTCTGGAGCGTCTCGATGCCGGACTTCGCAGTCAGCTGTGCCGCGTAAGCGGAAGCAGCGTCCTTAGCCGCGTCGATGCCGTCCATGCCGGTCTTGTAGAGCGTTTCAATCGTCTGCCAATCGGCCTCCGTGAAGCACTCCTTCGGATAGTCCGGATTCTCATACGTTTTCTTGAGCTCCGCCCGCAGATCGTTCTTGATCTTCGTGAGGTCTGCCTGCGACTCGTCGACGGAAGCGTAAATCAGAATCGCGCCGCCGTTGACGAACGCCGCGTCGTCGCTGTCGAGATCGAAGACGTTGATGAGCTGCCAGCCCGGCTGATAGACGGTCATGGTGAGCGAGCCGTCCGCGCCGGTCTTGAGCTTCGTGTCGGTCAAAATCTCGGCGTTGACCACCGATTCATAGTCGTCCACGCTCATGCTGCGGAAGACGTATGCACCCGCGGTGGGCTTTGCTTCGTCGTCTGTCATGTGGGCGGGCATGGCTGCCTTTGAGGTCGCCGTCAGCGTGAACGGCACGCCGACGACCGCCTTGTACGCGCCGGTGGTCTCGTCCTTCTGAAGGTTCGTCGTCAGCGTCTGATAGCGGATCTTGTCGGTCACGCGGCCAAGCGCCATCGGCCAGAGGTCTTCGCTGATGTTGACCATCGTCGGCATCTGCACGCGCACAACGGTCACTTCGTCGCCGTCGTGGAGCTTAAATGCCTGATACTCGCTGGCGTTCAGGTAGTCCAGATAATACTCGCCCGGAGCAGACCAGAAAGCCAGCGTGCCGTTGACGTAGACCATCAGCTGGCTCATGGAGTTGACACGCCAGCGGTTCTCATTCTTGAAGCTGTCCGTCAGAAGGTCTCCGACGGTCGTTCCGGTTGGAACAGTCAGCTTCTCGGTACGAGGGATGACACGATGCGCAAGGGCTGGCGGCTGCTTGGCAGCCAGTTCATCGGTCAGCGAAACACGCACGGTGATCTCCGACTTCGGAACGAGACTGAAATACGCCGTGCGGACTTTGTTGAACGCCTGCGACTGGAGCGCGATCTCGTCCGTGCCCATGGTAGTGGTGAACGTGCCGTGCTCCTTCGCAGTGTCCAGCGCTTCCTTGCGTGCTGCTGCGTAGTTCTGCCAGCTCTCGCTGGTATAGTCGGCCTCTTTCAGCGTGTCGTAATAGCCCGCGTAGAGCGCGATACCGGCAAGTGCGTTCTCGCTGCCGGGTTTAAGCGTGCTCCAGACACGAGTTTTCAAATTCTTCGCTGCGTCTTGAAGCTCTTTTACCAGCGCGTCCACAGCCTCCTGCGGATGCTTGGCGGAGCTGTTTTCCTCCGTTGCTGTGACGTTTCCTTCCGCGTCCTTCGTGAACAGACTGTCATACAGATTCTGTGCGTCTGTTCTCTTGCGGTAGAACGCAGCCCAGCTGTTAGTGGAGTATTCCTTCTCGTCAAGGTCGCTATAGAGCGGCAGCGTCTCATGAAGTCCAGTCGGGTTGACTTGAGACGTCGGGATCAGGTTCGCGATGGCTTTGGACAGCGCGCTGTCCGGATCTTTCTGATCCAGCGTTTTCGCTGCCGCGTCCACGGCACCCTGTGCTGCTGATTTATTGTCGTACACAGCTTGCGCCGCGTCCACGATTACCTGCATTTCATTCCAAAATCCGGTTTTGCTCTCCGTCTTGCCGTTGTAGCGGTCATCAGAAGTATAGTATCCGGAGGTTGGAACTGCGTCGAGTGCTTCTTCCAGCTTAGATTTATCGACATTTGCATCAGCTGCCTGATAGCATAGGATAGCAATCAAATCATCATTTGCAGCAAATGCACGGATCATATAGAATGAATAATTCATCCATTTTGCAAATGATGTTTCTTGGGCTAATGGTGGGTCGTAAATCAAAACCGGCGAATTATAAGATACGTCTTTCAGCGTGAACGTAAGCGCGTTTCCATCATAGCTATAATCGTCCGTATCCAAATCTGGCGCGTCATAGTCGTCATCGCCAAGAGGCGTAATTGCATAAGGAACGTCTTGAGAAAAGCCTCCTGCTATCTCGATGGTAACAGCTTCTGCTTCCTTGGAAACTTCGACGATATAAATATAGCCGCCATAAACGCCGTTTTCCTTAAATCCCAGTACGCTATCCTTTAACGTCCCGCCGGTGCTTGTAACGCTGGCAGTTGGAATTGTATTAACAGCAAAGGTCGGCGCAATGCAACTGAAAAGCATTGCTACGCACAGCATGATAAAAATGGGCAGGCGGGCAAATTTGCCCGCCTGTTTTAAGGTTCTTAAGTTGGTGCTCATTTCTTCTGGAGATTCAGGTAAGTAACGTACGGCGCAGCTTCACCATTCTGAACAATGATCTGTACCTTCGTTCCCGTACGCGTCGGCGTAATCGTGGCAGAAGTAGTTGCAACGCCATTGATGTAGACATAGCCAGTACCAGTTACATTCACGGTATAATCACCGCTCTTTTTGCTGAGAGGCAGAATGCCGCCATTCGTTGTCGTTACTGTGCTTCCGTCCACACTGATTGTCGGGGTAGCCGCCGTTTCCGTCGTGCTGCCTGTGCAGGCCGCAACGCCGCAGACCTCAGTAGAAATTTCACCGAAGATGCCGTTCATCTGTGCCATGCCGGTGTAGATACGCACATATCGGATCGAGTCCAGATTGGCCGGTGTGCCGTTGGACTTGACTGCCCATGCAATGTCGATGGGGTCGCCGCCGCTCGTGCCCGCAACCTTGGTATCATAGTCGCTGCTGCTGGTGAAGGTCTGATACGGGTTGTAGGCGATGGTGCCGCCGAGCGTCTTGTTCGGATGCACGTCGCAGTAGCCGAAGCCGATCTCCGCCGTCTTGTTCGTGCCGGGGTAGTTGGTCAGAAGCGTGCCGGTGAAGGTGAGCTTGTCGGTAACGCCATTGCTGGCCAGCATTCTGCTGATGAACGGCAGCTCATCCACCTTTGCCATCGCCGCGCGGGGGCCGTAGGTGACGAAGTAGTTCGCGTTCAGCGGGAACCAGCTGTGGTTGTGGAAGGTGTTGGTCGTGACTGTGCCCGCCGCGCCGTTGAGCGTGTAGCTCACGGGGGCCAGCGTGCCAAGGTTGCTGCCCGGCGCAGTGATGGCAGCATCCTCCGTAACGCTGGGGTTGTTGTAGGTGATGGTCGAGTTCGGGGTACTCTTCGTGTAATACATCGAGCCCGCGATGTCGTACCACGTCTGACCGTCCTTGGAGACCTGGATGCAGCCCGCCTCGGAGTTGCCCCAGAAGGCGTTGCCATAGACGATGAAGTCCGCGCCGTAGGGATGCGTGGGGTCGTCCGCGATCTGGTTTTCAAACTTGTAGACCGCGTAGCCGCCGAAGAAGCCGAGGGACATGCCCGTCGAGGAGTTGCCCTTGAGCGTACCCGCGCTGTCATACGCGTCGCCCCAGCCTCCGGTGGTCACGCCCTCGTTGACGAACTGCGCGGGCGCAGGCAGGTAGGCGTACAGCTCCGTGCCGGCCGCCGTCGTGCCGCCGTTGGGCTGTGCGCAGTTGAACGTTGCCGAACCGATATTGCCCGTGCCGGTGACGGTCACGGTGGAAGCCGAGGTCGTGGGCAGAACGACGACACCGTAATTCGTCGTGGTGCTCTCGACGTAGTTGCCGTCCTCGTCGGTCACATAGCTGCCATCGGCGTTCTGGGCATAGGCCCAATGGAACGAGCCGCCGTTGCTGACGGTGACGCTGGCCACATTTGTGCGGTTGCTGGCGATCAGCGAGAAACTGAACGGATAGTAGCCGTTCGTGGCTGTGTTCAGGATGTCTACGCCGTCGAAGTACATGCCTTCAATGTCAAGGTCGACCGATACGCCAAGGCCGTCGCCGATGGCGTAATCAGTTTCGAGCGAGTTGGTAGCTGCAAATGCGCTCGCGCTCAAAGCGAAGAGCATCACAACTGCCAAAAGGATTGCTGTGAACTTTTTCATAGTTCATCCTCCTATATTGTATTTTCCCGGTTTCTTTTTGCCCGCGCAGTCGGGAGGCCCTGCGCGGACTGCACATTCTGTATCCCGCTTCTCCCGTGCGCTTTTGAGAAGCGGCTTTATCTAACGGCGGAACAACTCGCCGCTAAATACATGCTGACACACTACAGATACAGTATCGTTTCCTGTGCTCCCATGCGCCCGATATGGTGACCACGTTTTCAGCTTCCTTGGCGCGCTCTTATCGTCGCGGCGCTTCCCCGAAAGCAGTATCCTTTCCTGCTGCAGCTATTCAGTTGTCGGCGCGTATCGCCTTATTGAGACGGGCGAAGGCCCGCTGGTTTCGTGAAAGGGGGTTCCCCAGCTCTGTGTTCCCGCGCAGAGCCGGGGCCTTGCGTCTGTGACGCACAAG
>OLRV01002103.1_pt1 | contig 15851 bp, 14 predicted proteins | sample 1672421 | NCBI WGS metagenome assembly OLRV01 (sample SAMEA3136684, study PRJEB25190) | human gut metagenome | biome: human gut; feature: human-associated habitat; material: faeces | place: Austria | collected 2013
TTCCTTGTGTTGTTTAGGAGATGTAGAATTTGTGTCGCAGCAAACGGGCTATGTATTTTTTGTGCGTAGCTTCGGCTGCGCACTTTTTATTTTATGGAGGAATAAACATGAGCTTTTCCGAAAACTTTAAAGCAGCAAGGAAAAACAGTGTTTTTAACTCCGGAGGGGATATAGAATGCTTTTTATGCCGGTATAATTTATGGTATGATAAAAAATATAAATTTTTCGGTTTAAGCATTGATTTTTGTGTCGATTTGTGGTACTTTTGTTTTATACAGTTTATAAACTTTGTCAGGAGGGTTTGAAATGAAAAAGTTTATGAAAAAAGCAATTACAATCATACTCACTTGCGTTATGGTTTTCAGCGCAGTGACTTGCTTTGCCGCAGACGGAAAGCAGTATTATGATTACGGTACATATGTTCTTTTGGGCGACAGCGTTGCCAGCGGACACAACGACCTTGTTTACGTTGACTCGGAATTCAAACGTGTTGACGACTCCTACGGTGCTTATGTTGCCGACGAGTTGGGTGTTGAGTATATTCCCATGGCTTGCCCGGGAACGAGAACAATCGATATGCGCTATATGCTTGAGGATGATTATCCGGCAGACGATTATCTTTTCCATGACGCTCACGACGTTGAGGTCATGAAGGCGAGAATCCCCGAATATCGCAAGGCCATTTCCGAGGCAGGTCTTATTACTCTCGGCGTTGGCGGTAACGATTTCGGCACATTCCTCACCTGGGTTATAGCAGATGAGCTTGAAAAGCAGAACTCTTGCGACGAATATGTTGAGGCTTTGAAAGAGCTTCTCAAGCAGGGCGGTGCAGACAACGATACACTCGGTAAATTTGATAAGGCCGTTGAGCTTGCGAAGCTCATGGGTGCAGTGCCCGACCTTCTTAAGGTTCTGCCGAAGGCGATTAAATACGGTATAGAAAACTTCTCTAAAAACTGGAATATTGTTATCGAGGATATTCTTGCTCTTAATCCCGACGTTAAGCTTCTCGTTATAGGTATGTTCGATAACGGTGTTAAGAATGAGGATGACGCCGCAGCGAGTGAGGCCGGTACGGCGGTTCCGAGTTTCGGCCAGATGGTCGTTGACGCTGCCAACACTCCGATGAAGGAGGGCGCAAAGAAGTACGGTTATACTTTCGTTGACACAACAGGTACAATTTGCGACAACTATCATCCCAAAAAGGTTGGCTACAGACACATTGCAGACAGAATCCTTGCGGCTCTTCCGGATGCAAGATTCCCGTATACCGATGTTGCCAAGGATTCGTAATATTACAGCGATGTTGAATTTATGTACACACACGGCTACATGAGCGGAATTACGGACACGGAATTCGGACTTGATTCCGCTTTCACTAAGGCAGCTTTCGCACAGGCACTTTATAATATCGCAGGAGCGCCGACGGTTGAAACCGAGAATGTTGCGTTTAGCGACATTGACAGCTCCGATCCGGCATACAATGCGGCTGTGTGGGCGACGAATAACGGAGTCCTGAATGCAAAGGACGGCAAGTTTGCTCCCGACAGCGAGATAACGGTGATGGATTTTGCATCAAGTCTTGTCAAGCTTTCGTTTGCAGGCCATTTTGTCCTTGCAAAGGTTGTAAAGACGCTTGTTTTGGCATTCAATATCATCAAGGATTTCGGCTTTGCAAGCTTCAATACAGTGCTCACCAGAGCACAGGCGGCGCAAAGACTTGTTGAATATTGCGGTCTTTAATTAAATAAAATATCAAGCTGTGAGAGTGGAAACATTCTCACGGCTTTTTTGGTGCCAATCCTTAAGATTTGATTAAGATTTGATTAAGATTATTGACCTGAAAGGGTTTTTCGGATATCATGTTTTTGTCCAAAATAAAAATATAGGGAGGGATAAAAATGGACATAAAAACAACATTGGAATATATAGTGATGTATCCGCTTGGCTTTGGCTTGTTTTTGACGTTTACTATACTTATGCTGTTAGATGGGTTATTTTAAGCAGTTTGTTGTCATTCTTCAAGATTTGATTAAGGTCATTGAACTGAAATGGAATTGATGTAATTTTACAAAAAGGAGAGGTTAACAATGAAAAAGATTATTTCAACATTTTTATGCGTGGTAATGCTTGCGACATTTATTCCGTTCTTTGCTTCGGCAGAGGGCGAGGGGAGAGACGTAATCGACTCAGGCACCTGTGCGAAAAACGTTACATGGGTACTCTATGATGACGGTGAGCTGGTTTTCTCCGGTACGGGCGTTGTACCGCCTTGCTATAATGTAGAACAGGGTTACGATCGTTGGAGTAAATATTTTCCGCAAGTAAAGGTTATTACAATTCAAGATGGCATTAGGGGCATTTCAAAAGAGGCATTTGCAACAGATAAGGGAATCGCATCTGCTTCGCTTTACAAAATTACAATACCCGATTCTGTAACATATATAGGAGAAGATATCGTTGATGCTAAACTTATGAGTGCCCAGAACGGCGAGAGATTAAGTGCAATATGTTTTGCCGGATCGGAAGAAAAGTGGAATTCATTTTTTTCAGAGCCTGGCCAGAAATACTATGACGGAATTGTCGGACGCTGGGAAAAATACTTTAACGGAGAAGAACCAAAGCCCCATTGCATGATTAAATATGGTAGATATTTGAACAATGAGTATGGGGATCAAATAGAAGAAGGCCCGTTCGCTGTCGGTGTTGAATATTATGCTGAAGATATGGATGTAAGCTTTGAATGGAACGTTACGGGAACAACGGAGATTTTGAAGGAATATAAGGACGGCAACGGTGTTGTAACAGGACTTGAGCTTAAACCGTTTAAGCGCGGAAACGCATATGTCAGCGTCAAAATGTTCGACAAGGACGGTAATGTTCTTGATTCGACCACCCAGAAATACACAACCCAAAAGATAGCACCGGATGATGATTTCAAGACAGCTTTAAATAAGATTAAAGCACAAATCGAAAAAGTTATCAATGCAGAAATTTCCCTTCTCTTTTTTGGGTTCGTTGCAGCCTACCTCGGAGTTCTTTATGGAATAGTAAAAATAAAAGAAATAGTAGGCTCTTGGTTTAGATAAAACAGCATAAAATAAAACCGCTGTCATTCAGACGGCGGTTTCGGTGCAAAAAAAGACTGTGACAAAAGCTGCCACAGTCTTCTCTTATTTTATAAGTCTTTCAAGTACCGCTTCAAACGCCTTATCCTGCTCGGGTGTACGTTTGGACGGACCTTTCATTCTTCCGCCGGCGTTCCTTATCTTTTTTGAAACGTAGCGTGTGAACAAAAGCTGATCAATATTTTTATCCGTGTATACCAGTCCGTTCTGGCTGACGGGTATCGCCTTTCTCGCAAGGCACATGGCGGCAAGTCCGTAATCCTGGGTAACGACTATATCGCCCTCGCCGACAAGATTGACTATCTTGAAATCAACGCTGTCCGCACCCTTTTCTACCACAACGGTTTTCGCTCCGTCACGGTTGAACTCATGCGACGTGTCGCAGAGAATGGTGCATTCAATGCCGTATTTCTTTGCAAGCCTCACCGTCAGATCAACAACGGGACAGCCGTCCGCATCAATCAATATTCTCATATTAAAGAGCTTCGACGATCTCCTTGGTGTCTCTTGCAATCATAAGCTCCTCGTTGGTGCAGATAACGTATACCTTAACCTTTGAGTTCGGAGTTGAAATCTCGCCCTCGGGGCCTCTCTTGAGCCTGTCGTTGATTTCATAGTTAATCTCAACACCCATAAACTTGAGCTGGTCGCAAACACGGTCTCTGTACTGCGGGTTGTTTTCGCCGATGCCGCCCGTGAATACAATAGCGTCAAGGCCGCCCATTGCAGCTGCGAAGCCGCCTATGTACTTAGTGAGCTGGTGGCAGAGCATGGACTCGATGAGCTTTGCTCTCTCGTCACCCTCTTTAGCTCTTGACTCGATGGTTCTGTTGTCACTTGTGCCGCAAAGGCCGAGCATACCGGACTTCTTGTTCATCACGGTGTCCATTTCGTCGGGAGTAAGATTCTCTTTTTTCATTATAATCGGAACGATAGCCGGGTCGATCGAACCGCAACGTGTGCCCATCATGATACCCTCAAGAGGAGTTACGCCCATTGTTGTATCGAAACACTTGCCGTCAACAACTGCGGAAATTGAAGATCCGTTGCCAAGGTGGCAGGTTACGATCTTGCTGTGCTCGGGGTTGCCGAGAAGGTCAATGCACTTCTTGCTTACAAAGCGGTGAGATGTGCCGTGGAAGCCGTAACGGCGGATGCCGTACTTCTCGTAATACTCATACGGAAGAGCATACATATATGCATAGTCGGGCATTGTCTGATGGAAACCTGTATCGAATACGGCAACCTGAGGAACGCCGGGCATGATTTTCTGACATGCCTTGATACCCGTAAGGTTTGCGGGATTATGAAGCGGTCCGAGGTCGAAACACTCCTTGATAGCCTCCTCAACCTTATCGTCCACGAGAACCGAGCCGCTGAACTTTTCGCCGCCGTGAAGAACACGGTGACCTACAGCGTCAATCTCTTTAACCGAGCCGATAACGCCGTGCTCAGCGTCAACAAGAGTGTCAAGAACGATTTTGAGAGCTGCGGCATGATCCTGCATCTTCATCGGCAAAGCCTTGATGTTTTTGGTTTCGTCTGACGGCACCTTATGCGTAAATGTGCTTTCGGTTCCGATCTGTTCGCAGTTTCCTTTTGCAAGAACGGACTCGTTTTCCATATCGATAAGCTGATACTTGAGCGACGAGCTTCCTGCATTAACAACGAGAATCTTCAAAATTTTTCCCTCCAAGATATTGTATCAAAAAGATTTCTGTTATATTATATTACTGTAACTTTGTTTTTTCAAGACAAAGATTGAGTTTTTTCGCATTTTTTATACAATATATGTTAATATGGAGGAATCTTATGAAAATCGGAGGAATTGTAGCGGAATATAATCCGTTCCACAACGGCCATGCTTACCAGATCGAAAAGAGTAAGGAGCTTGGCGAATGGACGCACGTTGTCGCCGTTATGAGCTCGAATTATGTTCAGCGAGGCGAAACGGCTCTCATTTCAAAATGGGCAAGAGCGGAAATGGCGGTCAAGAACGGCGTTGATCTCGTTATTGAAATGCCTACGCTTTGGAGCACATCTTTTGCTCAGCGTTTTGCATTTGGCGGAGTTTCACTGCTCAACAGTCTCGGCTGCGTCGATATGCTCAGCTTTGGCAGCGAATGCGGCAACATTGACGAGCTTATTGAATGTAAGAACGCAATCAACAGCGAAGCCGTCACCGAACGAATGAAAGAAAATCTGGAATACGGTCTTAGCTTTGCCTCGGCACGTTCGGAGGCTCTCAAGACGGTTTGCGGCAACCGCTTCTTTGATATTCTTGAAGAGCCGAACAATACCCTCGGCATTGAGTATCTTCAAGCTTTGGACAAGCTCGGCTCGGATATGATTCCGATGACGATAAAGCGCATAGGTGCAGCTCATGATTCGCTTATGAGAAGCGACAATTTTGCCAGTGCTTCGGATATTCGCCGAATGATGCTCTCGGGAAGCAATGAGTGGGAAATGTATGTTCCTCAGTCGGTTGCCGATATATACCACCGTGAGACGGAAAATAACCTTGCTCCGTGCCCGAATTCAAAGCTTGAATTCAGCATTCTCTGCTGTATGCGTCAGCTCAGTGCAGAGGATATCGGACTTTCGCCCGATATCAGCGAAGGAATCGAATATAGAATTCATGACGCTGCTCTCAAATCGGGTTCGCTGGAGGAGCTTTATCAGCTTGCGAAGACGAAGCGTTACTCTCACGCGAGAATCAGACGAATCGTTCTTCATGCATTCATGGGCTTCGTTGCCGACGATTATAGGGGAGAGCCGCCGTATCTTCACGTTCTCGCAATGAACGACAAGGGCAAGGAAATTCTTAAGCAGGCAAAAGAGAAAGCGACCAAGCCCATTGTTACCAAGGCATCCGACTTTGACAGGCTCAACGATTACGGCCGCCATGTTTTCGCCCTTGAGGATATGTGCACGGACGTTTATTCACTTGCCTCACCCGTAATTCTTCCCTGCGGCAGAGAGAAGACGAACGGAATCCTCGTTCTCGGCGACGCTCTGTCTGAATTTGACGATGAGCCGACTGCCGAAGAGCAAATACCGGAGGGAAATGCGGATATTTCCGTCGAGGAGCAGACTGCTGACGAGGAAAACGCCGAAAGCCCGGCCGAGGAGCAGGATAACCGTGAAAATGAGCAGGACGAAGTCCGGGAATGATTAATTGTTGATAATATTTGTTCAGTATTACAGTAAAATCGGTTTTTCAAAGTAACAATGTAATTCTTTTATAAGAAATATTTGAACAAAAACAATAAAAAGACATAATAAATTAACAAAAAATTGTTATTTTTTGGTCAATTTCATTTGACTTTAATAACTTTATTTGGTACAATATAATGGAAAATATGCTTTGAATAAAAGCGATAAGGAGGAATGCACCTTGACAGATGCAAAAACACTTGCATACATCAACATGTATGCCGTGCTCGGCACACTTGAAAACCTGTGCGAGATTGACCCGAAGGCAAGCGCCCTTGTAGCTGACATTAAGCCGATTTCGATCGGTTTTGAAGTTAAGGACGGCCCGTCTGCAACACTTACATTCAAAAACGGCAGATGCCGTATGGAGCAGGGCTGCACAGACTGCGATGTTAAGCTTCCGTTCTCATCATGCGAGAAGTTTAACGGTCTCATCGACGGAACTGTTACACCTATTCCCTCAAAAGGTTTCCTTCACATAAAGTTCCTTTTGAACACATTTACGAAGCTCACCGACATGCTTTCAAACTACATGCGTGCAAGCGAGGAGGACCTCAAAGATGAGGAGTTCTTCAGAATGAGCACAACCCTTATGTTCTACACCATCACTGTTGCTATTTCTCAGATCGGTAACCACGACGAGATCGGTAAGTTCTCCGCTGAGCATATCATTGACGGCGACATCATGATGTCCATCAAGGGCGGCCCGAAGGCTACTATTCATGCTAAGAACGGCCACCTTGTTACAATCAAAAAGGCTCCCGAGGATCCGCGTGCCGTTATGGAGTTCGGTTCAATGCAGCTTGCAAATGACCTCTTCAACGGTAAGGTAAGTGCTATGGCTAAGATCGGCGAGGGTACCATCACAATGAACGGCATGATTAACATGCTCGATAATATGAACCGAATTCTTGACAGAGTCGGTCTCTATCTTGCATAAGGGGGATACGAAAAATGGCTAATTTTAAAATTAATCAGTACGAGAAGAGCCATGAGTGGTTCGATCGTGCTATCAAAGTAATCCCTTCAGGTGTTTACGGTCATCTCGGCCCGGCTGAAGGTAACTTCATTCCCGTCAGCGCATGGCCCTTCTTCTCCGAGAAGGCTAAGGGTACATACTTCTGGGATGTTGACGGCAACAAGTTCATCGACTATATGTGCGCATACGGTCCGAATATTCTCGGTTACGGCGATCCCGACGTTGACAAGGCTGCTCTTGAGCAGGCTAAGATCGGCAACTGCGTAACTTCTCCGTCCTACAAGATGGTTGAGCTTGCAGAGCTTATGGTTGATACGGTTAACACAGCCGACTGGGCTTTCTTTGCAAAGAACGGTAACGACGTTACAACGCTCGCTATCATGGCTGCCCGTAACGCAACTCACAGAAAGAAGATTATCTTCGTTAACGGTTTCTATCACGGTGTTTCTGCAGTCGTTCAGAAGATTGACTATCCGGGCATTCTTCCCGAGGACGTTGCCAACAACCTCTATGTTGATTGGAACGATTTTGACGCTCTCGAGAAGCTCGTTAATGAGCATGACGGCGAAATCGCTGCGTTCATCTCAACTCCTTACCTTCACGGTAACTATTTCGACAACCAGCTTCCGGCAGACGGCTACTGGCAGAAGGTTCGTAACCTTTGCACAGAGAAGGGCATCGTACTTATCGTTGATGACGTTCGTGCAGGCTTCCGTCTTGACCTTGCGGGTTCCGACCACTACTACGGCTTTGAGGCTGATATGATCTGCTTCTGGAAGGCTATCGCCAACGGCTGGAACGTATCCTGCCTTTGCGGTAAGGATTTCCTTAAAGACGCTGTTTCCGGCATGTCCTACACAGGTTCATACTGGATGAGTGCTATTCCATTCGCAGCAGGTATCGCAAACATCACTAAGATGAGAGAGCTTAACCTCCCGTCAATCCTTATGGAGAAGGGCAAGAAGCTCACAGACGGTCTTAAGGAAGCAGGAAAGAACAACGGATTTGACCTTGTTGTTTCCGGCGAGCCGTCACTCTTCTACCTCAGAATTGCCAACGATGACACAATGATGCTCCATCAGGCATGGATTGCAGAGTGCGTCAAGAGAGGCATTTTCTTCGCAGGTCACCACAACCACTTCATCAACTATGCTCTTTCCGATGCCGATATCAAGCACACGATCGAGGTAGCCGACGAGGCATTCAAGGTTGTTAAAAAGGATCATCCTGAGGCTTTTTAAGTTTCAGATAAGATAATCACTCACAGGCGGCCGAGCTTGCCGCCTGTGTAAAAAAGAATAAAAATAGGGAGGAAAACTCTTATGGCATTGACCAAACAGGAATGGTTAGCTCTTGAGAAGAAAGCTTTTGAGCTTCGTAACCTCTGCCTTGATACTACATATTGGGCAGGCAGCGGCCACATCGGCGGCGGTATGAGCGTTATGGATATGTTGACCATTCTCTACCACAAGTACCTCAACATCAAAAAGGACGATCCCAACTGGGAGGACAGAGACCGTTTCATCCTTTCAAAGGGTCATTCGGGAATCGCTTATGCTCCCGTTCTTTGTGACTTCGGTTACAATGATCCCGAGCAGCTCAAGACTTTCAACCTCACAAACTCAAAGATGGGTATCCATCTTGACTCCAACAAGGTTGTAGGTGTTGACGCTTCAACAGGTTCTCTCGGTCACGGACTTTCAATCGCTCTCGGTACTGCTCTTGCAGCCCGTGTTCTCGGTAAGGATTACAAGACATACTGTATCCTCGGCGACGGCGAGTGCGACGAGGGTTCAAACTGGGAAGCAGCTATGTCAATCAATGCATTCCACGCAACAAACGTTATTTCGTTCGTTGACCGTAACAAGTGCATGATCGACGGCCGCACAGAGGATGTTATGCCCCTTGAGCCTTTTGCTGACAAGTGGCGTGCATTCGGCTTCCATGTATTTGACATCGACGGTCACAACATGATGGAGCTTTCAAACGCAATCGACTACGCTCTCGGCGAGCCGGACGCTCCCGTTATGATTATTGCCAACACCATCAAGGGTGAAGGTATCGACTTCATGGAGGACGATTACCACTGGCATTACGGCGCAGTTGACGAGGCTAAGTATAAAGAGGCTAAGGAAAGCCTTAAGAAGCACTATGAGAAGCGTATTGCTCGTGTAGAAAAGGAGGCAAAATAATGGCAGGCGGACTTTCATATACAGCTCTTGAATCCACAGAGCTTTCAACAGCGGAAATCTACGGCCAGACACTTGTTGACCTCGGTCGTGAGCATAAGGAAATCGTCGGTCTTTCAGCTGACCTTGCAGGTTCTACAAAGATCGGTGTATTCGGCAAGGAATTTCCGGATCGTTTCTTCAACGTAGGTATTGCCGAGCAGAACATGTTCGGTATGGCAGCAGGTATGGCTAAGGCCGGACTTGTTCCCTTCGTTTCAACTTTCTCAACATTTGCATCTCTTCGTTCGGCTGATCAGATCCATACGGATATCTGTTATCAGAACGTTAACGCAAAGATTATTGCTACCCATTCGGGTACATCATTCGGTCAGGCGGGTTCAACTCACCACGCTATCTGCGATATGGCGGTTATCCGTTCAATGCCGAACATCACTCTTATCTGCCCCGCTGACGGTATCGAGACAGCAGAAGCAGTTAAGGCAGCTTACGAGAACTTCGGTCCTTACTATATCCGTATCAACCGTGGTTTCGACCGTACTCTTTACGGCAAGGATTATCCCCGTGAGTACAAGTTTGAGGTAGGCAAGGCTATCGAGGTTAACCCGGGTACCGATATTACGGTTATCGCTTGCGGTTCCTGCGTATTCCAGGCTTACCAGGCAGCTAAGTTCCTTGAGGAAGCAGACGGACTTAAGGTTCGTGTTCTTGATATGCACACAATCAAGCCTATTGATAAGGAAGCGGTTCTCAAAGCAGTTATGGATACTCGCCGTATCATCACTGTTGAGGATCACACTGTTCTCGGCGGACTCGGCGGTGCTGTTGCCGAGGTTATGGCTGAAGCAGGCAAGGGCTGTGCATTCACCCGTCTTGGCCTCCAGGATAAGTTCGCTCCCATCGGTCTCCATGAGGACATCATGTCAATGCTTGGCATCGACTGCAACGGTATCATTGCCGCTGTTCGTGAGGCTATGAACAAGGACTTCGAGGAAGACGACAACTGGGACGACGATGTATAATACCGAAAGGAATGATTGATAATGGCAAATGATGTATTGTTAACCAATAAAATCTTCCTTAACTCTGCATTGCCGTTGCTCAAAGTCATTGCTAACGACGATCCGAAGCTCGCTAAGAAATTCGAGCATATTCACTGCATCTATCAGGTCAGCTGTTTGGATCCCGATGCCCCCTGCGGCAAGTATGCAACGCACTTTACAGTCAACAACGGCGAATGGAAAGTTTGTGCGGATAAAGTTGCTACAAACGCTCATATTGAGCTTGAGTTCAAGTCAATGGAAGCTATGAATGCTTTCTTCAAGGGCAAGATTGCTCCGGCAACCCTCCCGAAGATGAAGGGTGTTCTTAAAAAGCCCGTTGAGTTCGCAGCGTTTATGGCTGTTCTTCTCAAGATGTCATCGCTTCTTAACATCAAGGCTTGCCCGGAGGACGAGGCAACACAGGTTCTCGCCTGCAAGTGCTTCTTCTATCTCCTTTCATCGGGCATCAGCCAGCTCAACAAGAACGGACACGAAGCTGTTCATGATTGGGCAAAGAAGAGCCCCGACCGTGTTTATGCATGGGCGGTTGACGGACATCCCGAGGTCAACGCTTTCCTCCGTGTTAAGGCCGGCAAGACCAGAGCAGGCCGCGGCACATACAAGAGAGCTATGCCTTTCTTCACCATGAGATTTGATTGCCTTGAGAGTGCATTCGGTATCCTCCTTTCAACGGACGATATGCTTGAATCCACAAAGCACGGCAAGCTCATCATGGACGGTGCTCCCGAGTTCGGCGCACAGATCGGCGACTTCATGATGCAGGTCGGCGCTTACGCACAGGGTTAAAAGATAACTTAACAATAATAAATCGCTGTCAAGGCTTTTGCCGAGACAGCGATTTTTGTATTTGTATTTATTATGCCTTTTTTGTTGGCTTCTTCTTGCTTCTTATAAATCCGATTGCAAGGCTTATGATAAGCATTACCAATGCCACGCTGACCCAGCAGAAGCCCATTGAATAGAGCGGAAGCTTTTGGCAAAGCGTTGTTATAAAGCCGAGTGAAAGTCCGGCCTCGTCACAGGCGTAAATGACGCTGACAACGCCGGTGACACCGATTACAAGCGGATAAACATAACGGTTATTTTTCCACAGCTTGTCGCTGAGTCCGAGGATAATGAGCACGATTGCCATGGGATAGATTGCATTGAGAATCGGAATCGAAATGCTGAGGATTGCCGTCAGACCGAGATTGCATACTAAAAATGAGAAAGCTATTATGATACATACCCATTTGCGATAGCTTATTTTTTTGAAGATCACCGAGAAAAACTGCGAAATGGAATTGATAAGACCTACGCAGGTTGTAAGACACGCAAGCGTGAAAATAGCGGCGAGAAGAATTGCTCCCGGTGCACCGAAAAGCTGATATACGATACAGCGAAGCGTCCATGCGCCGTTTTCCTGAATAGGATAAACGCCGGAGCTTGCTGCACCCATGTAGGCGAGCATGATGTAAACCGCAGCAAGGATTGAGCCTGCGATTACTCCTGCGAAAACGGTGTGACGAACCAAAGACTTTTTCTCTTTAAGTCCGAATGTGCCGAGCGTGGTTGCAATGACAAGACCAAAATTAAGGGCGGCGATGGTGTCCATCGTCTGATAACCCTCCGAGAAGCCCTTGAAAAATGCTCCGTTTCGGTAGGCTTCCTGAGCCGGGGCGATGTTGACCTCACCCTTGAATAAAAAGCTTATAAAAAGGAAAACGATAAGAATCAGCAGACTCGGGGTCAGCACATTGCCGATTCTGCTGACGAGCTTGCCGGGCGTCATACAAAGCCAAAGAGCGACGAGGAAAAATACGAGCGAATAAACGATCATCCAAAGCTTCACGGAGTGTCCCTCTGGGAGATAGGGCGCAACCGCCATTTCAAACGGGACGGAAGCGGCTCTCGGAATGCCGAGTCCCGGGCCGATTGAGAGATAAATCAAAAAAGTGAAGATAAGCGAAAATCGCTTGCCGACCTTTTGTGCCAGGCGGTCAAGTCCGTTGAATTCGGCGACAACGATAACGCCCAGCACGGGGAGAATTACCGCCGTGGCAAGAAAGCCGACCATAGCCGAAACCAAATGATCACCTGCATTTTGACCGAGAAACGGTGGAAAGATAAGGTTTCCGGCTCCGAAAAAGAGTGAAAACAGCATGAAGCTTATCAATGTCATTTTTCTTTTTGTTAGTTTCATTATGATCCTATCCTTTAACTTTTGAAATCTGCATGAGGGCATAAAAAAGCCCGCCCCAAATCTCTTTGAGACGAGTACAAAACTGTACAAAATACCCGTAATAGCCCTTCAAATACTAATTATATCATTTAAACAGCAGAGTGTCAATAGAATGAGAATATTAATAGAGAAAATATGAAAAAAGTAAGATTTTCTATTGACAAATCCCCTTGACGGGGCTATAATATAGAAAATTTTAAAGGTTGGAGGAAGCTCGATGTTAAACAAGAAAATATACAATCGATTTTATTATTACCATCACTGCGGCCTTTCTGCCTTTGCAAAAATCGGCTAAAATGATGGCTTTTCGCCGTTGCCGAAAAATTAAAGAGTAGAGACTCCGCATAGAAGATTCGTTTAGAATAGGCTATGCGGATTTTTTAATGTCATTATTTAGTAAATGAGGGATATTCAAATGAACAATTTGCAAAATGCACGAAGATCAATCGAGAAAATTGACGCCGAAATGGCAGAGCTTTTTGAAAAAAGAATGAAGGCGGCCGAGGTCGTTGCCGAATTCAAAAGGGAGAACGCACTGCCGATTGAGGATAAAAAGCGTGAAGCGGAGCTGACCGCCAAAAACAGCGAGTTTGTTTCATTTGAGTATCAGCCATATTACGAAAGCTTTATACAGAACGTTATGGACGTTTCAAAGAAATATCAAAAGCGTGTGCTTGAGGGCATGAGGATCGCCTACAGCGGAGTTGAGGGTGCATTTGCTCACATCGCTGCAAGGAGAATTTTCAGATGCGGCGAGACAGTTTCCTGCCCGGATTTCGACAGCGCATACAAGGCCGTTGAGGAGGGCACTTGCGACTGTGCGGTTCTCCCGATTGAGAACAGCTATGCCGGCGACGTTGACCGTGTGCTTGACCTTGCTTTTCACGGCAATCTCACCGTCTCGGGCATCTACGATATGCCGCTCGGTCAGAGTCTGCTCGCAAAGCCGGGTACGGATATTGACAATATCACCGAGGTAAGAAGTCATCCGCAGGCCCTTTCGCAGTGTATGCCTTATCTCAAGCGACACGGCTGGAGGCTCACTCAGGCGGTCAACACCGCAGTTGCCGCCAAGTCGGTTGCCGAGGGCGACAGAAAAGATATCGCCGTTGTTGCTTCAAAGGACACGGCAGAGCTTTACGGCCTGAAAATTTTGCAAGAGGACATTAACGAGAACAAGAACAACACAACGAGATTTGCCGTTTTCACAAGAGCCGAATGCAAGGTGTCGCCGAAGGACGAGCATTTCCTTATAATGTTCACGACAAAGAATGAGCCGGGTTCGCTCGGCGGAGCTATTGCTGTTATCGGTGAATACAGATTTAACCTCAGAAGTCTCAAGAGCAGACCGACGGGTAATGAAAACTGGGAATATTATTTTTACGCCGAGGGCAGGGCATACCCTGCCCCTACGTGGTTACGTTTTCCCCTCATGATGCACCGGAGCGTAATCAGGTTCCAACTTTATGACGCAAAAATGGTCGGGCCATTTGGCCTGTACGGAATTGCGCAAGGCGTTGACGAGCTTGACGCCGCGGTGCTGCTTGTCGGCCATGTACTCAGCCGGCACGGCACAGTCAAAAATCACGTTGGTATGCGTCGGGCCAGGCACGATGCGCAAATCGTGGATGTTTGCCAGCGGTTCCAGCTCCTTGACCTCGTTCTGTAAGAAGGTTTTCAGCTCGTCCACGTGGGCATCGCCGGTGACGATGGGGTCAAAGTGTACCGTGGCGATCACCCCATCCTCGACGAGCAGGTCACGCTCGATACGGTCAATGACATCGTGGCTGTGCATGACGTCGTCCTTGGCGTCCATTTCCAGGTGGAAGCTGACAAGGCGGCTGCCGGGGCCGTAATCGTGGATCATCAAGTCATGCACGCCCAGCACGCCGGGGTAGCTCAATGCCTTTTTCTCGATGTGCTCCACCAATTCCGGGTCGGGGGCTGCGCCCAACAGCGGGTCAATGGTGTCTTTCACAAGCATGGCACCGCTGTACAGGATGAACGCCGCTACGCCCAGGCCCATCAGGCCGTCGATGCGGTCAAAGCCGGTGAGCTTCGTCAAAATCGTGGCTGCCAGCACCGCTGCCGTGGTGATGACGTCATTGCGGGCGTCAGCGGCAGTGGCAAGCAGCGTCTCCGACTCAATGGCTGTGCCTATGTGCTTGTTGAGGGCACTCATCCAGAGCTTGACGAGGATGGATGCCGCCAGCACCGCGACCATGACCCAGTTGAAGGCCACCGCCGTGGGGTACAGGACTTTGGCAAAGCTCTCTTTCAGCAGTTCCACGCCAATGACGAGAATCATGACCGACACAGCCAGCCCGGCCAGGTATTCATACCGCGCGTGGCCGTAGGGATGTTCCGAGTCCGCCGGGCGTGCGCCGAGCTTGAACCCCACAAGGCTTACGATATTGGAACTGGCGTCGGAGAGGTTGTTCATGCCGTCTGCAGTGATGGCAACGCTGCCGGTCAGCACGCCGACGGCGATTTTTCCGCCCGCTAACAGCAGGTTGCACACCACGCTGACCAAGCAGGCCAAGTTGCCGTAAGCCGTGCGGACGGCGCGGTCAGCGGTGTTTTCGTGGTTTTTGATGAAGATTTTTATCAGCAGGTCTATCAGCGAGAATACCCCCTTTTTTCAGAAAAAGGCAGACCGGGTAAGGGTCTGCCTTTTTGGGTTGGTTTCTATTTTGAACCGCAGTCTGGTGGGTCGACGCGAGCATCGACTCCTACATTGCAGGGGCGGATTCCTTATCCGCCCGCATCAGCGGCCGCCTTTGCCGGAAATCACTCCCGCACGATGCAGGCGTCGCGCTCGGGGCCGACGGAGATGTACTTGATCTTGCAGCCGACCAGCTCTTCCAGGCGCTTGACGTAGTTCTGGGCGGCCTGGGGCAGATCTTCAAACTTGCGCACGCTGGTGATATCGCAGTGCCAGCCGGGGACTTTCTCCACAACAGGCTGGGCATCGTCCAGCGTCTTGCCCATCGGGAAGCGGGTCGTGGTGGTGCCATCGGTCAGCTTGTAGGCGGTGACGATGGGCACTTCCTC
>OLRV01002105.1_pt1 | contig 15844 bp, 9 predicted proteins | sample 1672421 | NCBI WGS metagenome assembly OLRV01 (sample SAMEA3136684, study PRJEB25190) | human gut metagenome | biome: human gut; feature: human-associated habitat; material: faeces | place: Austria | collected 2013
AGAGAAGTTGAAAATGGAATTAAAGATATAATTGATTCTTTAAAATATTTCGATGTTCTTCCAGATGAGGGAATGGATACAGAAACAACTTGGCATGGAGAATATGGACCTTATAGACAATCTATGAGAAAAGAGATTTATCAAGCTTATGCTAAATATTTGCTAGAGCAGGGAAAGGCATACCCATGTTTTGCTACTGCAGAAGAGCTTGAAGAAATGAGAAAAACTCAAGAGGTTGCTGGTGTTAAACCTGGATATTATGGAGTTTGGGCTAAGTATAGAAATTTAACTGTTGAAGAAGCAGCAGAAAAAATAAAGAATGGTGAACACTATATAATTCGTTTAAGATCAAATGGAAGCGAAGAGAGAAAGATTAAGGTTCACGATGTTATAAAGGGAAATGTTATATTCCCAGAAAATGACCAAGATATAGTAATAATAAAGGCTGATGGACTTCCAACTTACCATTTTGCGCATGCTGTTGATGACCACTTAATGCATACAACACATGTAATAAGAGGAGACGAATGGTTATCTTCTGTTCCAATTCATGTTCAATTATTCCAAATGTTAGGATTTAAGGCTCCTAAATATGCACACACTGCAACAATACTTAAAAATGATAATGGAAATAAGAGAAAGATAAGTAAGAGAAAAGACCCAGAGGCATCAGCAAATTACTACAAAGAAATTGGTATTCCAGTTGAGGCTGTAAAGGAATATTTGTTAAATATTGCAAATTCAAATTTCGAAATTTGGAGAAAACAAAATCCAGATAAATCGATAAAAGAATTTGATTTCCAATTAACAAAAATGAGTGTTAGTGGAGCTTTATTCGATATGGTTAAGCTTTTAGACATAGGAAAAAATGTTATATCTAAATATACAGCTGAGCAGGTTTACAACGAGGCACATGAATGGGCTGAGACTTACGACAATGAGCTATTAGAACTTTTGAACAACAAAGAATATTCTATTAAAGTTCTAAACATTGAACGTGGCAAAGCTAAACCTCGTAGAGATATTGCAAAATGGTCAGATGTTAAACATTGCATAGAATACATGTATGATGATAAATTCTTTGCAAGCAATGATGAATACGAATTTGACAAGATAAATGATAAAGAAGAAATAAAAAAGATTTTAAATTTATATATGTCAAAATATTATGATGAAGCAGATGACCAACAAACTTGGTTTGGAAAGATGAAAGACATGGCTGAAGAGTTAGGATATGCAAGAGAAGTTAAAGAATACAAGAAAGAGCCAGAAAAATGGCCAGGACATGTTGGAGATATTAGTACAGTACTAAGAGTTGCAATAACAAGAAGAAGAAACACTCCAGACTTGTATGAAATAATGCATGTTTTGAGTAAAGCTAATGTGGAAAAGAGAATAGAATTAATAACAAAATAATATTAAAAAAGACTAATTTCAATTTATAAAAATTACGGCACGGTGCTCTTGGTAAGAGGTCCTAACGGACTCCTCAAAAGGCGAGCTTGACCTTATTAAAAAAATTGAAATTAGTCTTTTTGTAATAAAAGTTTGTATAGGAAATAATTTATTTGGAAATAAAAAAATCCCCCGCCGAAATGCAAATGCATCCGGCGGGGGAGAAGGGAGTACATTGAGGCTAAGTTACCGTATTGGCAACATGAGGTTGGTTATTCGATGGCAGGCATCCAAGAACCGCCCATATCCTCAATGGCTTTCTTGACCAGAGAATCATAGTGAAAACTACCGGTCAAAGAGACGAGAAGTGCCTTTGCGTTGCCTTCAACCCTTTGGACAAGTACGTTAACGTATTTGTCCCCAATTGTGGCAAAAGCGACATCCCGATGCGCTGAATCTTCAAACATTGCCATTCTGGCCCTACGAGGAGTACAAAGATTCAATGACATAAAAAATCCCCTTTCGAAATCTCCTCAAAGAGGAGTTAATATTGCTGTATTATATCACGAAATTCGACAAAATTCAACAAAAAATGCATTTTTTCTCAGATTTATTCAAATAAAAATAAGATTAGTATTATTTATTTATCTAATACTAATCTTATTTAAATATATTCTTAATTGTATTTATTATTACCTTAAAAGGAGACTCTTTTTCGTCTATTACCACTTCTTCTGAGGCTGGTTCAATGTAATCATTTTTTGGAAGTGTCATATATATTGTTTGTTTTGAATTTAATTTTTGCATTCCTAATTGTGTTTTTGCTTCTTGTTCTAAGTTGTTTAAATTCATTCCATTTTCTATTGCTACTTCCAATTGAGCATTTTGTTTTTCCACTTCTGCTAATTCCGACTTCAAGTCTTGTATTTTAGCAAAATTCTCGTCTATCTGTGAATTTCTTAAACTTATACCAAAAATTATTAAAAAACCTATTGCTATATATTTTATTACTTTCATTTTTCTCTTTTTTATTTCATTTACTTTATTTTTATTTGTTGTTTGTACTTTTCTTGCTGTTGTTTTTTTCTTTTTATATGGATTTTTTACAGGCGTATATTCTGGCTCAAGTTTTCTTGGACTTGTTTCATATTGATATTTACTAAAATTTCTTGGCACTTTTATACACCCCCTTCAAAATTCATTATATATTTTATATCTTTTCAAATACTCTTAATTTTGCGCTTCTACTTCTTGAATTTTCTTGCATTTCTTTTTCTGTTGGTAAAATTGGTTTTTTAGTTATAATTTTACCAAGACTTACATTTCCACACACACAATAAGGTAAATCTTTTGGACAAGTACATTTTCCCTCTGCATCTACATATGCTTTTTTTACCATTCTATCTTCTAGTGAATGGAAAGTTATTACACATAATCTTCCTTTACTATTTAAAGCTGTTATCGAATTTTTTATCGTATTGTACAAAGGTTCTATTTCATTATTTACTTCTATACGTATTGCTTGAAATGTTCTTTTGGCTGGATGAGAATTTTTTTCTCTAAATTTACCTGGAATACTCTTTTCTATTATTTTTACAAGTTCTCCAGTTGTTTCTATCTTTTTATTTTTTCTATATTCACAAATATTTCTTGCAATTTTTCTAGAAAATTTCTCTTCGCCATATTCAAATATTATTCTTGCTAAGTCCTGTTCCTTATAGTTATTTACTATATATTCGGCTGTAAGTTTCTGAGATTTATCCATTCTCATATCTAGAGGTCCGTCATCCATATATGTAAATCCTCTTGTTTTTTCATCTATTTGATATGAAGAAACTCCTAAGTCTAGTAAAATTCCATCTACGCCTTTTATATTTAAATTTTTAATTATTTCATCTATATTGTCATGATTATCATGTACATATTTCACATTGTTAAACTCTTTTAATCTTTCTTTTGCTACTGCTAAAGCTTCTTCATCTCTGTCTATTCCAATAAGCATACCTTTTTCAGAAAGTTTTTTTACTATTTCTAAGCTGTGCCCAGCACCGCCCATTGTTCCGTCTACATATATTCCGTCTGGTTTTATATTTAAATTTTCTATACATTCATTTAGTAATACTGATACATGATTAAATTCTATCTTTTCCAATTTAAACCTCAACTAAAAAAATAGCATTAAACAGTTGGTAAAAATATATGTACCAACTGTCTTCCTCTTTTGTTTATATAATTCTTTTGTTTCTCTTGGCTTTCGCCATTTTTCTTTTGTGTGTTTTTTTACAACCCCTCTTAAAAAGTCGTATTGATTTCTTTTGTACTTAATATTTTTTCTTTAGTGTGTATAATTTTACTTGTTAAGTAAATTATAATTGTAATCTTTTGTGTAATTTATTTTTAGAATATTTTCTTTGGTGTTTTTTTAATTTTTCTTTTGTACTAGTTTTCTTTAGTACTTCTTTTATCTTTTGTATTCTTTTCTTTAGTATTTTTTGCTTTCTTTTGTATTTAATAATTTAATCTTTAGTATCTTGTTTTTTATCTTTTGTGTTTTATATAAACTTTTCCAAGTTATATACCTAAGTTTTCTATTCTTTCTGCAATTTCATCTGCTGCTAGATTTTCTTCTTCACTATATTTAAGCCATTTTTCTTTGCTCCAAATTTCTATTTTGTCTAATACTCCTATTATAACTACTTCTTTTTCTAGTCCTGCAAACTCTCTTAAATTGCTATTTATTAAAAATCTTCCTTGCTTATCAAGTTCACATTCAGTAGCTCTTGCTAAGAAAAATCTTTTTAATGCTCTTGCATCTTTATTTGTAAGTGGAAATGTTCTTAATTTTTCTTCGAAGTTTTTCCATTCGTTTCCGCGAATATACAAACAAGCATCCATCTAGGCCTTGTGTTATAACAAACTTTTCTCCAATGTCTTCTTTTAATTTAGAAGGCATTATAAGTCTACCTTTTGTATCAATTGAGTGCTCATATTCGCCTATTAACAAATGTTCCACCTCTCTTCACTTTTGAGGATTTTTGTTCCATTTTCCTCCACTTCGCTCCACTTTGAACTTATTTTATACGATTAGATTATAAAATGCAATACTTTTTGCAAAGTTTTTTTAATTTTTTTATTATTGTTTAGTATGAAAAGTCCCTTCAGCGCTCTACTAATTAGTTTTGTGTTGACATTGACATATTTTTCTAATTATTGTATAATAGAAATGTAAGATTGTATTCGCACAAGAGAGGAGGATGTTTATGGAAAACGAATTCATAAATATAACTAATGAAGATTTAGAAAAATTATCACTTGAGGAGTTGGCAGACTTAAAAATAGAGTTGGATGATCTAGCTTCAAAAGTAAATGATATGTTAAAAGATTGTGATGATATATTAAATAAAAATAGTTAATTAGGAGGTAATTATGGCTACTATAGAAGATTTAAATAATGCTTATACAAAAGAAAATAATTTTTTAAGTAAATTAACAGCACCCGGAGGGTTAAAAGATAAAATAGAACAATTTCAACAAGATCTTGACTTAAATATAAAAGATTTCAAAGTAAAAGAAGCCGAAATGCAATATGCTTTATCAAGGAATGATAAAACTACAGCTGATGCTCTAAAAAAAGATTTAGAAATATTAAGTAAGGATATACTTGCTTTAAGAGGTAAACTAGAAAAAGCTAGTAGCTTTTTAGCCAATCAGCAAAAAGTTGTAGACGAAAAATTTGCCGATTTAAGTAAGGACCCTGAAGTTAAACAAAAACTTGATTCAATACTTTATAAGAAATATGATAGAAAGAAAAAGCAAGAACTTGATAAAAAACAGCAATTAGAAACAATAAAGCTAATTGTTGACTCACATCCAAACGTTCAAAAATGGTTAAAAGGTATTGATGGTTACGAAAAGTCTATAAGAAAATGTGACAAAGTAATAGAAAAATACAAATCTGTTCCACCTGTTACACCAGACGAACAAAAAGAACTTGCTGATGCAACATCTGAAAAAACTGCATCTACAAAATCTCTTGCAGACAGGCGTTCAGATTTAGTTAATTTTTTTGAAAAAAATTACCCTCAAATAGATAAAAAAATATTAGAAAGTCTACATTCGTATGGTAATATAAGCAAGCAAATATTAGGCTGTGAAAAATCTATAAATAATTATGATAAAGCTATGGACAGTTTGTCAGTGGCTAAAGAGCCTAATCCTATACAACCAACCGCTCCAAAGTCAACTCCACCTGTTCCTGTAGAAAAACCATCTTGGTTCCGTCATCCAATACAAAGATTAAAATACCAAATTAATGAAATAAAATCGAGAAGAAACCCAGATCCAGCACCAGCTCCAACACCTGCACCTACTCAAAAATCTGATTTCCTAGATGATGTAAAATTATCAAAGGACGAGTATAATTCAGAAATCGTTCAAAAGTACATTAATGAACAATATGAAGAAAACTTACATAACGCTGCAAGGCAAAAAGACTCTGACCCTAATGTAAGATAGTTATCTATATATAAAGAATGCACCAATTAAATTTTTAATTGATGCATTTTTTATATATTACATTTTTCAAAGACCTTTTTGCCATCTCTTCATATCTTTTCTTTTTATCTTTAACTTTTTCTTCTAATGGTGGTAGTATTCCGAAGTTTGCATTCATTGGTTGAAACTTTTCATTTGGTGAAGAAACGTAATTTGTTAATGCTCCTATTACTGTTTCTTTTGGGAAAATTATTTTTTCTTCTTGTTTTAGTTCTTTTACTGCATTTATTCCAGCAAATAAACCTGACGCAATTGATTCTACATATCCCTCTACTCCTGTTATTTGTCCCGCAAAGAAAATATTATTATTAGTTCTTAAATTACCTTCTTTGTTTAACAATTTTGGTGAATTTATATATGTATTTCTGTGCATAACACCATATTTTATAAATTCTGCATCTTCTAGTCCTGGTATCATAGAAAATACTCTTTTTTGCTCTCCAAATTTTAAATTAGTTTGAAATCCTACCAAATTATATAATGTACCGCTAGTATTATCTTGTCTTAATTGTACAATTGCATATGGCCTTTTACCTGTTCTTGGATCATCAAAGCCAACTGGTTTTAATGGTCCAAATCTAATTGTATCTTCCCCTCTTTTTGCCATTACTTCTATTGGCATACATCCTTCAAAAATTTCTCTTTTTTCAAACTCATGTAGAGTTACAACCTCCGCGTTTATAAGTTCGTTATAGAATATTAAATATTCCTCTTCATTAAACGGAAGATTTATATAGCTTGTATCTTCTTGCTTTTTTAGTCTTTCTTTCCATTCTTGCATACTTTCTTCTTTTTTCTTTTCCTGTGAATATCTATCTCCATAAAAAGCAATATTCATATTAATACTGCTCTTTTCCACAATTGGTGCAGCAGCATCATAAAAATATAACTTATTTTCCCCTGTTATTTTTAAAATTTGTTCTGCCATTTTGTCTGATGTAAGTGGTCCTGTTGCGATAATAGTTATAGCATCTTTTTCTAAATTGCCTATAAATTCTTCTCTTATAATTTCTATATTTTCATTTTCTTCTATTTTTTTAGTTACTAATTTAGAAAATTCATCTCTATCTACAGCTAACGCTTGTCCTGCGGGAACAGCTGTTAAATCAGCACATTTTATAAGAAGTGAGTCAAGTTCTCTTAACTCTTGTTTTAGTAATCCACATGCATTTGTAATTGCATTTGATTTAAAAGAGTTACTGCAAACAATCTCTGCTAAATTATTATTCGAATGAGCGGGAGAAAAAACACTAGGTTTCATCTCATATAATTTTACTTTAATACCTCTTTTAGCAATCTGGTAAGCGGCCTCACAGCCAGCTAATCCCCCTCCAATAACATTAATATAATCTTTCATATCTTCATCCTTTAAAAAAAATCCTGATGAACATTTTTCATCAGGGCTATTTTATCACATATTATAAAAATAATCCATTATTCCAGTATATATTCCCCAAGCTAGTTTTGTTTGATAATCATCTGTTAGTAACAGTTGTTCTTCTTCTGGATTTGACAAGAAGCCACACTCTACTATACTTATTGGTATTTCCACATGCTTTATTATATATACATTATCTATTTTAAGTGGTACTCTATCATTCTGCTTTTGTATTGTTTGATTTAAACTGTTTTGTATGCATGTTGCTAGTTTTTGTCCTTCTGGGCTTTCTTGCTTATAAAATGTTTGCCATCCCCAATATTGTTGCTGTGGTATTTTGTTCAAGTGAATTGATACAAATATATCTGCACTTGATTCATTGCCTATTTTTACTCTATTATGAATATCTGATATCTTTTTTTGTTTTAATGTATTACTGTCCAAATCATATATTGCATTTTCATCTGAGCGTGTAAGTATTACAGTTGCGCCAGATTGTTCTAGCAGATTTTGCACTTTTAACGCTATTTTTAAATTACTTTCTGCTTCGGTTGTTCCATTACTACTTTGAGCACCTTCATCTGGAACTCCATGTCCTGCGTCTATTACAATCACTTTATTATTTACTGGTAAAGCCACTGTTGCAACTGTTTTATTTTTTGTATTATTTACATTGTATGCTGTAATTGAATACAAAAACATAAATGTCGCAATTATTCCCGCCCAAAATATTATCTTTTTTCTATTTATTACTACCATAAAAAACACCTCATATAAAATATATATGAAGTGTTTTTTAATGTTATTCTTTTTATTAATCATTTTCTTCTCTTCTATCTATAGCATAAGAACTTCCCATTGTTGTTTTTGATAGATGCTTAACCTGTGCTCCTACTTCTCCTATTTCTAAAGTATTTGAAAATCTCTTTGCATCTGCTACCACGACTCCTATTGAAATAGATGTTAGTGGAAATTGTTCCATTACTCCTTTTCTGTTTTGAACTTCTATGTATTTTCTTTCTATATCTGTATCGTTAAAAAGCTTTAAAACTTCCACGTCAAACTCTGCAATTATATCTTGACATATTGCTTCATAGTCTATATCATCATTTGTTATTGCAACAAAATCATCACCACCTATGTGGCCAACGAATGCATCTGTACTTTCTAATGCATGTATGTGTTTTGTTATTATTTTTGCAGTTAATTTTATTATCTCATCGCCTTTTAAAAATCCATATACGTCATTGTATGCTTTAAAGTTATCTAAATCAATATACAATACAACAAATGGTTCTTTTTTTAATAGTCTTTTTTTAAGTTCTGTTTGTATTGGCAAATTCCCTGGTAATCCTGTAAGCGGACTAACGGTTCTATTTACAGTTAATAATCTTGATAGATTTTTTATTATATAATACAAATAATCTTTAATCTCTTTTTTTGAAATAACATATTCTACTGATCTTTCTAAAATATCTATTTTATGCTCTTTTGAATCATCGGCTGTTATTACTATTATAGGAGTAATACTATTATCCTCATTTTTTCTTATTTTTTCGCATAATTCTAATACATCTTCATTAATTGATCCTTCATTAATTATTATAAGACTTGGAATACTTTTTAGAGAAAGCTCTAATTTATCTGGATTTATATTTCTAAATCTAAATGTTCTTTCCTCTTCAAATAGTTCTCTTAACGTCATTATTAAATCATTATTACAGTCTATAATATGTATTTCTTTAATCATCTTTTTCTCCTATCATTAGTATTTTATGGGTACTGGCATTGCCCTACATATGTTTTTTGTGTATCTTCATTACTTGTTGCTACTATTGCTACTTCATTCTTTCCTTCTTTTAAATTGAAATAATAGAATAACTCTTTCTTTGTAGCATCATATCCACTAAAGTTTTGATCATATGCTAAAGTTTGTCCATTTACTGAAAACTCAACTTTTTTAAATCCAAGTTCATGAGTAATTTTTAAATATAATTTATCTCCTTCTCTATAAACGTCTATTTCTGGGTCTGTTTTTCCCACATATGTTTTTCTTGATATTTCTGTATTGCCAGCAGCATCAACCGCTGTAATTATTAATGTATTTGTTCCTTTTTTGGCAGTTATTTTTATATTAATTTCCTTAGCAACAGTTTCTCCTTCTTTTGGTTCTGCTTCTACTTTAACAGTATTTTCTTCTGGTTCATCTTCCCATCTATATGTTGCATATGCAAGTTCTGTTTCATCTGTTACTGTTATATTTGTTCCATCTGTTTTGTCCAAGTCTATTAATGGCTTTTCTGTGTCTTTTGTTCCTGTATATTCTTTACTTGTTTCAAACTCTTGAGCATTTCTATCAATTACTTTTACAGTTAAAGTATTTGTTCCTTTTGGTATTGCAATAGACTCACTGTATTCACTTGTTCCGTTTAATGATTTTTCAGTCTTATCATTCAAATCCCAATAATATGTGATTTTTTCTATTCCGCCTTCAGCCTTTGCAGAAATTGTAGCTTCATCTTCCACTTGGTCTAAAACTATTTCTGGTTTTGCTATTTTATTTATCTTACTTTTATTTATTAATTTGTATGAATAAACGCCTATCAAAGCTGCGCCAAAAATAAAAATTGCAATAGCAAAAACTTTAACTATTTTATTAAATTCTGGTGAATTCATTTTTTGTTTTGTCTTCTTTTTATTTGGATCTTCTGTTGATAATATTTGATTCATTCTATCTTCTCCTTATAAAACAGATTATAACATAATAAAATTATATTTGTAAATAAATTTAAAAAATTTCCATTATAATACAAATTGGAATTCATCCCTCACTTCGTTCGGGCGTTTTAAGGTAGCCTAACCTTGTTGTATACGGAAAAATCTTACATGAGGTCAAGACAAAAGTCGATTTTTCCTATACAATAAGAAGAGATTAGAATTTAATTCTAATCTCTTCTTATTTCATTTATGACTTTAATACATATTTCTTTATTAAGATTATTCCTCCACCTACGATTGCAAGTGTTATTGTTATTAATGTAAAGTAACTCATAAATTGTGTTGCACCTGTTTTTATTGATAGAATTACTAATGCAAAGTCGTCATCGTCTTCTTGTTCTTCTTTATATGGATTTTCTTTGTTGTTTGGTGTTGAGTCTATGTCATCTGTATTGTAGTCGTTTGCATCTTCTGATATTTCTGCTATATTTATTTTTTGTCCTAGATTCTTTTCACTATTTATCCATCTGAATGTTATTTCTAGTTCTTTTGATTCTCCTGGATTTAATAATACAGTTTCTAGTGCTCTTGTTACTATTTTGTCATCTCCAGATTTTACCCATCCATATTGTTTGTTGTTTCCATCCTCTACATGGAATTCTAATCCTTCTGGAATATAATCTGTTACTTCTGTTGCATATCCTGGAATTTCTCCTTCGTTTGTTACTCTTATTTTGTATACAAATTTAACAACAGTTTTATTTAATTTTTTCTTGTCTAATTCTACTTTTGCTATTGGTTCTGGTTCGTTGTTGTTTCTTATTCCTTCTCCAGTGCTTTCTGTTAAGCCTTTATTTGGTTTAAATCCAGTATTTGTTGTAGTTGTTTTTCCATCTACTGTTACTACTGATTGTGTTACCCATTTTAATAAGCTTAAATCAAAGATTGGTATACGTACTTTTTCTATATCTTCGTCATCTTCATCTTGCCATTCGTTTGGTGTTGAATCTTCGTCATCCCCACTATCTTCTGTAATTTGTGCTTGATTTATTATTACACTATCTTTATCAAAGTCTTTTGGTTCTTTTATTGTAAATACTACTTTTACGTCTGCATAACTTAATGTTTTTGTTTCTGGGTCAAATGCTTTTATTAATGTTTTTTCTAAGTATCTTGTTCTTATCATTGTTGCTTCTTCTGCTTTTGTTGTTATAACATATTTTTTACCATTATATTCTATAATGTCTTCTTTAGCAATGTTTTCATCGCCTTCTGTCATTTCTCTATACATTACCCAACCATATGCTTTGTTTGTTGCATCATCTGCTTCAAATACTAATCCATTAGGTATATCATCTGAAACTTCATATGCATATCCATCTTCTGAGCCTTCATTGTAAACTCTTATTGTATATTCTACTTTGCTTCCGTTTTTTACCCATAATGGATCTTTTGGATGATTATATGTTGCTGTATGTTCTTTTTTGCCATTTCTATCATATGTTCCATCTATTAATGTACTTACATCTGGCACTGGTTCTCTTGATGCTTCTGGTGCTTCTCCATCTACTTTTGTTATAAATTTACGAAGTGCTAAATCAAAATATTTTAATTGTAATTGTTCAAAATCATCGTCATCTTGTTCACCTGGTGTATATCCATTTTCTTCTTTGCCTGGTGTATGCTTATCATCTTCATAAACATTTTTTGGTTCAGAATCTCTGTCATCACCTTTTTGTTCTATTTTGTTTCCATCTTCATCATATTCTTCTGTTATTTCTGCAACGTTCTTTAATATTCCTTTATATGTGTTTTCTTTTAAAACTATACATGTTATTTCAACTTCTTGATAGAATAATCCATCTTTTTCATCATTTGTACTTTGTTGCCATAAGTCTTCATCAGCTTTTTGTGATTTATATGCTTTAATTAATTTTTCTTTTAATGCTTTTGTTGATATTGCTGCTCTTTCACCTGTTACTATTTGTATTTGGCTATAATCTGTTGGCACTTCACCTGTTATTGGATCTTTAAAGTCCTCTAGTTTTATTTTATCTTTGTTTATTTCTGATTCGTCTTTATAGAAACCATTTTCTCCAACTAAGTTCTTTATTTCAATTCCCTCTGGCAATACTTCTTTTCCTGTTGCTTCATCTGTTGTTTTTGGTATTGACCAAATGCTGTTATTTGTATAGTTAGGTAAGAAACCTAGTCCTTCTGGCAAGTAGTCTGTTACTTCTGTTGCATATCCATTTCTATCGCCTTCATTATATACCCTTATTTTATATGTAACTATATCTCCTTTTCTTACTGTTACAGCATCTTTAGGATGAACATATTCTGCTGTTGTTATTTTCTTTCCTGTTGTCGAATCTATTGTATTTAGCTTACTTGTATTTATTTTTGGTGTTCTATCTTTTTCATCTTTTAATTCTGTTCCATTTAGTTTTGTTATAAATTTACGAAGTGATAAGTCAAAAGGTGTTCCTTTTATAATTATTTTCTCAAAATCATCATCATCTTCTTGTCCTTTATAATGATATTTAGAATCTGTTAAATCATTTTTATTTTCTTCGTTTCCTTTATATCCTGGTAATGGCTCTAATAAATCTTCTGCTGTTGGCTCAGTAAAGTTTTCTGGTTTAGAATCTCTATCTTTAATTTTTTCTTCTTGTGGTCTTGGTGCTGATGTATAGTCCATTGTTGCAATATTTGTTAAAACCATATCATTTGCTGAAGTTTCTGCAGAAACTTTGAATTTAATATCTATTGATTTACTATCTAGTTTTTCTCCGTCAAATGGATTTAAGCCAAATAAATATGGTTGTAGTCCTGTTTCTCCTTGCGCTGGAATCTTAGATATTGTAATTGTATTTTTTTCCTTATTTATACTATATATATATTCTTTACCTTCTAATTCTTCTGCTGTGTATTCACCTGAAGTTTTAGCTTCTATAAACTCTGGATTTGATTTTGCATCAAATTCTAACCCTTGAGGTAAATAATCTGTTATAGAATATACATAACCTTCTACATCACCTTCATTATATACTGTAAATCTGTATGTTACTATATCTTCTGTTTTTACTTCAACTGGATACTTTTTATGCTTATAGTCTGCTGTTGTTGCTTCGCCACTTGCTAGTTTAGTTATATCTATATCTGGTACTCTAGTATCTTCTAGTTTTGTACCATTAACTTCTGTTATATATTTTCTTAATGCCAAGTCAAATGTTTTCCCTGGTAAAACTAAATCTTCATAGTCATCATCATCTTCTTGATATGTGCTATTGTCTGTTGGTGGAGTGTAATCATCTAAATTTGGTTTTTCTGGTACAGAGTCATCATCATCTCCGCTATCTGCTGTTATTGCTGCTATATTTCTTAGGTTTTGCTCTACTCCACTTGCTATTGCTACAACTTTACATTCTACTTCTAAATCTGCATAATATAATCCGCCTTCGCCTTTTTCTGCTTTTTGCCAAATGCCTTCTGTTGTTTCTGATGTTTTTGTTCTGTCAAATGCTTTTATAGTTGTATCTTTTAAATAGTTAGATGTTATTGGTGTCACTTTTGAACCATCTTTTAATGTTATTTGTTCTCCTGTTTTCCATCCATATTTAGTATTTATTGCGCTTCCAGCCACTAACTCTAGACCTGCTGGCAAGTAATCTGTTACTTCTGTTGCTGTTCCATCTACCTGTCCCTCATTATACACTCTTATTTTATATGTAACTATATCTCCTGTTTCTACTTTTTGTTTGTCTTTTGGATGAGTGTATGTTGCTGTATACTCTACCTCTCCTGTTCTATCATCTTTAATACCATTTGTTAAAGTTGTTGTATCTACTCTTGGTGTTCTATCTGCAACTTCTATATTTTTTTCTGCACGTTTAATTGCTGTTATAAATTTACGTAGTGCTAAGTCAAATCTTTTTGGTACTTCTGTTGATATTTCATCTTCTGCCTCTGCTTTATCTCTTTTTATTTCAATTACCGCTTGGTCATTTCCTGTAGCATACAAGAAATTTGCTGTTGCCCATTTTCCTGTTTTTGATACTTTTAGTGAAAATTTTGAGCAGTCTATATCAACAAATTCCATTGCTGATTTATATAATTTAATATAATATTCATTATTATATGTAACTTTTTCTAATTCAACTTTATTTCCTGTTGAATTTATAACATCAAAAATTTGCATTCTTTTTAATGTATCTTCTGTTTGTTCAAAATAGAAGTATTGATTAACAATATTTCCTTTCCCGTCTTTTAATGCTAATTCAAAATCGTTGTATCTTGCATCATTTGTTGTAATTTTAAATGGTCCTATTAGATAATAGTTTTCATATGGATTTGGCTTTGTTCCTGTACTACTTTTATCTTCTACTCCAAATTTTATATTTTTATCAAATTCTATATTTACACTATCACTATTAGTTGTTTCTCTTATTGTGCTAGTTGAATCTGAGCCTTCTTTTAATGCTCCTTCTATAAAATATTGATATATTCTGTTTAAATAGTTTGCCCTTCTTGTTCCAAACACATCATTACTTTCATTTATAGCTAGCCAATTAACTGGTGTTGGATTTGTTGTTGATACTGATTCATTTTTTCCGTTTTCATCATAATTTGCAAAATACCAAAAAGCTAACTGTTGAATTACTTCTAAATCATCATCTGTTATCATACCTTGGTTTACTTTTGCAATTCCTATTTTTGTTAGTAATTCTGTTTTATATTCTTGTGCATTGTATTTATCTGTACTTACTGGTAAATATGCATTATCTGCTATCCATAGCATTGCATTATATATGTTAACATTGTTATATGTTTTCTCATTAAAAGTAATGTTCTCTGTTCTATCTAGGTTAATATTATATAATTCTTTATACTTGGCAATTACCTCATTAGCATTAGATTTCATATTTTCTATTACTGTATATTTTGTTGAGTTTGCAGAACTATTGTCACCAAATTCCACACTACCAAAGCCCTTTCCTCCTCTTATACAATAAAAGCTATCTTCGAATTTTTTATATGGAGTTTCTAATTCTCTTTTATTATAATCAAATATCTTTACTATTGAATACTTAAATTCTTGACCATCTTTATGTCTAGCGAAGGTATATTCTTCATTGTCTATGTTATTATCTCCATTATCTTCACTATATGGTCTTGTTCTTTGATATGTAAGGTCCCTTTTTTCTTCTGCTGCATATATCGCATTTGGGTTTAGTACCGCTATTGAAATCAAAGCTACTATTAATGCCATTAATAAAATCTTAATCCTTTTCATAATTTACCTTCCTTCTTACAAAATACTAACTATATATATTATAAATTTTTTTAAAATTAAATCAATACCTCTTTTTTAGGCATTTTTCTTTTGTAAAAAAACGTCCTTTAAGCCTTTACGGAAGCCATTTTTTAGAGTTTTGTTTTTTATTAGCATTAAATATTACATTTTCATGACATTTTTTTATGTGTATAATAATTTTTTCATTTTCTTGTTCTTTTGGCTTATTCCCGTAGTTATACAGCCTTTTTATATGTATAAAAATCCCTTTAGTATTTTTACTAAAGTAAGCATGCTTTTAAACGCCATATCCAATAATACATACTAATTATACAATATTTTAAGTTATTTATCAACACATTATGTAAAAAAGATTTTAGCAATTAAATCCAATTTTTTCTATTGACTTTTTTATATAAATTTGCTATTATAGTTATGCTTTAATTTTTGCGGGAATAGCTCAGTTGATAGAGCGCTGCCTTGCCAAGGCAGAGGTCGCGGGT
>OLRV01002115.1_pt1 | contig 15789 bp, 10 predicted proteins | sample 1672421 | NCBI WGS metagenome assembly OLRV01 (sample SAMEA3136684, study PRJEB25190) | human gut metagenome | biome: human gut; feature: human-associated habitat; material: faeces | place: Austria | collected 2013
AAAATAGCAGAAGAAGAACATGCCAAAGGTAATCCTTTCCAAATTAGTATTTTTACCGGCGCCTCTACAGGGGATGCTACAGACGGGATCTTGTCCAGAGTAAAAGCAATCCGTTACCGTGCTCCTTACACAACCAACCCCGATTTCCGAAAAGCCGTAAATAACGGCGAAATAGCATACAACGATATCCATCTGTCACAAATGGCACAGGAGGTACGTTACGGGTTCATGGGTAAAGTAGATGTCGCTATTCTGGAAGCGTGTGAAATCACTCCCGACGGCAAAGTTTATCTGACAGCCGCCGGTGGAATTGCACCGACTATTGCACGTCTGGCAGATAAAGTGATCATCGAATTGAACGCTGCCCACAGTAAAAACGGTATGGGCCTGCACGATGTTTATGAACCGCTTGACCCGCCTTACCGTCGTGAAATTCCTATTTACAAACCCAGCGACCGTATCGGTCTGCCTTATGTACAGGTAGACCCGAAAAAAATCATCGGCGTAGTGGAAGTAAACACCCCTGACCAGGCCCGTTCATTTACCGCACCGGATCCTATCACCGACCAGATTGGACAAAATGTTGCCGACTTCCTGGCAGCTGACATGAAACGGGGTATTATTCCTGCAAGCTTCCTGCCATTGCAGAGTGGGGTAGGAAACATCGCCAATGCCGTATTGGGCGCTTTGGGACGAGACAAGACAATCCCTGCTTTTGAAATGTATACCGAAGTACTGCAAGATGCAGTAGTGGATCTGATTCGTCAAGGACGTGTGAAATTTGGAAGTACTTGTTCATTGACTGTCACAAACGAATGTCTGCAAGGAATTTATGATGACATCGACTTCTTCCGTGACAAACTGGTAATGCGTCCGTCCGAAATCTCAAATAACCCGGAAGTTATACGCCGCCTCGGTGTTATCTCTATCAATACTGCTATCGAAGCAGACATTTATGGCAATGTAAACTCTACTCACATCAGCGGCACTAAGATGATGAACGGCATCGGTGGTTCTGGTGACTTTACCCGCAATGCCTATATTTCCATCTTTACTTGTCCGTCTGTGGCAAAAGAAGGAAAAATCAGTGCCATCGTTCCTATGGTTTCTCACGAAGATCACAGTGAACACGATGTCAATATCCTTATTACTGAACAAGGTGTTGCCGACTTACGCGGCAAGAGCCCGGTAGAACGCGCCCAAGCCATCATCGAAAACTGTGCACATCCGGACTATAAGAACATTCTTTGGGACTATGTAAAAATGTCTTCCAAAGGACAAACTCCTCATTGTATTCCGGCTGCATTGGCTATGCATGATACGCTGGCCAAGAAAGGGGATATGCGCCTGATAGATTGGGCAGAATATAAATAGTCATTATTTGCTGTTTTCAATACATCTCCGGTCAGCCTATATACCTGACCGGAGTTTTTTTATATATTCCTCACCTTTTCGTACAAAAAACAATATCTCCCACCATTTTAGTCAAAAAATACACGGACTATTCTCATAATTATTCTATTTTTGCCATGTAACTAATCATTTTTACCATTTTACTATGAGAAACAAAATTCTATATTTATTTGCTTCCCTTGTGATGCTAAGCGGCTGTAACAATCAACCGGCTTATAAAGACAGCAGTTTATCTCCCGAAGAACGGGCAGAGGATTTATTGCAACAACTTACTCTAGAAGAAAAAGTTGCCTTAATGATGGACAACTCCAAACCTGTCGAAAGATTAGGCATTAAACCTTATAATTGGTGGAACGAAGCCTTGCACGGAGTGGCACGGAGCGGACTGGCCACCGTCTTTCCTCAGCCTATAGGCATGGCGGCCTCTTTTGAGCCCGATGCCATACATACCATCTATACTGCAGTTTCGGATGAAGCCCGGGCCAAAAATGCCGCATACTCGGCGGCGGGAAGCTACGAACGGTATCAAGGCCTGACCATGTGGACACCCACCGTCAATATTTATCGCGATCCCAGATGGGGGAGAGGTATTGAAACGTATGGGGAAGATCCTTATCTGACAAGTGTCATGGGGGTAAATGTGGTAAAAGGATTGCAATGCATGGATGCTAATCAAAAATACGATAAAATACACGCTTGTGCCAAACACTTTGCCGTCCATTCAGGGCCGGAATGGAATCGTCATGAGTTCAATGCGGAAAATATCAAACCGCGTGACTTGCATGAAACTTATCTTGTACCTTTCGAAGCATTAGTAAAAGAAGCAAAAGTAAAGGAGGTAATGTGTGCCTATAACCGTTTGGAAGGTGATCCGTGTTGCGGAAGTGACCGCCTGCTGATGCAAATTCTCCGTCAAGACTGGGGATATGACGGCATTGTACTTTCAGATTGTGGCGCTATTGACGATTTCTATCGGGAAAAAGGACACAAAACACATCCGGATGCTGAATCGGCCTCTGCCGCCGCAGTATTAAGCGGTACGGATCTGGAATGTGGTTCCAGTTATAAAGCATTGGTAGAAAGCGCTAAAAAAGGATTAATCAGTGAAAAGGACATTGATGTATCCGTAAAACGATTATTAAAAGCACGCTTTGAATTGGGGGAAATGGATGATCCTGACAAAGTGGAATGGACTAAAATTCCTTATTCAGTGGTTTGCTCGGCAGAACATGATTCCCTGTCACTAGATATAGCACGCAAATCAATGACGCTGTTACTGAACAAAAATAATATCCTGCCACTGAAACGCGGTGGACAAACCATCGCCGTCATGGGACCTAACGCAAATGATTCTGTGATGCAATGGGGTAATTATAACGGTACTCCCAAACATACGATCACCTTATTGGAAGGTATCCGCTCAGCCATGGGAGAGAACGACAAACTGATCTATGAACAAGGTTGCAGCTGGGTGGAGCGCTCATTAATCAGAAGCGTTTTCAGCCAGTGTACTTCTAAAGAAGGTCCAGGATTCTCCGCCCACTATTGGAACAACAAGGAATATGAAGGAAATGCGGTAGCCACCGCACAACTTACCACACCGTTCCGTCTTTGCACTTCCGGAGCCACCGTATTTGCTCCCGGTGTGAACCTGACCGATTTCTCGGCCGTCTATCAAAGTGTGTTCACCCCCCAGGAAACAGGAGAGGTTATTTTCAACTTCTATAGTTGTGGAGCTACACAATTATTGATAAATGGTGAAGAAGTAAAGAAATTCACCAACAAACATGGGGGCAGGGGACAAGCTTACGCCATGCATGCAGAAGCCGGCAAGCCATACGATATAGAAATCCGCTTCCAATACTTTAGTGGAGACGCACAGTTGAATTTCGATCTTGGATTTAAAGAAGAAGTCAACATTAAAAACACGGTAGCAAAAGTGAAAGATGCTGATGTAGTTATATTTGCAGGCGGTATATCTCCAAGTTTGGAAGGAGAGGAGATGGGTGTCAATTTACCGGGATTCCGCAAAGGAGACCGTACTGACATCGAACTTCCGGCTGTTCAGCGTGAATTGATAAAAGCACTCTGTGATGCCGGGAAAAAAGTTATTTTCGTTAATTTTTCCGGATCACCCATTGCCATGGAACCCGAAACCAAATATTGTCAGGCCATTTTACAAGCATGGTATCCGGGACAATCCGGAGGTAAAGCTGCTGCCGAAGTCTTGTTCGGCGATTACAATCCCGCCGGACGACTGCCCGTTACTTTTTACCGGAACATAACGCAATTACCTGATTTTGAAGATTATAATATGACAGGACGTACTTACCGTTATTTTAAAGGTGATCCTCTTTTCCCATTCGGTTATGGTTTGAGTTATACCACTTTTAACTATGGTAACATCAAACTGGAGCAAACGATTAAAGTAGGAGAAACTGCCAAAATTATTGTTCCTGTAACCAATACCGGTAATCGTGACGGGGAAGAAGTAGTACAGGTATATCTGAAAAAACAAGAAGATGCGGAAGGACCGGTTAAAACACTGCGTGCTTTCAAACGTGTACAAATTCCTGCAGGAAAAACAGTCAATGTAGAATTAGAGTTAACACCCAAACAATTGGAATGGTGGGACGCGCAGACAAATACCATGCGCACCATAGCCGGAAACTTCGATATAATGGTAGGGGGTAATTCTAAAGATACTGAATTACAAGTAAAGACGCTGACACTACAATAATTACTCCGAATAAATAATCTGCGGCATTTTTGTTTCAAATATAGAGTTTAAAACAAAAATGCCGCACTTAATAAAATATCAGAATAAAAAATCTATTTATTCAAATGAAGGCAAAGTCACAAAGAAATTAGGATTCGGCGTATGCTGTGACTTGATAATCTCTTTCATTTGCTTTACAATATCCGGATGTCCGGCAGCGATATCATGGTCTTCATGAATATCTGTGGCAAGATTGTAAAGAAACGGCTTTCCTTTTTTCACAACCATCTTCCAGTCTCCCATACGTACACCAATCTGATCGGTTTCGTCAAATTCCCAATACAAGAAATCATGCTCTTTCTGTCCTTCCTGTCCTAGCAAAGTCGGAGCAAAGGAAATACCATCAAAATAATCCACTTTCTTTTTCTTATTGGTATACTTTTTCACATAATTCTTCACACCTGCCAAATCACAGAAAGTAGGCATCAAATCATAGAAAGCCAACTGATGATCATTGACCGTTCCTTCGGGTACTTTGCCCGGCCAACGTACAATGAACGGAATACGGATACCTCCCTCATAACATTGACGTTTCAATCCACGAAGTTTGCCGTCACGACCAAAAAAGGTAGGATCAGCTCCTCCTTCTTCATGAGGGCCGTTATCACTGGTAAAAATCACAATGGTATTTTCGTCCAGTCCTTTCTCCTTTAATTTGTTCAAAACTTCTCCTACATAATAATCCAAGCGAGTAATCATGCCGGCAAACTGCGCATGGGTGTGTACCGACGGATTATATCTTGATCCTTCCTGTCCACCCCAAGTTTTATCTTCAAAAAACTTCTTTTGATAACCTGTCAGAATAGAATCTTCGGGCTGCGCCAGCTCTGCATGAGGAAGCGTATAAGTAAAAATACCAAAGAAAGGTTGCTTGCCATCCTGTTTATCCAACCATTTCATTGCTTCTTCATGGATCATATCCGCAGAATATTGCGGACGTTTGAAATAGTCCTTACCAAACATAGGATAGTTGATATTCTCATCCATCACTACACGAACCACTGCCGTATCACCAGCCGATTTACTATACCGGTTCAGGAAATTCGGATAATATAAATGAGCCTGAAACTGACAAATATAACCATAATATTCATCAATACCCCGTTTGTCCGGCGTAGACACAGATCCCTCATAGCCCCCTGCCCATTTACCAAACATACCGGTAGTATAACCGTTATCTTTCATTATTTCAGGTATAATCACATGACCGGGATCGTATGGATGTTGCCCCACCACGGCATATTCCTTATTATTTCCATACATCACAACAGGGGCATCGCGCCAGTACTCTTTGTTCCCACGTACTTCACAATGTCCGGAATGTTGCCCGGTCATAAATGACGCACGTGATGGAGCACTCACCGGACTACCGGCATACGCTTGTGTAAAACGCATACCTTCCTTAGCCATATTATCAATATTCGGCGTACTGATGTAGGGCTGACCGTAACACCCTAAATCACCATAACCCATATCATCACACATAATATAAATGATATTCGGTTTAGGAGTTTTCTGAGCATAAGCACCTAATAGAGGAAATGCTAATCCACTGGTTAAAAGAAAGAGGTTTCGATTTTTCATAACATATATCATTAAGTTAGTTCATTAATCAGGACAGATGACAAATTTACGTAAAAAAGAGACAACTACCATCTTATAATCTAAATAATAATACCTAACTTTGTTTCCGACGAAAATCAAACCCTAAATAAAATGAACAAAAAGCTATTATTCTCCCTGTTACTGGCAGGAACAGCTTTCACCGGACATGCCGATGAGGCTAGGTTACTCCGTTTCCCCGCTACCAATGGCTCCGACATTGTCTTTTCTTACGCCGGAGATCTGTACAAAGCACCTTTGAATGGAGGAGAAGCACAAAAGCTGACTTCTCATATCGGTTATGAAATGTTCGCACGTTTTTCTCCGGATGGAAAATCAATTGCTTTCACCGGTCAATATGACGGTAACACTGAAGTATATCTGATTCCAACCGATGGAGGCGAACCCCAACGGCTTACCTATACAGCAACAAACAGCCGGGATGACTTAGGAGACCGAATGGGTCCCAATAACATTGTAATGACTTGGACACCTGATGGGAAAAACATAGTCTACCGCAATCGTATCAGTGACGGTTTCGATGGCAAGCTGTGGAGTATATCGAAAAACGGAGGAATGTCCGAAGTGATTCCATTACCCGAAGGAGGTTTTTGCAGCTATTCCCCCGATGGAAAAAAGCTGGCTTACAACCGGGTTATGCGAGAATTCCGTAATTGGAAATATTATCGCGGTGGCATGGCGGATGACATTTGGATTTATGATCCGGCTGCCAAGAAAGTAGAGAATATCACCAATAATATTGCACAAGATATTATCCCTATGTGGATAGGAGAGGAAATCTACTTTATTTCCGATCGGGATCGCACCATGAATATCTTTGTTTATAATATCCGGACCAAACAAACTGAAAAAGTAACCCACTATACGGATTATGATGTAAAATTCCCCAGCAGTAACGGACAAATAATTGTCTACGAACATGGAGGATACCTCTATAAACTGGATCCTAAAACGCGCAAATCAGAAAAAATCTCCATCACGCTGACTTCAGACAATATCTATGCCCGAAAAGAAATGAAACGGGTAGCAGATAACCTGACTGCCGCCAGTCTTTCACCAGATGGGCACCGCCTGGCAGTAACTGCCCGCGGAGAGGTATTCGATGTCCCTGCCGAAAAAGGGGTCACCCGTGATATCACCCGCACCCCGGGAGCCAATGAACGGGAAGGAGAATGGAGTCCGAACGGTAAACAAATAGCCTATATCAGTGACCGTACCGGTGAAACTGAAATCTGGCTGCAATCTGTCGAAGGGGGTGATCCCATCCAACTGACCCAAAACAATGATACTTATATCCGCCAACTGATGTGGAGCCCGGACAGCAAGAAAATACTTTATACCGACCGTAAAAACCGTATCGTAGAAGTTGATATTGCCTCAAAAGCGAAACGGACTGTCATGCAGAATCCGGAAGGAGAGTTCTATGAAGTAAACTATTCACCAGACAGCCAGTGGATTACCTATACTAAATCCGGAGCTAATAACATGAGTGTCATTTATGTATACCATCTGACTTCAGGTAAGGAATATCCGGTAACCGAAAAATGGTACAATTCTTCTTCACCTGTTTTCAGCACAGATGGAAAATACCTCATATTCAGTTCCGAAAGAGATTTTAATCCCATTTACAGCCAGACAGAGTGGAACCATGCCTATAATCGTATGGGAGGAGTCTATATGGCCATGCTCGCCAATGATACGCCATCACCTTTATTACCTTCGGATGAAATGGTCAGCATAGAACAACAGACTACCGATGCGGCCAATAAAAAACCGGAAGCCACAAATAATACAGTTAAAATAGATCCGGAAGGCTTGCCCGGAAGACTGATTAAATTACCTTTACAAGCAGGTAACTATGATAATTTCTATTCAGACGGTAAAAAAGTGTGGTATGCCAGTGGTAGAAGTACCAAAGTATATGATTTGACCGAACAAAAAGAAGAAACCGTGGCCGAAGGAGCATATATGGATGTAGCTGCCAATCATAGGAAAGCATTGTTCTTTAAAGGAAATAATCTGTATATCTGTGATTTTCCATGCACTAAAGCCTCATTGGAAGAGAATATTAACTTAAGCGATATGGTTGCTCCCATTGATTACAGTCAAGAATGGGCTCAGATATTCGATGAAACATGGCGGGCTTTCCGTGACGGATTCTATCTGGAAAATATGCATGGAGCAGACTGGAATGCGATTAAAGAAAAATATGCTGTATTAGTTCCCCATGCAAAAACCCGTCTGGATTTGAACTATATCATCGGTGAGATGATTGCCGAGCTGGCTTGCGGACACGCTTATGTGAATCCGGGTGAAATAAAAGGTCCCGAACGTATTCCAATGGGATTACTGGGAGCTGAACTGAGTCGTGACAAGAGTGGCTTCTACCGTATTGACAAAATTCTACCGGGTGCAATTTACAGTCAGAAACTGCGTTCTCCCCTTACAGAACCGGGTATCGGAGTAAAAGAAGGAGATTATATCACAGCTATTGATGGCATTTCAACAGCTACTGTTGATAACATTTACAGTCTGCTGGCAGGCAAAGCCAATGTCTTGACTGAACTAAGCATAAACCGTACCGCATCAAGTAAAGGAGCACGTAAAGTAGTCATTAAACCATTAGACAATGAATACCCATTGTATCATTATAACTGGGTACAGAATAATATCAAAAAAGTGGAAGAAGCAACTAATGGCCGTGTAGGCTATGTCTACATTCCCGATATGGGACCGGACGGCCTGAATGAATTCGCCCGCTACTTCTATCCCCAACTCGATAAAGAAGCCTTGATTATTGATGACCGTGCCAATGGAGGTGGTAATGTATCTCCAATGATTATCGAACGTTTGCTTCGTGAACCCTATCGCCTGACCATGCGTCGTGGATCAACTAAAATCGGTACCATTCCTGATGCAACACTAGTGGGTCCGAAAGTATTGCTGATCAATAAATACTCGGCTTCGGACGGTGACTTGTTCCCATGGAGTTTCAAGGCAAATAAAATCGGTAAAGTTATCGGTACTCGTACATGGGGTGGCATTGTCGGTATCAGTGGTCCGTTACCTTATATGGATGGTACGGATGTGCGTGTTCCGTTCTTTACCAATTATGATGCAAAGACCGGTCAATGGATAGTAGAAAATCATGGAGTAGACCCTGATATTCTGATTGATAATGATCCGGTAAAAGAACAGTCAGGTGAAGACCAGCAGTTGAATAAAGCTATTGAAGTAATTCTACAAGAGCTGAAGGATCGCAAACCGTTACCTTCTGTTCCGGCTCCGAGAACTTATAAAGATTTGGGAGTGGAATAAAAAGCCCGTAAATTAAACATATAAATAATGCAGCCGAAAGATTATAGTTCTTTCGGCTGCATCATTATAAATCTTCTAATCTTACCGCCTATATCGTACAATTGCTATTTGTACAAATAAATATAATAATTTTTGGAGGTATATATTATATATTCCTCCAAAAAGTGTCATCAAAAAGAAATCTATATACATAACAAGAAGTTTTTTATTTCTGTTCTTTCCATATATCTCCCCGACTTTCATTATCTTTGCAATCACTTAATAACAAAGATATTAAATAACAAAAAATAGATCATGGAATACAATTTCAGAGAGATTGAAAAGAAATGGCAGCAAAGATGGGCAGAGAACCATACCTATCAAGTGACTGAAGACGAAAGCAAAAAGAAATTCTACGTATTGAATATGTTCCCTTATCCGTCGGGAGCCGGATTGCACGTAGGACATCCGTTGGGATACATAGCCAGTGATATTTACGCCCGTTACAAACGCTTGCAAGGTTTCAACGTGCTGAACCCGATGGGATATGACGCATATGGACTTCCTGCAGAACAATACGCTATACAAACCGGACAACACCCTGCCATCACCACTGTGAACAATATCAACCGCTATCGTGAACAGTTGGACAAAATCGGCTTCTCTTTTGATTGGAACCGTGAAGTACGTACTTGTGAACCAGGATATTACCATTGGACTCAGTGGGCTTTCCAACAAATGTTCAACAGCTATTATTGTAACGATACACAGCAGGCACGCCCCATCAGCGAACTAACGGAAGCATTTGCCCGGTACGGCAACGAAGGACTGAATGCGGCTTGCAGCGAAGAACTCAGCTTTACAGCCGAAGAATGGAATGCCAAAAGCGAAAAAGAACAACAGGAAATCCTGATGAACTACCGCATTGCCTATTTGGGAGAAACCATGGTGAACTGGTGCCCGCAACTAGGAACTGTTCTTGCCAATGACGAAGTGGTGGATGGAGTTTCGGAACGCGGCGGTTTCCCCGTCGTTCAGAAAAAAATGCGCCAATGGTGTTTACGCGTATCGGCTTACGCACAACGGCTGCTGGACGGACTGGACACTGTGGACTGGACTGATTCACTGAAAGAAACACAGCGTAACTGGATTGGACGCTCGGAAGGTACGGAAGTACAATTCAAAGTGAAAGACAGTGATATTGAATTCACTATCTTTACTACCCGTGCAGATACCATGTTCGGTGTAACCTTCATGGTACTGGCGCCCGAAAGCGAACTGGTTCCCCAACTTACTACTGAAGCACAGAAAGCCGAAGTGGAAGCCTATCTGGACCGCACCAAGAAACGTACGGAACGTGAACGTATCGCCGACCGCCGCGTAACCGGTGTATTCAGTGGCTCATACGCCATCAATCCGTTTACCGGCGAGGCTGTTCCCGTATGGATCAGTGATTACGTATTGGCAGGTTATGGAACAGGCGCCATCATGGCGGTTCCTGCTCACGACAGCCGTGACTACGCTTTTGCAAAACATTTCAATCTGCCTATCGTTCCGTTGGTAGAAGATTGTGATGTAAGTGAAGAAAGTTTCGATGCCAAAGAAGGTATTGTTTGCAACTCACCCCGCAAGGATGTCACTCCTTATTGTGACCTTTCTTTAAACGGACTGACCATCAAAGAAGCTATCGCAGCTACCAAAGAATATGTGAAAGCCCATAATTTGGGACGCGTGAAAGTGAATTATCGTCTTCGTGACGCCATCTTCTCACGCCAGCGCTATTGGGGTGAACCGTTCCCTGTATATTACAAAAACGGTATGCCTTATATGATTGACTCATCTAAATTGCCGCTTGAACTTCCCGAAGTAGCTAAGTTCCTGCCAACCGAAACAGGCGAACCTCCATTGGGACATGCCACCAAGTGGGCCTGGGATGTAGAAAAAGGTGAAGTCGTGGAAAACAACTTGATTGACAACGTCACTATATTCCCGCTTGAACTGAATACCATGCCGGGCTTCGCAGGTTCATCCGCATACTATCTGCGCTATATGGACCCACACAACGCACAAGCACTAGTATCAGAAAAGGCAGATCATTACTGGCAAAATGTAGATCTCTATGTAGGCGGTACCGAACATGCTACGGGTCACTTGATTTATTCTCGTTTCTGGAACAAGTTCCTGCATGATCTGGGCGTAAGTATCAAGGAAGAACCATTCCAAAAATTAGTAAACCAAGGAATGATTCAGGGACGAAGCAATTTTGTATATCGCATCAAAGACACCAACACCTTTGTGTCATTGAACCTGAAAGACCAGTACGAAACCACTCCGCTGCATGTGGATGTGAATATTGTATCCAACGATATTCTGGATGTAGAAGCTTTCAAAGCATGGCGTCCTGAGTATAACGATGCTGAGTTTATCCTGGAAGATGGAAAATATATCTGCGGATGGGCGGTAGAGAAGATGAGTAAATCCATGTACAACGTAGTCAATCCGGATATGATTGTCGAGAAATACGGTGCCGACACGCTGCGTATGTACGAAATGTTCCTCGGTCCGGTAGAACAGTCCAAACCTTGGGATACCAATGGTATTGACGGTGTTCACCGTTTCTTGAAGAAACTGTGGAATCTGTTCTATAGCCGCACAGACGAATTCTTGCCTGTAGAGGGTGAACCGACTAAAGAAGAGTTGAAAGCAATTCATAAGCTGATTAAAAAGGTAACCGGAGATATTGAAACTTTCTCTTACAACACTTCTATCAGTGCATTCATGATTTGTGTAAACGAACTTACTTCATTGAAATGTCGCAATAAAGAGGTATTGAGCAATCTCATCATCCTGTTAGCTCCGTTCGCTCCACATTATGCAGAAGAACTTTGGGAAGCTCTGGGAAATACCACCAGCGTATGCGATGCACAATGGCCTGCATTCAATGAAGATTACCTGAAAGAAGACACTGTAAAATACACTATCTCTTTCAATGGTAAAGCACGTTTCACCATGGATTTCGCCGCTGATGCTGATAACAATACCATTCAGACAACAGTTATGGCAGATGAACAAGCCCAGAAATGGATTGAAGGCAAAACCCCGAAAAAGGTAATCATCGTTCCCAAAAAAATTGTAAACATCGTATTATAATCGATACTATCCTTGAGGTGTGTCAAAAGCAGTAACTTTTGACACACCTTTCTACTTACATTAAAAACAATCCTCATTACCATGGACCAAATATTAAAAATCAAACTAGGCAGAGAGGTAAAAGACTATTTATCCATTACCTTCGGACTGATTTGCTATGCACTGGGATGGGCGGCTTTCTTACTGCCTTATCAAATAACTACAGGCGGAGTAACCGGTATTTCAGCCATTATATATTATGTTACAGGCATTGAAATCCAGGTTTCTTATTTTATTATCAACGCTGTTTTTTTAGGTTTCGCATTAAAGATACTAGGACCTAAATTCAGCCTTAAAACCATTTATGCCATCTTTATGCTGACATTCCTATTATGGCTTTTTCAAGCATTATTGAAAAACCCGGATGGTACACTGCCGCAATTGTTAGGACCGGGACAAGAATTCATGGCTTGTGTAGTAGGTGCCGGCTTGCTGGGATTTGGTATCGGCATTGTTTTCTGCAATAATGGAAGTACCGGCGGAACGGATATCATTGCCTGGATTATCAATAAATATAAAGATGTAACCCTTGGCCGCATGATGATGTATTGTGATATTGTCATCATATCCTCCTGTTATTTCATATTCCATGACTGGAAACGGGTGTTGTTTGGTTTCTGCGTATTGTTTATTATGAGCATTGTGATTGATTATGTTATAAACAGTTCACGCCAATCCGTACAGTTCCTTATTTTCTCGCGTAAACATGATGAAATAGCCGAAGGAATCACCAAACAAATAGATCGTGGAGTTACCTTATTGGATGGTACAGGATGGTATAGCAAACAAGGAATCAAGGTCGTAGTGGTACTGGCAAAGAAAAGCCAGTCACTGGATATATTCCGATTGGTGAAAGATATTGATCCCAATGCATTTATATCACAAAGTAATGTGGTAGGAGTGTATGGCGAAGGATTCGACAAACTAAAAATAAAGTAACTAAAAAATAATCTCTTCCATTGCTTCACTGTTTCTGCATTGAAAAACAGAACGATGAAGCAATGATAAGATTACTACATATCGGTTAATCTATTTTCTCAAATTTCTATTTTATACAATATATGTCTGCATAACCAATGCCCTTGTTCCACCAAAGGATGATCGAACTCTTTTTCAAAATGCATTCCTATTTTCTGCATGACCCGTTCAGAGCGTTTATTGGGTATGGCAGTGAACGAATATACCGTTTTAAAAGGTAAATTATCACTCGCATAATCCAGACAGGCAGAAGCGGCTTCTGTGGCATATCCCTTTCCCCATACATCCCGGCACAACCGCCAGCCTATTTCCACTCCGGGAGTAAAATCCGACTCGAAAGCAATATTATGAAAACCCACATAGCCTAGAAAATTCTGAGTTTCTTTACATTCTACAGCATACAAACCATAACCATATTCTTCAAATTCTTTCCGGATACGACAATAAAAAGCCATCGTCTCTTCCTCTGTCAAAGTAGTGAGAAAGAATTCCATTACTTCTTTATCACTGTTCATACGGACAAACGGAAGAATATCTTCTTCCTCCCAGTCCCGTAACAACAAATGAGGAGTTTCTATATATACCATACTATCAAGTATCAAATGATAGCAACAAAAATAATCAAAAATTGAAAATACACATAGCAAACAAATTACTATTTACCTTTTCACCTATATTATTCTGTCAGGAATTATCTTACTTTGGTTCATTCTCAGTATCTTTGCATTCAATTAATATGATATAAAATGAAAAAGAAATTAGTATTTGCTACAAACAATGCTCATAAACTGGATGAAATATCCTCCATTCTAGGAGAAAAAGTTGAATTATTGAGTTTGAAAGATATCCATTGCCATGTTGATATCCCCGAAACTGCTGATACGTTGGAAGGCAACGCGATGCTGAAAGCGGAGTATATTTATAAAAACTACGGTTTAGACTGTTTTGCCGACGATACAGGCCTGGAAGTGGAAGCTTTGAATGGTGCGCCGGGTGTTTATTCCGCCCGTTATGCCGGAGGCGAAGGACACAATGCGGAAGCCAATATGCAAAAATTATTGCAGAATATGCAGGGAGTGCAAAATAGAAAAGCACAATTCCGCACAGCTATCTGCCTGATTCTGGATGGAAAGAAGCATTTGTTCGAAGGAATTGTAAAAGGTGAGATTATCAAAGAAAAACGAGGTTCGTCAGGTTTCGGATACGACCCTATCTTTGTGCCCGAAGGATATACTAAAACTTTTGCCGAACTAGGCAATGAGACGAAAAACAAAATCAGTCACCGTGCCATAGCTACAAACAAACTTTGCAAATTCCTTAATAGCATACAATAAACCCGAAAATATGGAGTTATTAGTTTCTTCAGAATAGCAGTCTTTTCGCTCATCAGATTTGATGTTATTGGTGCTATGTAGTTTCTGTTGAAAGATTTATACTCCCCGAGAAGCATCGGATTTAGTACGTTCATCAGACTCCATAAATCGTTCAGCGAATTTTCCATAGGCGTTCCGCTGAGCGCCTCTTTCTGCATGCCGTTGAGCATTAGCACAGAGCGATAAGTCTGTGAGTTGCGGTTCTTGAAGCATTGCGCCTCGTCAAATACAATTATTCCATACTTATATTTTGAAAGCGTTTCAATGTCGTTTCTCATTGTCTGGTATGTAGTCAGCACTACGTCCCATGTCATGAGTGCCATTCTTTTCTTTTTCCTTTCCTCCTGATTTCCGATATATTCGAGCACGTTGAGTGATGGAGCGAACTTCTTCAGTTCGTTTCTCCAATTGTGTACGACAGATGCTGGTGATATGACCATGTTTGTTCTGTACTCCAAAGCATGTTCTTCTGTTTCTGCTTGCGTCGAATCATTTGTGATACCGTGCATCTCGTTGTTTGAAAACAGCATGTTTGGTGCATATCCTTCATTTCTGTTTGTGTATTTTTTGCCGATTTCCTTATATTTCAATATGAGGGCTATCGTCTGAATTGTCTTTCCAAGTCCCATGTCAAGAAACAATCCTAAGACCGGATCCGTGATCATGCGGTTAATGCAGTATCGCTGATAATTGTGTGGTACAAATTTCATATCATGCCTCTCTGTTCTAACTCTGTGATCTTGTCCAAGGACTTACCTGGATTCCATGCTTCGATCTCCCAGATCACTCGATCAATATCTTTTTTGTCATCAAGAACGGTTGCATAACATCCTGTTGCTAAGATCTTACGGATCTGGACTTTCTGAAGTGGTGTCGTTTTCTCTCCCGGACGTTTCAATTCTACGAATCCAGATTTTCCGCCTTGAAGGATTACAACCCTGTCTGGTACTCCAGCATTGCCCGGGGACACAAACTTATACGCCGTACCACCGACCTCTTTTACTTCATCCCTGAACTTAGATTCTATACTGCTTTCTCTCATATCATTCTCCTTTGCCGTAAACATGTAATCGAAATTCCCTATATATATACGCGTGTATGTGTGCACATGGGGTACGTTATACTATTACCCTTTAT
>OLRV01002116.1_pt1 | contig 15780 bp, 16 predicted proteins | sample 1672421 | NCBI WGS metagenome assembly OLRV01 (sample SAMEA3136684, study PRJEB25190) | human gut metagenome | biome: human gut; feature: human-associated habitat; material: faeces | place: Austria | collected 2013
ACTTTTATATATAAATATTCCAATTAATATACTCATTATTAATATACCATATATTTTTAAATTATGCAAGCTTTTTTCTGTTTTATCCTTATATTTTCTTCTGGTAAACTAAAAATCATATTAATAATCAATCATCACTTTGGCGAATATTCCGTTTAAAAAGATCCTGAACCTCTGCTTTTCATCAGAGTAAAAAGCAGTCTGTACATTTTGTTTTTAAGCAAGCGGAATTTCAGAACGGTCATTCTTGACGAACCGTAATCGGCATCGTTATCAATCGCAATTTTATAAATATCGGTATCGGTCACTGATTTGACCGTGCCGATTTTTTCTTTCATGCTCATACCGGAATCAGAAAGTCCGAGTAAGAGAGTGTTGACAACCTTTCTCGCATAGGCTTTCCACATTGCCTCGACATCGGCATCAAAATATCCGTCATCAATAATCATCGCTTTCACGTCCGAAAGCGAATCGGAATTGAGCCTAAACGAATCGAGGTCAAAGCTGTGAGAAAGACTCGAGCCGAGGTTACGATAATGATACATCGGTCGCCGAAGATAATAGCCTGTTTTCATTTTGTAAACCTGAACTGCAGATTGAAACCAGTCCTCGCCGTGACACATCGAAAGATATTTCAAAAAGTCAAACGACCTGCCATAAATTTCTCTGCGGCAGCATTTTGTGCAAAGGGAATTCATGCAGCGATTCAGCAAAATCAAATACAATTCTTTTTTATTTTTTTCATCGTAAAAGCAGCTTTTTTCCGCCATCTTTTTTATTGTAACCTTGCCCGTTTTGTTGTCGAAAATCGACAGATCGAACATGACAATATCGCAGGAATATTTTTTAATAATTTCATCGACTCTTTCAAGCAAATCGAGGTCAATTATATCGTCGCAATCGACTGTTAAAATATACTCACCGGCTGAATTTTCAAAAGCGGTTTTGCGGGCAACATTTACGCCCTCATTCGCCTTATGAATCACCTTAATCCGGCTATCCTTTTTTGCATATTTATCGCAGATTTTTCCGCTTGAATCGATTGACTCATCATCGACGACAACAATTTCAAAATCGGTAAATGTCTGAGACAAAATCGAATTAAAACATTCGTCAAGATATTTTTCGCTGTTGTAAACCGTCAACAGCACGCTGTATTTCGGCATCGGCTCACCTCTTTTTCGTAAAGCGAAACTCGCTTATCATAAAGCCGTCGAGCGGTTCGGTAATTTCAAGCTCGGCACAGCCGTTTTGCAAATATTTCTTCGGCACATCATAGACAATGCTTCTGTATCCGTCGGCAAGGAATTTTTTTTCATACTTCTCGTCACGTCTGCCGCCGAACTGTGTACCGTCATGAATAACGTTACCGTTTATTGTAACTTTATGGTGAATAATTTTATCATTCGGCCGTGATTTATACGTCACTCTCATCTCGTAATCTCCGCCCGTAAGTCCGGCAACCTTGCAATCAAAATTGAAATGGTCGTACACCTTAGTCATGCACATCGGAAGTCTTGCGTCGGCGTTATCGTCACCCTGAAAACTCATATAGAATTCTCCCTCTTGCTTGCCGCAGACCTCAAAACCGTGCTCGGCAAAAGAGAAATAATATTCGTCCTTTTCGACCTTGTTCCTGTCAATTATTTCAACAAGATACTTCTTGTCGGGGTGATCTTCGATTTTATTTAAAAGATATTTTCTGTCGGTCACAGGCATGTCGATCGTATCAAGAACACAGCCTCTTTCAACGTTCATTCCGCCGAAATGCTCAACGTCGAGCTGCATGCCGATGAGGTTGAAAAGCTTCTCGGCAAGGGAGAATAATTCCGTCCGCAGATTTTTGTATTCTTCGTCGAAATCCGTTGATAGAATTTCTTTTGCAAGTTCAATATTTCCTTTTCTTATCTGAACCTTTGCATCATCAATTAAATTGAGTTCAAAAATTCTTCTGTCACGAATAATTTTATCGCAACTCGCTCTGAAAAGAAAAAGAACATATCTCCAGTTTTTCATCAGCTTATCAGACTTCATTTCAATAAGCATTCCGTAAACATTTTCAACCGAAGAATTTTCGGCCGGGTCACCGTTCCAGCTCTGCTCCATGCCGAAAATAACGTCAACAATTTTTTCGCAATCCTCACCCGGAAAAAACGCACGGGCATAATCCCTGAGAATTTCACGAAGGTCGTCATCGGGATCAAAATCAAGAGCACCGAAAACAAATTTATTAACGTCGTCATTGACTCCCTCGGAATAGGAAACACTGCCGCAAACATATTGCTTGGTCAGACGGTGAAGCAATCTGTACTCGCTCGGTCTCGGATTGATTGCTTCACGGCTGAGCGTCGACGCATAGGCATAATGCCAGTCATCACGGTCAAAGTGAACGGGGATTTCACAGCGCAGATTATGACAAATATCCGGATAGTATCTTATCCGATATTTTGTGTCGATCGAGCGACGCATTTCATCAAGTGTAAACGGATGATTCGGTCCGTAAATAAGTCCGTCGATTTCTTCGGGCTTTTTTGCCATTTCTTTTATAAATCGTTCGCCCCAATCGGCATACTGATGCGGTGCCTGAGCCGACGGCCAAAGCTCAATATTCGGAAATTCTTTTTGCAGATCTTTTTTTATCTTTTTGCAGCGCACAAAAAATTCTTCCGCCTGCAAATCACCCGGGTCTCCTCCCGGCGGAAAATAAAAATTAAACTTAGGAATTCCGTTGCAGCAGCCGCAGAAATAATCGCTGCTTTCTTCATCGGAAAGTCTCTTTGCATATGCGCAGAAAATCGAGAAATTGATATCAAGCTTTTCACAAATTTGCGACTTGATTTTTGTGATTTCTTCAAAGCTGTATTTCATTAAATCCGTGTGCTTTTCATCGTCGCCGAGACAAGCCTCAACCGTGTTCGTTCCAAACATCATCAGGTCACGGATATATCTTTCGTATTGCTTGCGGTCCCATGTTTCGTATGTATTGTTCATGTCCGTATAGCTGAGCTGATGACCTCTTATCGGCATATACGGGGAATAATCTCCGCCGATATCTTTCGTCAGAACAAGCTTGCCGTCAACTGTCCCACACTTTCTGAGAAAAACCGAATATCCGTAAATCAGGCTGCGCAAACGATGTGCCGTGACTGTTATTTTTTTCTCGTCGTGTTGAATCGAAAAATCCTCGCTTTCGCTTTCATCAATGATTTTCAGCCCGACAAAACATTCCCCGGTTTTTTTATCAAAGACGGGCGGCTTTTTGTTTGTTCTGATTTCAATTTCTTCGCTGAAAAGCTCGGCGGCAATTTTTTCTTTTTCACCGTCGGCTATAACTTTTATGTCGTCAAAAATAAAATTCATTTGATCACAGCCTTGATTATTTTTTCAATTTAGTATATCATAAAACAAGGTAATTTAGCAATAGAAAGCGATGAAATAATGATTGAAAAAATTCACGAAAAAAACGTCTGGGATTCATTGAAAGAAACCGACCTTCCCATTGTCATTTACGGCATGGGGAACGGAGCCGATATGATTATTGAAAATCTTCAAAGCATCGGTGCGGACTTTGCCGATATTTTTGCGAGCGACGAATTCGTCCGAGGCCACAGCTTCCACGGCAAAAGGGTTCTGAAATACTCCGAGGTTCAGGAAAAATATTCCGATTTCGTTATTGTGATGGCCTTCGCCGTTCATGACGAAAAAATGCTTGCAAGAGTAAAAGAGCTTTCGCAGGAACATACACTTTATTTCCCCGACGTTCCCGTTGTAGGAGACGGAATTTTTTCGAGAGAATATATTGAAGAGCACGAGGAAGAATTTGATAAAGCATATTCGTTTTTAAGCGATGAAAAATCGAAGCAAAGCTATATTGATATTCTCAATTTTAAAGTCAGCGGAAAAACGGAATATCTTTTTAAATGCGAACGAAAAAAAGAAGAAATTTACGCCGATTATCTTTGTCCGAATGACGATGAAATTTTAATGGATCTCGGTGCATACGACGGTGACACAATAAGAGAATTTCTCAACGTAACCGATAACAAATATCGAAAAATTTATGCCGTTGAAGCCGACGAAAAAAATTACAAAAAATTAATTGACAAAACATCTCATCTTGAAAGAATCGAAACATTTAACATTGCAGCATGGGACAAAAAAGGAACTCTTTTCTTTGAAAAGAAAAAGGGAAGAAATTCCAAGCTTTCATCTTCGGGCAAATTTGAATTGCAGGCAGACGGCGTTGACAACATTCTGCAAGGAAAAGAAATCACTCTGCTCAAAATGGACATTGAGGGCAGCGAGAAAAAAGCTCTCGAAGGAGCAAGAAAAACAATTCAAGAACACCGTCCCAAGCTTTACGTCTGTGCTTACCATCGCAACAGCGATATGTTTACTCTGCCGCTGAAAATTAATGAGATATGCCCCGATTATAAGATTTATTTCGCTCATCATCCGTATGTTCCCGCATGGGAATCAAATTTTTATTGTTGTATTGATTAGTTTTCAAAAGCATGATATAATAAATCATATTTTTCAGAAAAAGGAGTGAGCCGATGAGTGATCCAAAAGGCAAAGCGTTACCCGATCTGATTTCGATGTACCTGATAATGCTTGTTATCTACTGTTTGGATGTATTCTTCCTTAAATCCGATCTCACGGTTCTCGGCGATAACTTTTATTCACGTTTTCTTTGCTTCACTGTGCTTTTGATGACTGTGGTTTTCAAAAGGGAACATCTAAAAAGCTTTGGAATCAGCAGAAAAAAAGAAAAATTCAAATCCGCTTTGATTTTCGGAACAGTTTTTTCTGCCGTTCCGATATTCATTGTGTCCGCTGTTGAGTTTTTTATTTTCAAGTCAACCAATCCCGATAACATTCATGTTACTTTTACTCCCCCGAGTCTCAGCTATGTCCAGACCGAAGGCTATCTTACCCCTGCGTTTTGTATTACAATTTATATTTTAACCTCCCTTTTTGCCGCATGCTTTAAGGAGATGTTTTTTCGAGGCTTTCTGCTTCATAAGCTTGAAAAGTTGACTGTCTTCAAGAGTGCAAATACCTTCCAGGCTCTTCTTTACACAACGTTTATTATTCCGAAGCTTGTGCGTAATTTTGTCATGAACTACTACAGCAAGGAAATTATAAGCATTGCAGCCTTTGTAATTGTTTTCTATCTCATCCATGAGTTCATCACGGGCCTCAAATGGGGTATGCTTGCCAAGGTCAGCGGAGCAACATACATCTCGATTATTGATAACTTCTTATATGTTTTTCTTGCCAACAGTCTTCACATTGTTTCACACCAATCAAAATGGCTGTTTATGATCCACATGCTTTCGGCTCAGCTGATTTCCCTTGCGCTGGTTGCCGTCTATTGCAAAAAGGCTTCCGGCAGCAAGGAAGAGCTTAATGAAGCCGAGAAAAAAGAAACATCTGCGAAGAAAGCAGAGCCGATTATTAAAAACGAAAAAGAAATAATTACAGAAAAAACCGAATCCGACGAATTAAAATCCGAGGAATTTGATAAGCATACGGAAATCAGTCCGAATCAATTTAAAGAAATTATAAAAGAATCCTCCGTTAAAGCCGAGAAATCTCACAACGGCGAGCTTTCCGAGGCTGAAATTGACAGCTATCTCAAGGATTTCGGCAAGCCGAAGGCGCACTACAATCCGCCGCAGAAGCCGTCACAACCAAGCTCGTCCGAAGAAGAATCTAAAAGCTTTGACGTTGACGATTTTCTCAAAGGCTTTTCAAAAACCTAAGTCGTGCGAAAAATTTGTGCGGTGCTGCATTAAAGCAAAAAAGAGCTGTATCTTTGTTCGCTTTACGAACTCTGATACAGCTCCTCAATTATTCTTGGATTAGCCCTCTTCTTTCATCTTTGCAAAGCACTCGCTGCAATATACAGGACGGTCTTCTCTCGGACGGAAAGGAACCTTAGCAACGCCGCCGCAGTTTGCGCATGTTGCTTCGAACATTTCACGCTCGCCTCTGGCTGCGTTCTTTCTTGCGTCACGGCAAGCCTTGCAACGCTGAGGCTCGTTTACAAAGCCTTTCTCAGCATAGAACTCCTGCTCACCTGCGGTGAAAGTGAACTCCTGACCGCAATCCTTACATACCAACGTCTTGTCTTCGTACATGATTATTTACCTCGCTAATTTTTTTATTTACGCTCTGCGCACGTTTCTAACACGTTATGTACAGCGCAGGCATATAGGGTATCATTTTTCCTTGAGCTTTTTTCTTGCCCTTTGCAAAGCATTGTCAACACTTTTGACGCTTATCGAAAGCACTTCGGCAATAGAACTGTAATTATGACCTCCGATATGGAGCCTCAGCACATCTTTTTCAAGACTCGTCAGCTTTTTTTCAATGCTCTCGCTGAGATCCTCAAACTGCTCCTGCATTACGATTATCGTCTGCGGGTCGGACATATCGTCGCTGATATCAACATCGTCAATATCAACGTAGCCGTTCAGCGGAATATGCTTGCTCCGCAGCTGATTACGCACGGCACTTTTGATGCGATTGGAAATGCAAACCGTTGCATAGGTTTCAAACCTCACGCCCTCATCAGGGTCGTACCCGTAAACAGAACCGAGAAGACCTATCATGCCCTCCTGAATGAGATCGCTGCGGCTCATCGGACACCGTCCGACATGGCTCGAGGCAATGCTCTCAACAGTCGGTGCAAGAGATGAAATCAGTTCATTCATTGCTGCTTTATCGCCGTAACGTGCCGCATAAACCGTATCCGAATTTATCGGAATTTTGCTCATACGCACACCTCACAGGACTAAGATACATTTATATGATATCTCATTAGGGAATTAATGTCAATAAAAATTGTTTTATTTTTTCAAATTTTGAAGATTGTTACAAATTAAACGGCCTGTTTTTGGGCGATTTAACAATTAAATTTGAACTAATATTGATGCAGATATTTTATTTGCACAAACATTTGCCCTTTTTATTACAGCTAAAGTCCAAATTCCGACCATTGTTTGACTTTTTACCGCTAATCCTGTATAATTGCTTTTATGAGGTGATTTGATGAAAAATGAGGATATACTTGTTTCTGTTATAGTTCCTGCTTATAATGCCGGGAAATATCTCGGATTTTGTCTTGACACTGTTATCGCACAGACGCACAAAAGCTCGAGATAATAGTAATCAACGACGGTTCGAAGGATAACACCGGCAAAATTTGCGACGAATACGCCGAAAAAGACAGCAGAATCAGGGTTATTCATCAAGAAAACCACGGTGTTGCTTTCACAAGGAACGTTGGACTTGACAAAGCTACCGGAGAATATATCGCCTTCATTGACAGTGACGATTTCATATCAAAAGACTATACCGAAAAGCTGCTCAATCTTTGTATTGAGAAAAGCAGTCAGATCGCTGCCTGTCACGCTTTTGATGTTGAGCAGCGTGCCTTTAAAGAGCCGGACAAGGATTACACGATACAAACCTTAACAAGCCAAAAGCTTTTAAGCAATATCGGTGTTTTGAATTCATACTATGACACGGTTATTTCCAAACTTTTTCACTGTTCTCTTTTTTCAGGAATTGCTTTTCCGGTAGGGCTTATTCATGAGGACTCATATGTCGTCTTAAATTTAATCGAAAAAGCAAAGAGAATTTCTTTTACAACTGAGCATTTGTATTATTACTACCTTTCCCCGAATAGCATAATGCGTTCAGATTTTTCTGCTAAAAACTATGACGTTATTTACTCCTATGATAACAAGATTGATGTTCTAATTCGAAACAACTGTGAAAAATCCGTACAAATGGTTTACAGAGATTATCTTTACAACGTTTCCCGAATGATCGGCCAAACAAAATACTGCGATAAGTTCACTTCCGAATTTAAAAAGCAAAAAATCAAGGAACTGCGTAAAAAATACAGAGAGCTGAAAAGAATAAACAAGAATAATCCGTATTTCAAGGGCAGATTCAGGCTTGTTTCCGACGTGCTTTACCTTTGCCCCGTTATTAAAAAATTCCATTGATCCTCGGAGGGATAAATTTGACAGGTTTCATTTTTCTTGACAAACCGGAGGGGTTAACCTCCTTCGTTGCGGCAAACAGAGTCAAGAGAATATTGGAAATAAGCAAAACAGGACACACCGGCACGCTTGACCCTATGGCAACCGGCGTGCTTCCTGTCATGCTCGGCGGAGCGACGAGATTCTCCCAATACCTGCCGACGCACGACAAGGCTTACCGTGCAAAAATTTTACTCGGCACTGTCACAGACACGCTTGACATTACAGGTACGGTGCTTCAGAAAAATCCCGTTAACGTCAGCGTTGACAGGCTCAATGAGGTAGTCAACCGTTTTGTCGGCTCAATAAACCAGCTTCCTCCGATGTATTCCGCTGTTTCAAAGGACGGCGTCCGTCTATACAAGCTTGCCCGTCAGGGCATTGAAATAGAAAGAGAAGCAAGAAATGTGGTTATTCGCTATATAAAACTTCTCGACGTTCCGGACGAAAACAACGAATTTGAGATCGAGGTCTCATGCAGTGCCGGAACATATATCCGCTCGCTTGCCGCCGATATCGGTTCCGAGCTTGGCTGCGGTGCCACGATAACCGCACTGCGGCGCATTGAAGCCAACGGAATTTCAATCGACAAAACCGTTACGCTTGAAACGGTTCAGCAATTCGCCGACAACGGACGAATTAATGAGCTGATTACCCCGTGCGATGAAATGCTTCGGTGCTACCCTGCCGTCAACATCAGTGAAAAGCAGACGGTACGCTTTGAAAACGGCGGAGAACTCGACCTCAAAAGAATTAAGGGTGAAAAGTCGGACGGCTTCCGTCGTGTTTATTCACCCGAAAAGAAGTTCCTCGGTCTCGGCAGAATCAGCCTTACCGACGGAACGCTTTATGTTGAAAAGAAATTAGTCTATTGAGGTTTTTATTATGAAATGGTTTATTTTATCTATTGTTGCTCTGCTTTGCTGGAGCTTTTCGGATTTGTTTTCAAAAATCGGCTGTGCCGACTCAAAAGATAAGCACAGTGCGCTGAAAATGGTTACGGCTGTCGGCGTAGTTATGGGTCTTCATGCGGCATACACACTTATTTTCACCAATGTCGAGTTTTCGTTCCGCACAATGCTCACCTATTTACCGGTATCATTCCTTTATATATCGTCAATGACTATCGGCTATGTCGGTCTCCGTTTTATTGAGCTTTCAATTTCTTCGCCGATATGCAATTCCTCGGGCACTTTGGCTTCGATTATCAGCATTATCACAGGCATGGCGGTGCTTGTTAAGGCTCAGTATATTGCAATAGCACTTGTTGCAGTCGGCATTGTCGGACTCAGCATTGCCGAGATGACAGAGGATGACGATCTCAGAGCGGCACGTCAGAGCAAAAGCAACTACAAATACACAAAGAGCATTCTCGCAATTCTTTTGCCCGTCATTTACTGTCTGCTTGATGCTCTCGGATCATTTGCCGACAGCCTTGTTCTTGAAAAGCTTGACGAGGATGCCGCCAACACATCATATGAGCTGACGTTCCTCATTTGCGGCATACTTTGCTTCATTTATGTTAAATTCATCAAAAAGGATAAGTTCTTCCCCAAGAAGGAAGTTCCGAAATACGTCGGCGCAGCCTTTGAAACTGCAGGCCAGTTTGCATATATCTATGCTATTGCCGATAAGGAGCATTTCGCACTCTCGGCTCCGATTATCTCCGCATACTGTGCGGCATCGGTTCTCTGGGGCAGAATTTTCCTCAAGGAAAAGCTTTCATGGAAGCATTATTTGTGCATTCTCCTCACGGTCGCAGGTATAGTTATAATGGGAGTTTACGACGGCTGATACAATCAAATCAATTTATTAACGGCACATAGGAGCTAATCTCCCGTGTGCCTTTTCTTTTTGCGAAAAGGTCAAAGACTTTGCCGCCATTTTATAATAACTCTGCTGCTGAAATATTTTTATTGCAGACGCAAATATGTAATAAAAAATGAGATAAAGTGCGAAAAAGTTTTAAAAAATCAGTAATAAAGAGTATTTTAACGATAATCTCAAAAATTGGACTGCAAGAATACGCTTTTGACCTTTTCTGACTTTTGACAAAAGGTCAAAGAAGGTCTATAATTTGACTTGTCAAAAGGTCAAAGAAAGTCAAAGTCAAAAGGAGATGATGATATGAGTATGAGCAATGAGATCGCCAAACTGATCCTCGACATGCTCAGCGACGACGGAGAAACGGAGATTCAAAGAAACGAGATGGCTCAGCATCTCGGCTGTGTTCCGAGTCAGATTAATTACGTCATATCCTCAAGGTTTACTCCCGAGCAGGGATATATCGTAGAAAGCAGGCGTGGAGGCGGCGGCTACATCAAAATCACCCGAGCGAAATACGACAGCAAATCGGCAATGCTGATGCACGTTGTAAACTCAATCGGCGATTCGATTGATGAGGCAAGCTGCAAAGCGCATATATATAATCTGAATTATCAGAACATTTTGTCTCCCGAAATTTCAAAACTTATGCTTGCGGCAACCGGCGAAAGATGCCTGCGTGAGGTTCCCGCAGAACTGAGAGACAAGGTCAGAGCATCATTATTTAAACAAATGCTGTTAGTTAACCAGTAACCACGAAAGGATGATTTATATGTTGTGTCAGAATTGCGGAAAGAATGAAGCTACAACCCATGTAAAGCGTGTTGTCAACGGCGACACGACCGAAATGCACCTTTGTCAGAATTGTGCCGAGCACCTCGGCTACGGAGATTTGTTCTCCGGCTTCGGATTTGATCTCGGCAATATCTTCTCGGGACTTTTGGGTGAGGATATGCCGCTTCTCAGCTCGGCTCATGAGGAAAAATGTCCGAAATGCGGATACACCTTCTCGGATATAGTTAAAAACGGACGTCTCGGCTGTGCCGATTGCTACAGAAAGTTTTACGACAGACTTCTCCCGAGTTTGCAGAGAATTCACGGTAAAATAAAGCATACCGGCAAGCAGGCAACAATGGTCCCCCATGTTGCCGAGGAGGAAAAAGCTCCGAAAATCGACCCGATAATGAAGCTCAAAGAGGATATGCAAAAGGCCATTGAAGAACAGAACTTCGAGCAGGCGGCAGTCCTCAGAGACAGAATAAAGGAAATGGAGGCAGGCAATAATGAATAAGTGGTATATTGAAAACGGCGACCAGGGCGATGTTGTTATCAGCACACGAGTTCGTCTTGCAAGAAACCTTGAAGAATACCCGTTCCCCTGCCGACTTACCGTAAAAGGCAAGGAAAAGGTTTGCGAGGAAATCAAAAATGCCGTGCTCAGCGACGATCATTGGGGCTTCGGCTTCACATGGATGAAGGATTTCACCCGTTCACAGGCTGTATCGCTTGCCGAACGTCATCTTGTCAGCCCGGAATTCGCTTCCGACAGAGCCGGCAGAGGCTTGCTCCTGACGGACGACGAAGCAATCAGTATAATGCTCTGCGAGGAGGATCACATCAGACTTCAGGTCATGATGGCAGGTCTTGCGCTCAAGGAAGCATACAGCGTTGCCGACAAGGTTGACAACATCATCGGCAGCAAGCTCAACTACGCATACGACGAAAGAATCGGTTATCTGACCCAGTGTCCGACCAATCTCGGCACGGCAATGAGAGCCTCTGTCATGCTTCACCTGCCCGCCCTGACCCGCTGCGGTCAGATAGGCAAGCTTGCCGCAACCGTATCGAAGCTCGGACTTGTAATCCGCGGTGCTTACGGCGAGGGCAGCAGCCCCCGTGGAGATGTCTACCAGCTCAGCAATCAGATAACTCTCGGAATTTCCGAGGAAACTGCGCTGGACAATCTCCAGTCAATTACATTGCAGCTTGTCGCACAGGAACGTGCGGCGGCCGAAAAGCTTCTGGAAAATCCCGTTGAGGAGGATAAAATCTTCCGTGCAAAGGGAATTCTCCAGAATGCAAGAGTTCTCAGCGGTGATGAGTTCATGGAGCTTGCATCGCTTCTCAGAATGGGCATCTCAAACAAGACGCTTGACTTTGATATTACGAGGCTCAATGAGCTTTCGGTCAAGGTTCAGCCGGCCACAATCAACGCCCTTGAGGGCAAGGAGCTTTCTCCGCAGGAGAGAGACATTATCCGAGCCGAATGGGTAAGAAAGGCATTCGAATAAGAGATGCAAAAGGAATTTTGAAAGCCTCGTGTTTTTGAATGACCAATGATAATTGATACGGGGCTTGTCGGATTGCAAAACAATCACTGACAGGTCCCGTTTTGAAAAGCAATAAGCTCCCCGCAAGGGAGGCAAATTCAATAAGCAAAGGAGAGATTTTTATGTATAAGTTTACAGGCTTTACTCAGAAAGCAAACACGGCACTCAATGCCGCAATAGAATATGCGGAGAATCTCGGTCACACATATATAGGCAGCGAGCATCTTCTGCTCGGTCTGCTCTCAAGCGAGGGAAGCGTCGCATACACTGCCCTCACGGCAAGAAACATTACGGCGGATAATGTCGAAACCGCTGTCAGAAACAGCGTCGGCATCGGCACTCCGACAGTTCTTTCGCCGAACGATTTCACACCGAGAAGCAAGAACATTATCGAAACAGCAGTCACGATTGCAAGAAGTCTCGGCCACGGCTACGTCGGCACAGAGCATCTTCTGATAGCAATTCTTCGTGACAGCAGCTGCTACGCAATGGATATTTTGGATGCGATGAACGTTTCCGCCGCAGACGTTGCAGAGGAAATCACAAAATCAGTCAACGTTTCGCAGAACGACGCAAGTCCGAAGTCCAAGACTCAGTCCAAGGGCAAGACGGAGACTCCGACCCTTGACCAGTTCGGCCGTGACCTTACCGCCATTGCACGTCAGGGCAAGATTGACCCGGTCATCGGCAGACAGAAAGAGATTGAAAGAGTTATTCAGATTCTTTGCCGCAGAACAAAGAACAACCCCTGCCTTATCGGTGAACCCGGCGTAGGTAAAACCGCTATCGCCGAGGGACTGGCTCTTAAAATCGCATCGGGCGAGGTTCCCGAAATTCTTAAGGACAAGAGAATTGTTGCTCTTGACCTGACCGGCATGGTCGCAGGTACAAAATACCGTGGCGACTTTGAGGAAAGAATTAAATCGGCTATTGACGAGGTTTCAAAGGCCGGCAACATTATCCTCTTCATTGATGAGGTTCACACCCTTATCGGTGCAGGCGCCGCAGAGGGTGCGGTTGACGCCGCAAATATTCTCAAGCCCGCTCTTGCAAGGGGCGAAATGCAGGTTATCGGCGCAACGACAATCGAGGAATACAGGAAGAACATTGAAAAAGATTCCGCTCTTGAGCGTCGTTTCCAGTCCGTTCTCGTCGGAGAGCCGAGCCGTGAAGAGGCAGTCGAGATACTCAAGGGTATCAGAGACAAGTACGAAGCTCATCACAAGGTAAAGATTACCGATGAGGCTATCGAAGCGGCAGTCAAGATGTCATCAAGATACATCGGCGACAGATTCCTGCCCGATAAAGCAATCGACCTTATCGACGAGGCGGCTTCAAAGGTTCGTCTGCGTGCCTACACTCCGCCCGAGGATATCAGAGAGCTTGAAGAGAAAATCAAGCGTATAAACGAAGAAAAGGCTTCGGCTGTCAACAGTCAGAACTTTGAGCAGGCAGCAGCCTTGCGTGACGAGGAAAAAGAGGTTAAGGCTCACCTTGAAAACGCAAAGGAAAGTTGGAAGAAGCAGAATTCCGAGACAAACGGCGTTGTAACTCCCGATGAGATCGCCGCCATTGTTTCCGAGTGGACGCACATTCCTGTTGTTCAGCTCACAGAGGAGGAAAGCCAAAGACTTCTCCACATGGAGGAGGAGCTTCACAGAAGAATTGTCGGTCAGGATCAGGCCGTTTCCGCAGTTGCCAAGGCTATCCGCCGCGGCAGAGTCGGACTTAAAGACCCGAACAGACCCACGGGCTCGTTCATCTTCCTCGGCCCGACAGGCGTAGGTAAAACAGAGCTTTGCAAGACTCTTGCCGCAACGCTTTTCGGCGATGAGAGCGCAATGATAAGACTTGATATGTCCGAGTTCATGGAGAAGCACACAGTCTCCAAGCTTGTAGGTTCACCTCCGGGCTATGTCGGATATGACGAGGGCGGTCAGCTCACCGAAAAGGTTCGCCGTAAGCCCTACAGCGTGGTTCTTTTCGATGAGATTGAAAAAGCTCACCCCGATGTATTCAACATGCTCCTTCAGATCCTTGACGACGGTGTTCTCACCGATTCGCAGGGCAGAAAGGTTGACTTCAAGAACTGCATCATCATCATGACTTCAAACGTCGGTGCAAAGCTCATCACAAACGCCGGCAACGCCGCACTCGGCTTCAAGGGCGAGGAAGGCAACGGCACAATGAGCCAGAGCGACATCAAGGACGCAGTCATGGGCGAATTGAAGAAGTGCTTCCGTCCCGAGTTCCTTAACAGGGTTGACGATATCATTGTATTCGAGCAGCTCAACAAGGACGACATCAAGGAAATCGCACGCAGAATGCTCAAAACACTCAAGAATCGTGTTCATGACATGGGCATTGAGCTTGACTTTGATGACAGCGCAATCGAGAAGATTTCCGACGAGGGCTTCGACCCGGTATACGGTGCAAGACCGCTCAGACGTGCTATTCAGTCGCAGATTGAGGATAAACTCAGCGAGGAAATGCTTGACGGTCACATCACCTCCGGCAACAAGTATGTTTGCAAGCATACCGACGATGGATTTGTATTTGAATCCGTCGAGACCAAGGCCGAATAATAAATCGAATAGAACACGCCGCCGAGCAGTGAAAATCTGTTCGGCGGCGGTTTTTGTTTCGCAGCAATCGAGATATGCGATATTACAACATATGTAATATTTCAACATTATTATATCAAAATGTGTTCTAATTTTCAATAACAACATCTGTAATATTCGGAGGGCATTATGGCAGTTTACACGGACATTTTAAAAGAGCTTAGACGTGACAAACATTTAACACAGCTTGACTTGGCTAAGCATTTCGGAATCAGTCAAACAATGTATTCAATGTATGAGAGCGGAAGAAGAACAATGAAACTTGAAATGCTTTGCGAGCTTGCCGATATTCTTGAAACCTCAACAGATTATATTCTCGGCCGAACCGCTCAGCAAAAGCCGTATCCCAAAAGATAAATATTTTATGTTAAAACAGTTAACACTCACCGCTGCCTAACAGAAAATCTGCTCGGCGGCGGTTTTGTTTCGCAGCAATCGAGCTATGTATATAATCAGGATATACATTATACAATATAATATCCGTTTTAAATAGATATGTCAAGAGAAAAATCCGAAATAATCGGACGAATCATGCTTCTTTATACGGTATAATTAGATAGAGGTGATTCGTCTTGGATAAAAATGAATTTAGCCGTCGTGTTGAGCAATTAAGAAAAAACAAGGGAGTATCTGCAAGGGATATGAGCTTATCTTTGGGGCAAAGTCCCGGATATATAAATAGTATTGAAAACGCCGTAAACTATCCGTCAATGACAGTATTCTTTTATATATGTGAATATCTCGGAATAACTCCGGCGGAATTTTTTGAAACGGATTCCGTAAATCCGTCAAAAGAAACAGAGCTTGCACAGGCGGTCAGAGGTTTAAGCAATCAGCAGCTGGATACTTTAATTACGCTTGCTAAAGGATTAAAAAAATAACATATATCACCGTTGAACATATTCTGTTCGGCGGTGGTTTTGTTTCGCAGCAATCGAGATA
>OLRV01002119.1_pt1 | contig 15765 bp, 12 predicted proteins | sample 1672421 | NCBI WGS metagenome assembly OLRV01 (sample SAMEA3136684, study PRJEB25190) | human gut metagenome | biome: human gut; feature: human-associated habitat; material: faeces | place: Austria | collected 2013
AGCAGCGGGCTTACCGTCACCGCACGGCGGGACCTATATCGTGTTGGTTGAATCCTATACTCCAAACGCCGTGCGGCGGCATTCTGCCCGTTGCACGGCGTTTTCTGTCTCCGGCCGCATTTGTTTGCCTGTGCGTCCGTGTTTTGACAAAATTTACTTTTTGTCTCTTTTCTTCTTTGTGCGCAGCGGGTATCATAATAGCATACGTTGGGGCGGCACGTCTTTTCACCTCCGGTATGGCGGAGCACGCTCCATCCACAACAGGAGCGATGAAGTATGAGCGTTTATTCTTACGGCCCGCAGGGGCCGGACGGACAGGGGTATCATTCGCAGGGAAACCGGCGTGCGGACGAGCCGTTCGCTGCGCCGGGCGGCAGCGGGCCCGTGATCGACATGGTCCCCGCAAGGCAGAGAAAGCGCCACCCGTTTTTGTACGGGCTTGTGCTGGTGGCTCTGTGCGGCGCAGCGGCCTATTTCGGCACTGTATACGCCAACAGCCGTACCATGCCCGAACAGCAGAACGTCGTGGTGTATCAGGCGCCGTCCGGAAACGCGCCCGTGACCGGGGGCGCGCGCCTGGATGCGGCCAGTGTTGCCGCGGCGGCCAGCGATTCCGTGGTTGAGATCACAACGGAATCCGTGCAGACCGGCAGCTATTTCAACCAATATGTTGCCACAGGCGCAGGCAGCGGTGCGTGTCGTTCAGCACTTCTGCCGTCCTGACGCACCAGTGCATGCAGGCCGTCCGGCGTTTTTTCTGCCCAGACGCAGTCCTCGGCGTTCTCCGGCGGGGTGAGGGTGAGCGGTGCCATGGGGTAAAACAAACGCACCAGATGCTCCACTTCGTAGCCGGAAGGCAGGCCGGTAATATAAATCTTCATGTTGTTCACTCTTTAAAATAAATCATTGTTGCCGCGCACAGCGCTGCGGATGAAGTAATTGTTGTCCAGTTCATCGCCAAAGGTGGAGAACTCGCCATGGCCGGGCAGCACCTGCGTGCCGCGCGGGATGGGCAGCTTTGCCAGTTTACGCAGACTCTCGGCCATCTGTGCACTGCTGCCGCCCTCCAGATCGGTACGGCCGATGCTGCCTGCAAACAGGGTATCGCCGCAGAAGAGATACTCGCCGCACAGCAGCACCACGCCGCCGGGCGTATGGCCGGGCGTGTGCCAGACCGTGAACTGCAGCTCGTCTACCGAGACAGTCTCCCCTTCTGCGTAGCCGCAGTCCGCTGCGCTCAGCGGATACATGCGGTCGCCTGCAAGGTCGGCAGCCTCACAGTAGAGCTTTGCGTTCCACTCGATGCGCAAGGCTTCGGCGCTGCCCACATGGTCGTAGTGGCCGTGGGTGCACAGGATGGTGGTGAGCTGCGCATTGTTTTCCTTTAAAATTTTATCGTAGGTCTGCGCATCTGCCGCCGGATCAATGACCACGGCATGGCCTGCGTCGGAAATGAGCAGGAAGGTATTGGTATACAGCGGCGCAGCGCCCGGAATATGAAAAGCCTGCATGGCGGTCACTCCTTTTTCTTCCACTCGTCGGTATCGATGATAATGGTGCAGGGTCCTTCGTTCACAAGAGCCACCTGCATGTCCGCGCCAAACTCGCCGTGCTGAACATCCTTCAGGCCCTGTTTGTTCATCTCTGCAAGGAACAGCTCGTAAGCATCCACGGAGAGCGGCGGCTTTGCGGCCTTGATAAAGCTGGGCCGGTAGCCTTTTTTCGTGTCGCCGTAAAGGGTGAACTGGCTCACCACCAGAGCCGAATAGCCAAGGTCCTTTGCGCTGAGATTCAGCTTGCCCTCTGCGTCCGGAAAGATGCGCAGGCCTGCGCATTTATCGGCAAGCTTGGGCACGATGTCCAGACTGTCGGTATCCCTGACACCCAGCAGGATCATAAGGCCCGGCCCGATGGCTCGCGGCTCACCGCCGTTTACCCGCACACTGGCGGAAGACACCGCCTGAATGACTGCACGCATGTTTTAGCTCCTTGTCACCTTGAGCACGTCCTTCACCTTGGAAAGTCTTGCGACCACACGGTTGAGGTGCTCGGTATTGTTGATGCCGATGGTCAGGCTGACCATGGCGCAGTTGTTTTCCACCTGACGGGCGTTCACCGCATAGATGGGCACCCGGATATCCGCCAGCGCAGCCAGCACATCCTGCAGCAGCTCGTTGCGGTTCAGCGCGATGATCTCAATGCCGGCCTTATAGCTGTCCCTGACGCTGTCGGCCCAGTACGCCTTGACCCAGCGGGGGGCGTTGGTGGGATCCTTCATGCTGGAAATGGCATTGGCGCAGCTCTGCTTGTGGATGGAAACGCCAAAGCCGCGGGTGATAAAGCCCACGATGGGGTCGCCCGGCAGCGGGCTGCAGCACTTGGCAAACTTGATGGGGGTGTTATCGAAGCCTTCCACCACCACGCCGTCGGTAGCGTGCACACGGCTCAGGTCCACCTTGGGCAGGTCTTCCCCGGCCTTTTCCTCCGAAGCTTTCAGCTTCTGCCACTCCTCCTTGAGCTTGGGCAGGCAGTTGGCAATGGTCATGCCGCCGTAGCCGATGGCGGCATAAAGCTCCTCGGCATTGTTCTGGCGCAGGCGGCGGGAACAGCTGTTGATAAAATCGTCCAGCTGGTCGTCCGGAATGATGATCATTTCCCTGCGCAGCTCACGGGCCAGTGCATCACGTCCCTGCGTGATATTTTCCTCGCGGCGCATCTTTTTGAACCAGTTTCGGATCTTACTCTTCGCTTCGCTGGTGCGCACGATCTTGAGCCAGTCGCGGCTGGGGCCTTTGTCCGCCGGGCCAAGGATCACTTCGATGATCTCGCCGGTGGAAACGATGTGGTCGATGGGCACCATGCGGTTGTTCACCTTGCAGCCCACCATGCGGTTGCCCACCGCCGAATGGATCGCATAGGCAAAATCGATGCAGGTAGCGCCGGTGGGCAGGTTGATGACATCGCCCTTGGGGGTAAAGGCAAACACTTCCTCCGGCAGCAGGTCGCTCTTGAGGTCGTGCAGCAGATTGCCGGAATCCTCGCTGACGCGCTGGTTTTCCAACAGCTGGCTCACCCATGCCAGACGTTCGTCCAGCTTGTCGTGGCCATCCAGACCTTCTTTATACTTCCAGTGGGCCGCAACGCCGTACTCGGCCTGCTCGTCCATCTTGCGGGTGCGGATCTGCACCTCAAAGGGGATGCCCTCGTGGCCGATGACGGTGGTGTGCAGGCTCTGGTAGCCATTGGGCTTGGGAGTGGAGATATAGTCCTTGAAGCGGTTGGGCAGCGGATGGTACATATCGTGGATGAGGCCCAGAGTGCTGTAGCACTCGGCCAGCGTATCCAGAATGACCCGCACCGCATAGATATCGTAGATCTCATCAAAGGACTTGTTCTGCATGATGGTCTTGCGGTAGATGCCGTAAATGCTCTTGACGCGGCGCTTGATGGTAGCGCCCTCAATGCCGCTTTCGGCCAGCCTCCGCTCGATCACACCGGACACCTTTGCAAGGAACTCCTCGCCTGCACGCTCACTGAGCATCCGGCTGATCTCCTCGTAGCCCACAGGGTCAAGGTAATGCAGGCTGCGGTCTTCCAGCTCTTCCTTCACGTTCAGGATGCCCAGACGGTTGGCGATGGGGGCATACACCTCCATGGTCTCGCGGGCTTTATCGCGGCGCTTCTGTTCCGGCCATGCATCACCGGTGCGCATATTGTGCAGCCGGTCGCACAGCTTAATGATCATCACGCGCACATCGCGGCTCATGGCCAGCAGCATCTTGCGCAGGTTTTCAGCCTGCAGTTCCTCAATGTTAGAGAACTGGATCTTGGTCAGCTTGGTCACGCCGTCCACCAGCAGGGCAACTTCCTCGCCAAAGGCGGCTTTCAGGTCGTCCAGTGTAGTGGGAGTGTCCTCCACCACATCGTGCAGCAGGGCCGCAGCAATGCTCTCGGAGTCCATGCCAAGATCCAGCACCAGCCGTGCCACAGCCAGCGGATGGCAGATATACGGCTCGCCGCTGCGGCGGCACACCCCCTTGTGGGCAGTGTTGGCAAGGTCATATGCCTTTTCGATCATCTCCATATTGTAGGAGCGGCCACTGGCCTTGATGGCCTCACACAGCTTTTCCCAGGTAACGATCTCCGGCCGCACCTCCGAAGGCAGCGCGCCTTCCGGGGCATCGGCCAGCTGTGCTGTTGCAGAAACGGTAGCCGTTTCCTGCACCGGTACCGGCTGATGCAGGTGGGTCTTTGCGGAGTAGAGATCCTCTTCCCGCACCGGCTTCGGTGCCGGGACAGCAGTTTTCTTTCCCTCTGGCATTTTACATTCCCTCCAAACATTTCAGGATCGGGGCATCCGCAAGGTTCTTTTTGCCCTGCGCAGGCACAAGCTCCAGATATTTTGCCCCACCCTTTTCCACAGCGGCGATCAGGCCCACCTGTTCCAGAGCCGTGACCGCCACCAGTGTTTTGCCTGTATTTTCCTCGCCCAGTTTTGCGCACAGCGGCTGCAGATCTTCTGCGTGCCAGCGGCGCGCCTGCAGCTCACGGTACACTGTGACGATATCACTGCGCTCAGGCGTAATAAGCTTTTTCTGTTCCTCAGTCAGGGGTGTGCCGCGGCGCAGCGCCACCACAAAAGCAGCCTGCTCCGCAAGCTTTGTGCCCAGCCCTGCCGGATGCAGGTCCAGAATGCGGCCCGAAAGCTGTGCGCCCCGGGGCGAATCGTAGACCGAAAGGTTCAGCGCAGCATCCACCACATCGCCCATGGCATAGGGCAGCTGTTCCGGCGGCATACCGAACCACACGGCATACACGCTGGCATTGCCCTGCCGCAGGCGCAGGCGGCTGTGCCTGCCCTCCGATACCGGGTATACCCCATCCAGCACGGCGTTCTGCAAAAGGAACACCGGGGTCGGGTTCTCGGCCCCATAGGGAGCCAGCTGGTCGAGCTTCCGCACACTTTCCACGGTCACACGGTCCAGATGGATGGGCAGGTCGCACTCCAGCGGGGTGGTATGCAGCACCGGGCATTCCCGTGCTGCCCAGTCGTTCAGGCGGCGGCGCAGAGCGGGCAGATTTTCTTCCCGCACCGAAAGGCCCGCAGCCATGGCATGGCCGCCGTAGCGGATGAGCAGATCTGCGCAGGCACCAATGCAGGCATGCAAATTGAAGCCCTGCACGCTGCGTCCGCTGCCCTTGCATTCGCCGTGCTCGTCGATCGTCACCACGATCACAGGCCGGCCGGTGCGTTCCACCAGCCGGGATGCCACGATGCCAATGACACCGGGGTGCCAATCGCGGCCCCACAGCAGCATCACGCGGTCTTCCAGCCGCTCCGGTTCCTGTTCCAGCAGTTCCTGCGCGGCCTTGAAGATCTGCAGCTCTGTCTCCTGACGCTTTGTATTGATCTCGTTCAGTTTATGGGCCAGCTCTGCGGCGCGGTCCGGGTCCTCACACATCACCAGCTGCAAAGCCGTAACAGCGTTGTCCATGCGGCCAGCCGCATTGATGCGGGGCGCAATGGCGTAGCTGACAATTTCTGCGGTGACCGGTTTGCCCGCAAGGCCCACCTCTTCCAGCAACGCTTCCAGACCCGGACGGTCCGTGTTCTGCAGCTGGCGCAGGCCCGCCTTGACAAGGGTGCGGTTTTCGCCGGTAAGCGGCATCACGTCCGCCACAGTACCCACAGCGGCAAGGTCGCCGCAGTAGTCCAGCATTTCTTCCGGCGGGCAGCCATCCAGTGCGGCACACAGCTTGAACGCCACGCCCGCACCGCACAGGCCCTTGAAGGGACTGGTGTCGTCCTCACGACGGGGGTCTACCACGGCAATGGCCTTGGGCAGAGTTTCCGGCGGCAGATGATGGTCGGTAATGATCAGGTCAATGCCCAGTTCAGCGGCATAATCGGCTTCTTCCACAGCAGAAATGCCGTTATCCACCGTCACGATCAGCTTGCAGCCCTTATCGTGGATGGAACGGATGGCATTGCGCGAAAGGCCGTAGCCGTCGCCCTCGCGGCTGGGCAGCATACATTTTACGGTAGCCCCCATGCCCTTGAGATGCTGGTACAGCAGGGCCGTGGCCGTCACGCCGTCCACGTCATAATCGCCGAACACCACAATGGTCTCGCCCTCGTCAATGGCCCGCCAGATGCGCTCGCAGGCCTTGTCCATATCGGTGAGCAGCGAAGGGTCGCTCAATTCTTCCTCACCGGCAAGCAGGGTCAGTGCTTCGGTAGGGTCGGTAATGCCGCGGGCCGTCAGCACGCCCGCCAACAGGGCATTTTCCTTCTGCTGGGCGGCAAGGGCGGCCGCATATTTTTGCTCGCTCCACGGCTCGTCGTTCTGTGCGTTATATTCCAGTTCTTCGGTGGCCTGCTCCGCAATCGCCTGCGTCAGCTCCCGCAGCGCGGCACGGTCCAGCGGCTTCAGATTCCATGCACGGTAGGTCATTCAAAATTTCCTCCCGTCAGGCCGTCGTTGGCCAGCATTCCCTGCAGGGCAGCGATCTCAGAAGAGACATCCATCGCTACATCCGAGAGCAGCGTATCATACAGGGTGTCGTAGGCCTGATTCAGCGTGTGAAGGATGCCCGCGATATCGCGGCGGATGGTCTCGGCGTTTTCGCCCTGCTGGCCCTGCACATCGTTGTAGGTGTGCAGCAGCTTGAGGGTGGTGGGGATATAGTATTCCGCAAAGCGGCGGGCCTTGGGCAGGCTTTCCGGGTGTGCTTCCAGCCAGTCACAGATGGCAGTGGTGGTGGTCTGCATATGGTCCAGCTCTTCGCGGCCCTGCGCATCCTGCATCAGCTGTTTTTCCTGCTGCAGCACGGCGGCAAAGCGGCGCGCCGTCTCAAGATTGAGCGGCACATCGTCTGTTTTTTCCGCCGCCGGTTCCGGCTGCGGCGGTGCCTTGGAGGCTGCGGCAGCTTCCTGCGCGGCACGGTAATCCTCAGCAGTCAGGTAAAGCTTTTCCGCTTTTTCGTCCACCCATGCACTCAGCCAGCCATTGCGGATGAATCTGCGCACCCGCTTGAGGGCACGGGCCTTTTTCTCGTCCACGGCTTCCAGCGGCAGGCCCTTTTTGCAGTCAAAGCCTTCTGCTGCCTCGGCCAGACGGAGCAGCGTCTTGCTGGCCTTCAGGCGGGATGCACCGGCAGTGATCATCCACACGAACACGGCGGTGACAGCCGCAAAGCACCAGCCGGTGATCCGCACCGCCCCCAGCGCAAAGCTGCCCATGGCTGCAGCATTTTCAGCCATAAAGCTGTCCTGCAGAAGAGCCTGCAGAACCGCCGCATTGGGCGTAAACAGGCCCGCCGCACCCAGACAGGAAACCGCCGTGATGCCAAAGATCACCGTAAACGTGATGCCGACTGCCAGCAATGCGCAGCCTGCGCTGTAGCGCTTTTTGGCACTGGCGCGGATCTCGTCTGCCGGGGTCGTCTCTGCCTTGCCGAACATCTGCCGGAACCAGCCGGAAACACCTGCGGCCTGCGCGTTGATATTGTCCTCATTCAAGCCCTGTTTTTTCGTATTCTGCGCATTCTGGCGGCTGCGATAGTATTCCTCCCGGCTGCTGCGGAACGCCTTTGCCGCTTCGCCAAGGCCAAAGTTTGCAGCATTCACCGCCGCACGGCCCACACCATAGGCGCGGTCGCCAATGTCCTCCCCTTTGCCCTCAAAGCCATGGGCAAAGGCATCCGACACGGTATCGCCAAAGGCGCGCAGCTGGTTTTCCAGCTCCTGCTGCACCTGACGGCCCTCATTTTCTCTCATTGTATCGTTTTCACGATCGTTCATCAAATTCTTCTCACCCTTCTGCCGGTGCATACCGGCTGATGATGGCGCGGGCCACCCGCAGGCCATCCACGGCGGCGCTCATGATGCCGCCCGCATATCCGGCACCCTCGCCGCAGGGATACAGACCTGCCAGCTGGGTGCATTCAAAATTTTCTTCCCGCTTCAGCCGCACCGGGCTGCTGGTGCGGGTCTCAAGACCCGTAAGGATCGCTTCCGGCGCGGTATAACCCGCAATTTTGCGCTCGTAGGCGCGCAGGCCCGCCCGCAGCGTTTCGGCCAGCTCCTGCGGCAGCAGTGCGCCGAGGTCTGCCGCAGCAACGCCGCGGTCATAGGTAGGCTGCACGCGTCCAATGTTCAACTGACCGCGCCCTTCCAGAAAGCTCTGGATGTTCTCTGCCGGAGCGGCATACTCCCCTGCACTGCGCCCAGCGGCGTAGGCTTTGGCTTCCAGCTCCCGCTGGAACGCGATGGCCCGGCGCGGATCGTCTGCAAAATCCTTGCCGCCCACGCTCACCACCACGGCCGCGTTGGCATTTTTGCCATTGCGGGCGTGGAAGCTCATGCCGTTGGTCACTACACGGCCTTCCTCGCTGGCCGATGCCACCACCTGCCCGCCGGGGCACATGCAGAAGGTGTAAACGCACCGCTCCCCCACATGCTGGGAGAGTTGATACTCGCCCCGCGGCAGAGCCGGATGCCCGGCAGCCTCGTGATATAAGCTCTTTTCGATCTCACTCTGCAGATGCTCGGCGCGGAAGCCCACACTGAACGGCTTGCATTCCAGCTGCAGGCCGCCGTCCATCAGCATCCCGAAGGTATCGCGGGCCGAGTGGCCCACCGCGAACACCAAAGCTTCGCAGGCAAAGGTGCCATTTGTGGTAAAAATGCCGGTGAGCTGACCATTTTTCTGTTCAAAGCCGGTCAGGGCCGTGTTGAAATGCACCTCACCGCCCAGAGCTTCGATCTCCTTGCGGATAGAGGTGATCACACCGCGCAGCAGGTCGGTGCCCACATGGGGCTTCTGCTTCCAGGCGATCTCCTCCGGCGCACCGTGCTGCAGGAACACCTCGGTAACAAAGCCGCACAGCTCATCGCCGATGCGGGTGGTCAGCTTGCCATCCGAAAAGGTACCGGCACCGCCCTCGCCAAATTGAATGTTCGCATTCACATCCAGTTCGCCGGTAGCAGAAAAATGTTCCACCGCCTTTACGCGCTCGTCCAGCGCCGGGCCGCGCTCCAGCACAATGGGCTGATAGCCCTGCCGGGCCAGCAGCAGCGCTGCAAACAGGCCCGCCGGGCCAAGGCCGCACACCACAGGCCGATGTGCCAGTGGCTGGATGCCATTCTGCACCGAAAAATCCACCTTCTGCTGCAGAGAAGCATCACCACAGCGGGCTGCAAAAGCCGCTTCCTCGGCAGGTTCTTTCAGGGTGACAGCCACGGTATACACCAGCTTGGGCTGGCCGTGGCGGGCATCCACCGAGAGCTTTGCCACGCCCAGATGCTGCACCTTTCCGCGCGGGATGCGGGCGGCGTGCAGGGCTTTTTCAAATGCCTGCGGCTCTCCGGCAGAGAGCGGCAGACGGATGTTGCGAACCAGAATCATGTTATCGTGTGTTCCTTTTTGTTTCAGTTGCTTTCGATGCGGCACTGCAGCACATAGCTGCCCAGTGCAAAGATCTTGCCGTTGGAGGGCACATACAGGCGGCAGGCGATGTTCTGCTCGCCGGTCGCCACCGAGAAATCCTCGGCATCGATCTCAATGACCACCTGCTCCGGGGTCAGCGTTTCGATCGCGCCCTTGGGGCCGCAGAGCGTTACATTCATCAGGCGTTCGGTCTGCACCGTCAGCTGGTAGGTAGAGGGCAGGTTGACCACCTGCACGCAGGTATTGGGCAGGTTCATGGTCTTGGTTCCCAGATTGGAGCAGTCAAAGCTGACCGTTATGGTGGAAATGTTATCCAGCAGATAGATGTCTGCGGGCAGGTCGATGGGCAGCTCATAGCTCTTGTTCAGTGCAAAGGTGGAAAGGTCGATATTGCCGATGGGCAGCGTGGACAGCATATCGATCTTATCTGCCGGACCTGCCACCTTGAGCTGCTTGCGGCTGAGTGCATATACCAGCATCGAATCATCAAAATCACGCGGTGCATTGATGAAATTCACGTCCACCGGCAGCGTTGCCATCTTGTACACCTGCAAGGTCACATCCACGCTGTTCTCTTCCAGCTCCGTGTACTCAAACTTGACTTCCTTGCCGCCGGAGGTATAGAAGCGCAGCGGCGTGTTCAGCGTGATGGACTCGGTCAGTTCGCCGCTGTAGGTCACCTCTGCAGTGCAGGTAGCAACTTTATTCAGCTCACTGCTGGGGCCGGAAAGGGTGATATTCTCCTTGGAAACATCCGTACTATAAAGGATATAGCCGTCCGCGATGGTCAGGTAGTTGGTGGTAATGGTAACGGGCAGGGTCTTTTCCTCCACCACGTCAAACACCACATCCACCGTGTTGTCATTGCCTTCCATGGTCACGGTCACACCGTTCAGCAGGCCGTTGGCACCGCGTACCAGCAGGCGCAGGGTCTTTTCGCCGCTGTCGCGTACGCTGGAAAAATCCGGGTAGACCACAAAGTCGGAAGCCGTCAGCCCGCCGATGGTGTAGCCGTCGCCGGAGATTTTCAGGTTCACGGTCTTATCCTCGGCGCTGACGATGCTCAGGCCCCGGGAGGTGTAAGCAGCGGAATCGTAGGTATAATCCACCGGCACATTGTAGATGGTGTTGCTGGTGCCGGGCTGGACGATGATGGTGACCACCATCCATGCAACGATGGCACCCAGCACCGAAAGTGCCAGCCGGATGCGGCGGTCGTCCAGAATGTTTTTCTTATGGGCGACCGCAGGCTTTGCGCCATTTTTCTTGTTGGGTTCGTTGTTCATTGCGCATCGTCCTCCTTCTGGCTGACCCATTTCCACAGACGGTCCAGCTGACCGCGCCAGCCGCTGACCGTCGTCTTTTCGGTGGTGGTCTCCTTGGGGATCATCTCATCCACCAGACGGGTATACAGGGTCTGGCGGTCAAAGTGGCGGATCAGCACGCCGTTCTTTGCCATGGAGATGATGCCGGTCTCCTCGCTGACCACGATGGCGATGGCGTCGGAATTTTCGGCAATGCCAAGGCAGGCGCGGTGACGGGTGCCCATATCCTTGCCAAGATCCAGATTGTTGGAAAGCGGCAGCACACAGCCCGCGGCTTTGATGCGGCCATTCTCAATGATGGCAGCACCATCGTGCAGGGGCGTGCCCTCGTAGAAAATGGTGCCCAGCACTTCCAGATTGACCGCACTGTTCACCGGCGTGCCGGTGCGCACGATCTCCGAAAGGTTCGTGTGGCGTTCCAGCACGATCAGTGCACCGGTCTTGGTCTCAGAAAAGCGCTCTGCCGCATCGCAGATGGCAATGATGGCACTGCGCCATGCACCTTTCAGGCTGGGATCGTTGTAGCGGCCTTTGACATTGAACAGCTTGGCGGCCCACTGGTCGGTCTGGCCCATGCGCTCCAGCGCACGGCGGATCTCCGGCTGGAACAGCACCACCAGCGTCAGCAGGCCCACCTGCAGCAGTGAGTTCAGCAGCCATGTGACGGTACGCATGTTCAGCGTTTCTGCCACCAGATAGACGGCCATCACCAGCAGCGCACCCTTGAACAGCTGGCCGGCGCGGGTGCGGTTGACAATGCCCAGCAGCTGGTAAATCAGGAAGGAAATGATGATGATATCCAGCAAATCGACCAGTTTGAAGGTCTGGAAATTTGCAATGATCGCGTTCAGAGTCATTGGTACACGCTCCCGTTTACAGTGTTTCGATCAGGGCAACAGCGTGGGCGGCAATGCCCAGCCCCTCACCGGTAAAGCCCAGATGTTCCTCGGTGGTGGCCTTTACGCTCACGGCATCCACCGGCAGGCCGAAGGCATCGGCCAGATTCTGGCGCATGGCCGGAATGTACGGCGCAAGCTTGGGCCGCTGACACAACAGCGTCGCGTCGATATTTTCAATGCGGAAGCCGTGCTCCTTTAAAATTTCGGCCACACGGCGGGCCAGCTTCAGGCTGTCGGCACCAGAGTAGGCCGGGTCATTGTCCGGGAAATGCTGGCCGATATCCCCCAGCGCAGCGGCACCCAGCACAGCATCCATCACCGCATGGGCCAGCACATCTGCATCCGAGTGGCCCAGCAGCCCTTTTTCAAAAGGCACTTCCACGCCGCCCAGGATCAGCTTGCGGCCTTCCACCAGACGGTGCACGTCATAACCATGTCCAATGCGCATTTTGTGTTCCTCTTTCTGTTCCGGGCGGGGCAAGTCCTCGCGGGTCGTGATCTTATAATTGGCGTAATCGCCCTGCGTCAGCTGCACGGCGCGGCCGGTCAGCTCGAACAGGCTGCAGTCGTCGGTGACAAGGCGGGCTTTTTCGGCATCCAGCTCTTCCAGCGCAGCAAGGTACTCTGCGCGGTCAAAGCACTGAGGGGTCTGCACCGCATACAGGGTGCTGCGGTCGGGCGTTGTGTACACAAGGCAGGCATCCGGCACGGTCTTTCCGTTGCCGCGCGCTGCAGCCTTGATGGTATCCTTTACCGGTACGGCAGGTGCAGCTGCGCCGCACCGGGCCGCTGCTTCCAACGCTGCTGTGATGACGGCCTGACTGACGAAGGGTCTTGCCGCGTCGTGCACTGCCACAAGCTCCCCTGCTGCCGCCAGCACGCCGTTTTTTGCGCTCTCAGCGCGGGTGGTGCCGCCCGTTACGATCTGCACAGGCTTTGTGCAGTCTGCTGCCTGCTGCTCCACAAAGGCGCGGTTCTTACCGGCCACCAGCACGATCTCCGTGACAAGCGGGTCCTGTTCAAACGCGCGGATGCTGCGGTGCAGCACGGTCTCGCCGCCCAGATCAAAGCTGAGCTTGTCAAAGCCCATGCGTGTGGAAGACCCCGCCGCCACCAGTACTGCGGATACTCTCTTTTCCAATTTCTTCACCTGCCCGATTCCTATAGTAAGCCATATTTTATTATAGCGTATAACTTCCCAAACTGCAACCAATATTCTACAGCAAAAATGCCCCTCTGCACACAGCAGAGGGGCACAAACTTGTTCTTGATGGAGTTTACTTCAGGATCGGCTCGATGGCAGCAGCCAGAGCATCCTTCTGTGCCTGTGCTTCAGCCAGATCCTTGCCCAGAGTGGTGAAATAGGTCTTGATCTTCGGCTCAGTGCCGGAGGGACGCACCACAACGGTAGCGCCGTTTTCCAGACTGTAGATCAACACGTTTGCTGCAGGCAGGCCGGTCTCCTCGGGCTTCTTGTAGTCGGTCACCTTGACCACCTTGTGGCCAGCCAGCTCGGCGGGCGGGTTATCACGCAGCTTCTGCATGATGGAAGCCATCTTCTCCATGCCGGTCAGGCCGGGGAACTCGAAGCTGTCCACCTTGTTCAGGTAGCGGCCATACTGTTTATAGATCTCTTCCAGACGCTGCTTGATGGAGGAACCGATGCTGCGGTAGTAAGCGGCCATTTCGCAGATCAGCATGGAACCGATGACGGCATCCTTATCGCGTACATAGGGGCCGGCCAGATAGCCGTAGCTCTCCTCGAAGCCAAAGATGAAGCGGTCCACCTCACCGGCAGCTTCCAGATTTGCGATCTGGTCGCCGATCCACTTGAAGCCGGTCAGCACGCTGCGCATCTCCACGCCGTAGTGGGCGGCAATGGCATCGGCCAGCGGGGTGGACACGATGGACTTGACGGCCACGGGGTTCTTGGGCATGGTGCCCTTCTCGATGCGGCCTGCGCAGATGTAATCCAGCAGCAGAGCGCCCATCTCGTTGCCGGATACCAGCTCATAGCTGCCATCCGGGCACTTCATGGCAATGCCCACGCGGTCGGCATCGGGGTCGGTGGCCAGCATCAGATCGGCACCAGTCTTGGTTGCCAGCTCCAGACCCAGCTTCAGAGCCTCGAAAATTTCGGGGTTCGGGTAGGAGCAGGTGGTAAAGTAGCCGTTGGGGTACTCCTGCTCGGGCACGATGGTGATATCGGTGATGCCCATATCGTTCAGCACATGAGTGACAGGCACCAGACCGGAACCATTCAGCGGGCTGTACACCAGCTTCAGGCCGGCAGTCTTGCACAGGCCCGGGCGCACCTGACGGGCCTCAATGGCATCATACAGTGCCTTCTTGCAGTCGTCGCCCACAAAGCGGATCAGGCCCTGCTCTACGCCCTCGGCAAAGGAGATGTACTTTGCACCGGTCAGCACATCCGTCTTCTGGATCTCATCGTACACGATGGCAGCAGCATCATCGGTCATCTGGCAGCCATCCGGGCCGTAGGCCTTGTAGCCGTTGTACTTGGCCGGGTTGTGAGAAGCCGTGACCATGATACCAGCATTGCACTGGTAGTAACGGGTAGCAAAGCTCAGTGCAGGCACAGGCATCAGAGCATCGTAAATGCGCACCTTGATACCGTTTGCCGCCAGAACGCCTGCGGCGGTCTTGGCAAAGATATCGCTCTTCAGGCGGCTGTCGTAGCTGATCGCCACAGTCTGGCTGCCGCCCTGAGTCTTGACCCAGTTTGCCAGACCCTGCGTGGCCTGACGCACAACATAGATATTCATACGGTTGGTGCCAGCGCCCAGAACGCCGCGCAGACCAGCGGTGCCAAACTTCAAAGCCACAGCAAAGCGGTCCTTGATCTCGTCATCATTTCCCTCGATCTTGGCCAGCTCCGGCTTCAGATCAGCGTCTTCCAGCTCTGCAGCCATCCAGCGCTTATATTCATCCAAATACATCTTGCACACCTTACCTTTTGTAAATTTTTCCGCAAAAAAGAACAGGTTTAGTTAAACCTACTTATAATATAAACTCTCCGCGTTCATGTGTCAATTGCGTAATTTGCAACAAGATTTGCAGTTCAAAACCAGCATATGGCACAAAATTCCAAGTTTTTCCCGGTAAAGTCGGGAACCATCCCGGCCTCGCCTGCATTTTCCAGCAGTTCATAACTCTGGCCTGCATCGTCCAGAACGTCCAGCCACTGCTCCAAACCGACGCTGTTTTCACACAGGTAGCGCAGCAGCTGCATTGCCCGGGCAAAACTATCCTGCAACAGCACCGCGCTGCGGCGCACCCGGCCATCCTGCTCCTGCCGCAGCTCCATTACAACGCCCTGCGCAGCGGCGGCACCGCAATATACAAGGGTGTGGGCATGCTGCAGTCCTTCCAGTTCTGAATATGTACGGATATAGCGGCAGTATTCTTTGCTCATCATGGAAAACTCTCTCCTCTCTATCGCATTGACATCTTTCCTGCCCTTTACTATAATGAATTCAGAAGTATTTTTGTGTCGAAGTATGACATAATCATCCAATATTTTCCACTTTTGCCAATTCTTTTCCGTCATATCATCCGCTGGGATAAGGGAGAACAACATGTATTCTGTTACCAGAAGCTTTGGTCTGAACGGCCTGAGCGGCTTTGCCGTGGCAGTGGAGGCCGACATTTCCGGCGGTCTGCCCGCCTTTTCCATCGTGGGCCTGCCGGATTCCGCTGTGCGTGAAAGCGCCGACCGTGTGCGCGCCGCCATCAAAAATCTGGGCTTCAAGTTCCCGGACCGGCGCATTACCATCAATCTTGCCCCGGCGGATGTGCGCAAGACCGGCCCGGTGTACGACCTGCCGCTTCTGCTGGCAGTGCTCACTGCCAGCGGCCAGCTGGAGGATGTGCCTGCTGACGCGGCATTTCTGGGCGAACTGGCACTGGACGGCACCCTGCGGCCGGTTTCCGGCGTGCTGCCCATGGCGCTGGCTGCAGCAGAAAATGGCATCCACGCCCTGTATGTACCTGCCGAGAATGCCGCCGAAGCAGCCGAGGCCTGTGCCGACAGCATGGCCGTCTACCCCGCCCACACGGCACGCGAAG
>OLRV01002124.1_pt1 | contig 15728 bp, 14 predicted proteins | sample 1672421 | NCBI WGS metagenome assembly OLRV01 (sample SAMEA3136684, study PRJEB25190) | human gut metagenome | biome: human gut; feature: human-associated habitat; material: faeces | place: Austria | collected 2013
CAATACGAACCTCTTGAATGTCAAACGTTGCGTCGGGATATTGCTCGGCTTCTTCCTCGGTCATATCATAATGGAACCAGTGCCCGCCCTTCAGCGCGATGGTTTTCTTTACGTTTAGCGTCACTGCTTCAGCCGTGTCTGGCAGCATGACCTTAACATGTGCAGAGGCCTTGTGATTTGTCAAATCGCAGATATACAGCGTTCGCGTGTCGGTGGCCGTCTGGGTCAACGGAATATCCACATAGCAGGAGAGAACGTCGCCTTCGCTGACCGCGTTGCGCGTTGCCCACGAACCAATGGCGTACCCATAACATGGCCCTACCTGTGAGTTGCTTGCAATATAGAGCCGCTTGTCGCCGCTGTTGTCCGCTGCACGCAGGTAAAACGCGCCGGTGTCCCACACCAAATCGTTTGGCTCCATCCCTTGGGCGTTGTCCACATCGTACAGCACTCGCAGCGTGTTTTCGCCGCGCAGCAGTGCCTTTACACTGACCGTGCGGCCGTTGATCTCGGCGGTCAGCGGTTCGTCCAGCACCACGCCGTACTTCTGCACCAGCGCGTTCGTCTCGTTGGCGGCGCTCATGGGGTGGAAAAGCCCAAGCACCACCGCGCCTGCGGCCACTAAGCAGAGCGCTGCCGCCGCAGCGATCAGCCGCCAGCCGCGCAAGGCATGAACCCTTGGGCGGCGCGCCAGTACTTTTTGGCGCAGTGCAGCGGTTTCCTCCGCCGTCAGGGCGTCCGCCAGCGGCGGGTTGTCGTTCATCCAGCGTTCCAGTTCGGTCATAGGTCAGCCCTCCTTCAATAGCTTTTGCAGCGCCAGCCGCGCGCGGTGCAGCCGGGTGCGCACCGTGGCGGCGGGCATGGCAAACCGCGCGCCCAGCTGGGCCGCCGTCTCGCCGTATAAGTACCGCCGCAAAAACAGCTCTCCGTCTGGCGGCGGCAGCGCCATGATCTGCGCCATCAGTTCGCGGCTTTCAAGATGGCTTTCCATCGCCACAGCCAGCTCGGCGTCATCGCGGTCGTCCATCGGCAGCGCCGACTGCCCGCGGTAAACGCCGTAAAACGGCGTATCAAGCGTCACCTCAGTAAAGTCTTCGGTGAGCGAGACACCCATCGCGTCCGCCAACGCCTGTGCCGTGGGGAGAAGCGCTTCCTGCCGCCAGTGGAGATCGGTGCGGTAGTAGGATCCAAGCGAGAGCGTGTCCGTCAGATCGACGAACTGCGCAAAATCGACCTTTTCCCGCATCAGGGCAAGGAATCTGTCGTAATCCATCGCCGGATAGCCGTTTTCGGCGGCGAGAAAGCAATTCTTGTCGGGAATAACGGAGAGATAGATGTTTGCCCCCGTGTCCTTGAGGTATGTTTCGTACACGTAGCGGAAGCGGTCGGCCGCGTGGTCGAGCGAATCCTCGTGGATCGTGTCGTCGAGCTTCGCGGCGTAGCCGTCCGCGACGTAGATGCCGTTGTTGTCCTTCTCGCCAAATAAATCGTGGACAGACAGGGCCTTGAGCGTGCGGAGCTCGTCGCGCAGCGGGAACTGGTCGAGCGTGTAGCTCTCAAAGTTCGACTGGAAGCGTCCGGAGAGTACTTCTTCCACGTTCAGTGTTGGGAACTGCTTGAGCGGGCGGCGCTCGCTTTCCGACACGGCGTCGTCGCTCTTGCAAATGCTCCACAGCGCGAACATAAGCACGAACGCTGCCGCGATGCCGAGGGTGAGGGCGTCTTTGATTTTTCGATTCATGCGATGCCCTCCTTAAAAGCGGAAATAGAGGAACGGGTTGAACGACCCGTCCACTAAAAATGCCGTGCCGAGCAGCAGAGGAATCAGTACAAACAGCGGCTCGAGCACATCGAGCGCCGTCGCTGCGCCTTTGGATTTGCGCAGCTTTGCGACGATCATCTTTGGCAGCGGTGTTGCGCAGAGGATACCGAGCACGAGCAGCGGGCCATAGCTTTTAAGATAGTAGACCGCCTGTGCGCTCGATAGCGGCAGACCGCCTGCACCAAACATCGCGCCGATGCGCGAGACCGCCTGCGCGGCGCTGTCTGCGTCGAAAAGCACGAAGCCGAGCGTGACGAAAAAGAGCGTGTACACATGGCCGAGCACGCGGTGCTTTTCGAGCACCGGCAGCAGCGCCAGCTTTTCAAGAAGCAGCAGGACCGCGAACCACAGTCCCCACAGCACGAACGTCCACGCCGCCCCGTGCCACAGGCCCGTTGCAAGCCAGACAATCAGAATGTTCAACAGCTGACGCGCCTTGCCCTTCCGGCTGCCGCCGAGAGGGATATAGAGGTAGTCGCGGAACCACGAGCCAAGCGACATGTGCCACCTGCGCCAGAACTCCGTGATGCTCGCTGAAATATAGGGGTAGTTGAAGTTTTCAGGGAAGTGGAAGCCCAGCATCCGCCCGAGGCCGATGGCCATATCGCTGTAGCCCGAAAAGTCGAAATAGACTTGGAGCAGAAACGCGAGCGCGTAGAGCCAGACGAAGAGGACGCTCGCGTCCTGCGTCGACTTGTAGGCGCTCGCGAGCGCGCCGAACTGGTTGGCGAGCAGAATTTTCTTGGCAAAGCCGACCGTAAAGCGGCGCACGCCCTCCGCCGCGGCGGAGACGCTGTGCGTGCGGCTTTTGAGCTCTGCGGCGACGTCGGAATACCGTACGATCGGCCCCGCGATGAGTTGGGGGAAGAGCGAAACATAGGCGGCGAGGTCGATGAAATTCCTCTGCGCCGCCGTTTCGCCGCGGTAGACGTCGATGACGTAGCTCAATACCTGAAAGGTGTAGAAGCTGATGCCGATGGGCAGGCTCAGCTTCAAAAGCGGCAGGGAGAGCCCTGTGACGGCGTTGACGCTGGAGAGAAAAAAGTCCGCGTACTTAAAATAGCCGAGAAGCCCAAGGCTCACAAGGATCGAGAGCGTCAGAAAGACCTTCGACGCCTTTTGCCCGCGGTGCTTTTCAATCAGCAGGCCGAAACCATAGCCCTGCACGATGGAGACGAGCATGAGCAGCATATATTTCGGCTCGCCCCAGGCATAGAAAAAGAGGCTTGCGAGCAGCAGCACCGCGTTTTTCAGCTGCCGCGGCGCTGCAAAGTAGATCAGCAGCGCCGCAGGCAGAAAGTAAAAGAGAAAGGGAACGCTGGAAAAGAGCATAAACTTCTCCGCCTTTCAGAAGATCAAATCAGGCGATGGCCTCGTCGCAGACGACGGCAGCATCGGCAAAGGCCTCGGTGACTTTTTCGCTGAACTGGTCGACAAGGTCCTCCGCGCCGTAGCAGGAGATGACATAGTCGCCGAGCGTCAGGATGACAAGCTTGTCGGGAAAGCCGCACATCCACTGGCGGTTCATGATGTTGTCCTTGAGGTCGGAGACGACACTGTCAACGTCGGAAGAGCTCGCAACATGGAACGCGCCCGCGGTGAAGGTGTTGGCGTTCATCATGTGGGTGAGGGACGCGGCGTCGGAGAGCTTGCCTGCGTCCGCGGCGGGGAAGGAGAGAGAGTAGTCAAGTGCGTCTCCGTCTTCGACGGAGAAGTTACCGGGCGCGTCCTCGGTCATATTCGCCTCATCATAGTCGCCGCCGGCAGCAGGGAACTTGTCGTCGTCGCTGTAGTTGGCCCATACGGCGTTCAGCAGCTCGAGAGCGCTCGCGGGCTGGCTGTTATTGCCGCTATTGTCATCCGTCTTGCTGCCGCAGGCGGCGAGGGAGAGAGTCATCGCTGCGGCCAGCAGCAGGGTGAGAAACTTTTTCATGGGAATTTACCTCCAAAATGTTGTGTGTTGTTAATAGTAATGTGGAATGGGATGCTTACGCCCGCGCGGCGGCCCAATAGCCGTTGGCCTCGTCGTAGCGCAGCGTGACGGCGGGCGCGCCGTCGAGAGAGAGCGTGTAAACCGTACCCGTGTCCGGCTCTTCGATGGTCCAGCAAAGCTGCACCTTGCCGGAGACGGTGTAGGAGGTGAACTCCTCCTGCAGCGAGTAAAGAGGCTGGGTCAGCACGCCATCCGACACCGTAACGGTCACGGCCTCGCCCGATTTGCTCTCGATGGTGAGCATCGGACTGAGCGGGCCGCTCAGACTGCCGCGCGCGTCGAGCGCCATCGCTGTGGGCTGACTGATGGAAATGGGGATTGAGGAGAGCGCTGCGCCTTCGACCTTGATCTCAGCCGGTAAGGTGTCGCGCGTCATCGCCAGGGCGGCGGCCAGCACGAGCACAAGGCACGCCGCAGCGGCAAGAAAACGCGGGAGGGCGTACCGTTTGCGCGGCTTGTAGGCGTAGGCGTCCGCGATGAGCTCATCGTCGAGCTCGCCTATGGCGCGGGTCAGAACTTCATGCTTCACAGTATCCCTCCTTGATGAGATGCTCCTTGAGCTTTCTGCGCGTGCGCAGGAGCGTGGTTTTGATGCGGCTCTCGCCGCAGTGAAAGCGCGCGGCCAGCGCTTCGACCGGTTCGCAGTAGAAATAGCGCAGGATGAACATGCTGCGCACCTCTTCGCTCTGCGTGCGCAGAAACGCGCTGATGCTGCGGCCGAGCTCTGCTGCCGTGGCCTCGCCGTCGGGCGAGGACAGGGCGGGTGCGCAGTCGTCCAGCTCGTCGAGCGAGAGCGCGAAGACGTCGCCCTGCCGCTTCTGCGCCGACCTCGCCTTATAGCGGTTCAGCGCCAGATTGCGCGCGATCTTGCCGAGAAAGGCAGACAGGATCGCAGGCCTTTGCGGCGGCATTGCCTGCCAGGCGTGTAAGTACGTGTCGTTGACGTTTTCCTCGCTGTCGGCGCGGTCAGATAAAATGTTTTGCGAAATTTTCATGCAATAGCTTTCGTATTTGGCGGCGGTGGCTTCGATGGCGTGCTCGTCCCGCTGCCAGTAGAGGTCGACGATCTCATGGTCGTCCATAGGTTCGCTCCTTTCTGTTGTCTGCCATCATGGGGAAAAGACAACTTTTTTGCCGTTTGCGTTACACAAAAGAGAAAATATTTTTGAAAGTATACCACATTCGCCCGTTTCGTAAAAGGGCGGCATGCTATTTTTGACAAAACGGGAACTTTTTTCCATCCGCGCCGTCTAATATAACAAATCCCGAAACGGAGGTACATCCGACATGAAACGATTCTTAACGCTGCTGCTCGCCGCGGCGATGGTCCTGTCCTTCGCCGCCTGCGGAGACAACGGAACGACGATCCGAAATGAAAATGAGGAGGACAATGTGAAAAAAGACCCCGTTGCCGCGCAGTATTTGCAGGACCTCGCCGTGAAGACGGCGGACTATCCCGTGCTGCCCGCCATGCCGAACGAGAGTGAGCTTGACGAGGCATTCAGCACCATCGACTATGACAAGATGGGCGCGGACGCCTATGAAAAGGCGCAGGAGAAGATCTGGGAGGACTGGGACGCGCGCAGCAATGCCTATTACGATGCGCTCAAGGCGCTGCGCAGCAAGGGCACGAGCTACCCCGCGGCATTCCTGCACTTCACACAGGAGACGGGCACGCTGCTTTCGGCGGAGGAGAACACCGTTCTCTCGCCCGCAAACCTGTATCTCGCCTTTGCGATGCTCAGCGAGACGACGGACGGCGACAGCCGCGCACAGCTCTTGTCGCTCTTAGGCCTTGAAAATACCGATGCGTCGCGCGCTGCGGGCAACTATGTCTGGCGCAATCTCTACGGCGAGACCTCGACGGGAAAGACGCTGCTCGGCAGCTCCGTGTGGCTGAATGAGAACGTCCCCTACAACGAAGAGACGCTGCGACTTCTCGCCGAGCAGTACCTTGCTTCGACGTTCTCCGCCCCGATGGGAGATGAGAAGACGGACAAGGCCATCGGCGAATGGATCAATGAGAACACGGGCAATCTCTTGCAGGATGCGGCGGGCGAGATCCGGACGAAGCCCGAGACCGTGATGCTCCTTTTGACGACGCTCTATTTTAAGGACCAGTGGCGCGACGAATTCTGGAAGGATGCGACGAAGAAGGACACGTTCACCGCGGCAGACGGCGAGAAGCAGACCGTCGACTTCATGCACCGCACGGACGACCGCGCCGCGTACTATCGCGGCGAGAACTACACCGTGGCGGAGCTCGGCTTCCGCGGCGGGCAGTCGATGCGCTTTTTGCTGCCGGATGAGGGGACGACGCTCGAGAGCCTGCTTGCCAATGGTGAGGTCGTGGGTGGACTGATGGCCTACGACATGGACGCTGCGCTGCCGAGTGCGGAGATCCACTGGAGCGTGCCGAAGTTCGACGTGGATTCCAACCTGGAGCTGACCGACGCGCTCAAGGCGATGGGCGTCACGGATGTGTTCGACTTCAATAAGGCGGACTTCTCGCCCCTTGTCGACTTTGACCGCTTTGACAAGGCGGTCGCCGTGACGCAGGTGCAGCACGCCGCGTGCGTCAAGGTGGACGAAAAGGGCTGCGAGGCCGCCGCGTTTACCGCCGTCAGGGCGGACGCCCAATCCGCCGCGCCCGAAGACCTACCCGTGGTGGAGATGAATCTGAACCGGCCGTTTGCCTTTATGATCACCGGCGTGGACGGTCTGCCGCTCTTCCTCGGCACGGTGAACAGCCTATAAGCCTATAAGAGTAAAGCTGGCGCGACGGCAGTAAAAAACAAATGATGCGAAAATGAAAAGGGGAGAAACGATGAAGAAATTATTTGCCTTTTTGCTTGCCTGCGTGTGCACGCTGGCGCTGTTTGGCTGCGCGGGAGCGAATGATGACAAATCGGACGGCGGACCGGAGGATGATTGGGCGCCGCTGACGGAGGCGCAGATCGAAGAATTTAAGGAGTTGTTTGCCTCCACTGCCGATGTGACGGATGAGACGACGGGAGAGTACCGCTATACGACCTCGACGCCGGTGAGCTGCTTTTTCACCTCGCATTACGACGATCCGCGCGATATCGACCTTGCGGAATTTTTGCGGTACTGTCCGCTCAGCACCACGTTGGGAGACGCGGACGTGGAGGAATTCCACGCTGTACTCGACACGCTGGGAATAGAGAATGCGGAGAGGTTCAAGGTGCCGGATGACTGGGCGGTCCCCGTGCGGCGCATTCTCAAAAGTGACGTTTCCGCGCTTTTGACGCAGTGGACGGATATCACGGTGGACGATCTGTGCAATCAGGATGGTGTGACGTACCTCGCACAGTATGATGCATTCTATGAGTTTACGAGCGATTTCGGCCCCGGATCCTTTATTCCGATGGGCGGTGAGCAGTACGGCGACAACATCCGGTTGTGGAATGGGGACGGCGAAGGAACGCACGATGAGTTGACGCTGCGCGTGCGCCCAGACGGGAGCTATCGCATTGAAGCGTTCCGCGAGGTCACAACGTGAAGCAAAGAAGGGGTTCTCTCATGTGAGGGAACCCCTTCTTTTGCCTCGTGCAGCGCTTGCGCCGCTGCCATTCATCCGCGCGTTCGCGCGGGCTTCTTGCTATCTTTATGGTAAGTGAAAGAAAACAAAAAATGACTGACCCCTGATCGCGGTTACTCAAGTACGATCAAGGGTCAGTCACGATGAATATTGGGATCTCTCATATTCTGTTTTCTTCCTTCCTTTCTTCCGTGATCTGGTGCCGAATACCTCTTACTCCGGTTTCCACTCCTGCTATCTCAAACACTGCTGTTGCAGTGGTCTTACCTGAATGACGGTACACATCAGAGAGTGCTGCGCGATGGATATGATCGGAACCATTGGGATCGGGTTAACTGCTGAACTTACTTGTACATTGGTCTCACCCTTTCTGTGATTAAAGAATAGCAAGAATCGGGGTGAAAATCAAGTGGCGGAATGGATAAAGATACAGGATAAAAATTGTGTGCGTGGCTGATTATCCAAAAAATGCAAAAGAATGCTTGAATTAAATCATGCGCTTTAGTATACTAAAACTATTGGGTCGCCCGAAAGGACGACCCATTCTTCGTTATTTGCGGAAATAAACGCGATCCCACTCCGCAGAACCGGGGATAAGCGGCGGCTCAAGGATAAGCCCGCTCTTTCCACCGCGCTTTCCTTCGACCAGCAGGAGCGAGGGGGCGCTGTGCGCGGATTTGGCGAGAAAACGAAGACGCTTGGGCTCGATGCCGCTTGCACGCAGGGTGCAGAGAACGTCCGTGAGCCGTTCGGCGCGGTGAACAAGGGCAAAGCGCCCGCCATAGCGCAGAATGCGCTTTGCCGCGGCGCACACGTCCTCAAGCGTGCAGGATACTTCCTCCCGCGCCGTCCGGCGCGCTTCGCCGTCGGCGCTTTTGCCGCTGCCGGCGGGAAAATACGGCGGGTTGGAGATCACATAGTCGACGCTGCCGGGGAGCGGCAGGGTGGAGGCGTTGCGCAGGTCGCCCGTGTGAAAAACGGCGCGCCCCTCCCAGCCGTTTTCCGAAAAGCTCTTGCGCGCGAGCGCTGCCGCGGGCGCGGAAAGCTCCACATTTTCAATGATGAGGGAATCCTCGCGCGCAAGCAGGAGCGTGCCGAGAAGCCCTGTGCCGCTGCCGAGGTCGCAGACCGTGTCGCCGCGCGCAGGGCGGGCAAAGTAAGCGAGGGCAAAGCTGTCCGTTCCCGGCGGAAAGAGGACGGTATCGTAGTAAAAGCAGGGGCCGTCCGGCCAGAGTTCGTCGCGCTGTTCCATGCGATGCTCCTTTCCGATGATAAAAATAAGGACGCGCGAAAGCGCGTCCTTATTTTTTAAGTACTCTTGAGCCTTAGGCCTGAGAGATGGCGCCGTTGGGGCAGGTATCAGCGCAGGAGCCGCAATCGAGGCAGGCATTCGCGTCGATCTGATACTGGGAATCGCCCTGGGAAATAGCACCGACGGGGCAAGCGTCTGCGCAAGCACCGCAGCTGACGCAGGCAGAGCTGATCTGGTAAGCCATAATTAGTACCTCCATAAGTTGATGAGGTTATTATAGCATGTCAATGTGAAAATGCAAGAGTCAGAATGTAGGAAAATATTGAATTTTCTGTGTCGTTTGCGGCGTTTATTTTTGGGGAAAGCGGTTAAAAATGATAGGACGAAAACGCATTGGGAGGCGGAGAAATGAACGACCGGAAATTCAGCGTGCGCGCCGAGCAGGTGCTGCGCTGCGCGCAGGCGGCGGCGGGAGAACTGGGGCACGGATACGTGGGATGCGAGCATTTGCTCCTTGCGATGCTGCGCGAAGAGGGCGACGCGGCCTGCCGCGCGCTGAACGCATCGGGGGTCTATGAGAAGGCAATGCGCGAAAAGATGATCGAAAAGCTCGGGCGCGGCACGGCGGAGAAATCGACGGTACAGGGGCTCACGCCTCACGCGCGCAGCGCGGTGGAGCTTGCCGTGGGAGAGGCTGTGCGTGCAGGCAGCGGCGTGATCGAGGCGGGACATTTGCTGCTCGGTATCCTGCGCGACAGCACGAATACGGCGGTGCGTTTGCTGCGCCTTTCCGGGGTGGACACACGAAAGCTGTACAGTGAAACACTGTGCGCGATGAGCGCTTCCCCGCGCAGGACGCCGCTGCCCGAGGTGCGCGCGAGCCGCAGCGAGGGCAAGAGCGGCAAAACGCTTGCAGAGTTCACACGCGACTTAACGGCTATGGCGCGTGAGGGAAGGCTCGATCCCGTGATCGGGCGGGACGAGGAGATCGCCCGCGCACTGCGCATTTTAACGCGGCGGACGAAAAATAACCCCGTGCTCATCGGCGAGCCGGGGGTGGGCAAAACGGCCATCGCCGAGGGCCTTGCCGAAAGGATCGCCGCGGGCGATGTGCCGGAGGAACTGGTGGACAAGCGCATTTTGCTGCTCGACCTATCGGGCATGGTGGCGGGGACAAAGTACCGCGGCGAATTTGAAGAGCGCATCCGCGTCCTGCTCGATGAGGTGCGGCGCGACGGCAATGTGATCCTCTTCATCGACGAGCTGCATACCATCGTCGGCGCGGGCAGCGCTGAGGGAGCGGTGGACGCGGCGAATATTCTAAAGCCCGCCCTCGGGCGCGGAGAGATCCGCGTCATCGGAGCGACAACGCTTGCGGAGTACCGTAAATTCATCGAAAAGGACGCTGCGCTCGAGCGGCGCTTCCAGAGCGTGCAGGTGGGCGAACCGGACGAGAAAAAAACGCTTGCCATTTTGCGTGCCTTGCGGCCGAAATATGAAGCACACCACGGCCTTGCGATCGAGGACGGCGCGCTTTCTTCTGCGGTGACGCTTTCCAAGCGCTATCTGCCCGACCGCTTTCTGCCGGATAAGGCGATCGACCTTGTCGATGAGGCGGCGGCGGGCGTGCGCATGAGCGCGCGCAGCGCCTCCCCCGCGCTGCGGGAGATGGAAGAGCGGGCTGCCGCAGCCGCACGGGAAAAGGAAGCGGCCATCAGCGCACAGGATTACGAAAAGGCGGCGGGCCTGCGCGATGCGGAGGAGAGCTTCCGCGCGCAGGCGGCAGCGGAGCGGAAAAAGCAGATCTGCGAAGCCAAAAACATGAAAATTCGCGTGACGGCGGAGGACATTGCGGCGGTGCTCTCGAACTGGACGGGCATTCCCGTCACGCGGCTGAATGAGAGCGAGAGCGCAAGACTGCTGGCGCTGGAGGCGACGCTTCATGCGCGCGTTGTGGGGCAGGACGAGGCGGTGCGCGCTGTGGCGCGCGCCGTTCGCCGGGGCAGAGTCGGCGTCAAAGATCCGCGGCGGCCGGTCGGGTCGTTCCTCTTCCTCGGGCCGACGGGCGTGGGCAAGACGGAGCTGAGCCGCGCGCTCGCCGAGGCGGTGTTCGGCAGCGAGGAGGCAATGATCCGTATCGACATGAGCGAGTATATGGAAAAGCACAGCATTTCGCGCCTGATCGGCTCGCCGCCGGGTTACGTCGGCTACGACGAAGGCGGGCAGCTGACGGAAAAGGTGCGGCGAAAGCCGTACAGCGTTGTGCTTTTCGACGAGATCGAAAAGGCGCACGAGGACGTGTGGAATATCCTGCTGCAAATTTTAGAGGACGGCGTCGTGACGGATGCGCAGGGGCGGAAGGTGGACTTTCGCAACACAGCGGTCATCATGACGTCGAACGTGGGTGCAAAGAGCATCACGGCGGCGGGCACGCCGCTCGGCTTTGCACCGCAGGCACGGGAAAGCGCCGACGCGCGCTTTGCTGCGGTGAAAAGCGCGGTGACGGCGGAACTCAGGCGGACGTTCCGGCCGGAGTTTCTGAACCGTGTAGATGAAACGATCGTTTTCCGGCAGCTCCAAAAGGAGGATAGCGCCGAGATCGCGCGGCGTCTGCTTGCACAGACGTGTTCGCGCGCCGCGGCGCTGGGGATCACGCTGGAGATCCGCGAGGAGTGTGCGGCGTTGCTTGCGGAGCGGGGCTGCGACGCCGTGTACGGCGCGCGGCCGCTGCGGCGGCTCATCAGCACGGAGGTCGAGGACGCGCTCGCAACCTGCCTTTTGGACGGCACGCTCCGGCACGGCGACACGGCTGTGCTGCGTGCCGGGGAAACGGCGCTGCACCTTTCCAAAAAGGAAGAAACGGCACTGGCAGCGCTTGGCGCGCACGAAAACGAAGCAGAGGTGTGAAAAAGGATGGCGTTTCCGTTGGGAAACGCCATCCTTTATGATACGAGAACCGAAATCAGTCGAATCGGGTTACGTCGGTGCTCAGGTCGTGACGGGCCTTGAGCGCCTTGAGCTTTGCCATCGGCTCACCGGCGGCGTGCTTATCGAGCGCGGCGCGGTCACGCCAGTGCTCCACGAGCAGCACGCAGTTTTCCTCGGCAAGAGGCCGGTAGTAGTCGTACTGCATGCAGCCCTCTTCCGCGAGGACGGCGGCGCGCAGGCCGCTTCGCTCCATCTCCGATGCAAAGTCATTAGCCTTTTCGCCGCGATAGAGAACGTGAAGTAAAATGCCTTCCATAAAGTAAGGCTCCTTTCCTGCTTGTTCGTATTACGATACGTCGATCATTTCGAGGTATTTGTAGCCGTTTTCGGCAATGTGATCCTTGCGCCCCTGCAAATTGTCGCCGAGCAGCAGATCGAACGAGCGCGCGGTGGTCTCCGCTTCCTCGGGCATGACCTTGATGAGGCGGCGCGTTTCGGGATTCATCGTTGTCAGCCACATCATCTCGGGGTCGTTTTCGCCGAGACCCTTCGAGCGGTCGACCTTGTAACGCTTGCCCTCAAGGTCTTTGACGATGTCGTTTTTCTCCTTGTCGGTGTAGGCGAACCACGTCTTTTCGCCGCAGGTGATCTCGAAAAGCGGCGTTTCGGCGATGTAAACATAGCCCTCGCGGATGAGCGTGGGGCAGAGGCGGTAGATCATCGTCAAAATGAGCGTGCGGATCTGGTAGCCGTCCACGTCGGCATCGGTGCAGAGAATGACCTTGTTCCAGCGGAGGTTATTGAGGTCGAAGGCGTTCAGATCCTTGACGAACTTGCCGGGGACCTCCACGCCGCAGCCGAGCACCTTCAGAAGGTCAGTGATGATCTCGCTTTTGAAAATGCGCGGATAGTCCGCCTTGAGGCAGTTTAAGATCTTGCCGCGCACGGGCATGATGCCCTGAAATTCGCCGTCGCGCGAGAGCTTGACGCTGCCAAGGGCGCTGTCGCCCTCAACGATGTAGATCTCGCGGCGCGAGACATCGCGCGTGCGGCAGTCGACAAATTTTTCCACGCGGTTTGAAATGTCGATGCTGCCGGAGAGCTTCTTTTTGATGTTCAGGCGCTGCTTTTCCGCGCTTTCGCGGCTTCGCTTGTTGATGAGCACCTGCTCGGCGATCTTGAGCGCGTCGACGCGGTTTTCAATGAAATAGGTCTCAAGGCGGGACTTCAAGAAGTCCGTCATCGCCTCCTGCACGAACTTGTTCGTGATGGCCTTTTTGGTCTGGTTTTCGTAGCTCGTCTGTGTGGAGAAGTTGTTCGAAACAAGGATCAGGCAGTCCTCCACGTCCTGCCAGGCGATGCGCGCCTCGCCCTTCTGGTATTTGTTGTTCTCCTTGAGATACTTGTCGATGGCGTAGACAAAGGCGGTTTTTGTTGCCTTTTCGGGGCTGCCGCCGTGTTCGAGCCAGGAGGAGTTGTGGTAGTGCTCGATGCACTGACTTATGCCGGAAATCTTGGAACGATTGCCAACGACATTGATAACGAACGTTGCTTTTTTGTGAAAGGTGACATTTGCGATCGTGAACTGGCCGACCGCCTTTTTGGTGAGTACAAGTTTGACTATGTAGTGAATTTTGCTGCTGAAAGCCATGTAGACCGTAGCATTGAGAATCCGCAACTTTTCTTGATGACCAATATTCTGGGAACACAAAACCTGTTGGATGCCGCACGTCGCGCATGGGTAACCGGTAAAGATGAATACGGATATCCTACCTGGCGTAAAGGGGTACGTTATCATCAGGTATCTACCGACGAGGTTTACGGTTCGCTTGGTGCCGAAGGCTATTTCCATGAAACGACTCCACTCTGTCCGCATAGCCCGTACAGTGCATCGAAAACCAGTGCCGATATGGTGGTAATGGCTTATCACGATACCTATAAGATGCCGGTGACTATCACGCGCTGTTCAAACAACTACGGTCCGTATCATTTTCCGGAGAAACTGATTCCGCTGATTATCAAGAATATTCTTGAAGGTAAGAAACTTCCTGTGTATGGAGACGGTAGCAATGTGCGCGACTGGCTGTACGTGGAAGATCATTGCAAGGCTATCGACCTGGTAGTTCGTGAAGGTGTGGAAGGAGAAGTATACAATGTGGGCGGACATAACGAAAAGACTAATCTTGAGATTGTAAAATTAACAATCGCAACGATTCATCGCCTGATGGCAGAACATCCCGAATATCGTGAGGTGTTGAAGAAAAAAGAGAAAAATGCCGATGGTGAAATTTCAATCGACTGGATAAACGAAGATTTAATTACGTTTGTCAAGGATCGTCTGGGGCATGACCAGCGCTACGCCATCGATCCGACAAAGATCACTAATGCCTTGGGTTGGTATCCCGAAACGAAATTTGAAGTCGGCATTGTGAAAACAATCGAATGGTATCTGAGTAATCAGGAATGGGTGGAAGAAGTAACCAGTGGTGATTATCAGAAATATTACGAACGGATGTATAGCAAACGTTGACTTGCTAACCGTTTATAACAAGTCCTATTGACAATAGGATTCCCATTAACAGCATATTGCGTGAAGTTTCGCCCAATATGCTGTTTAATTTTTTGCCACTATGTATCTGTACCATTTTTTTCCAGGTCCGAATGTGGAAGAACAGGTAAAGTTGGGGTAAGAGAGTTGCGTATAGGTGCCCGTTGAATAGAAACCAGAAACAAAGCCAGGCAGCTGTAATGCCGAGCAGTAAATAAAAGTATCTGCCGAAGGATTCACCGAAACGGACTACAACGGTCTTTTTTCCGCTTTTTCGGTCGGCATCCCGATCCCGGTAATTGTTAACTACCAGTAATGTATCTACAATCAGTCCGCATACCAGTGATGCAACCGTGACGTTTGGTGTCCAATTGAGAGCCTGTACGTAATAAGTACCCCCTACCGGAACGAAGCCGAAGAATACAATGACCAATACGTCTCCCCATCCTTTATAGGATAATGGATAAGGTCCTGTGGTGTACAAGAAGGCGAACAATACACACAACGCACCTATAAGAATCAACTCCCATCCTGCATAAAACAGGAGAGTACACCCGATCAGGCAGGCCAGGCCTACCGTGATGAAGATACCTTGTTTCATCGCGGCTGCCGAAATCCAGCCTTGTGCACAGGCACGTTCCGGTCCGAGACGATCTTCGCGGTCGGTCCCTTTTAGAAAGTCAAATAAATCGTTGATGAAATTGGCGGCAACCTGCATCAGTCCGGCGAACAAACAGCAGATCAATGCCGGTATCCAATTGAATTTTCCGTCGGCAAAAGCCAATGCACAACCTATCATTACCGGAGTAATGGCACCTGCCAGTGTTTTGGGGCGGGCCGCAAGTATCCATGCCTGCAACGAGTTACGTTTCACTTCTTCCATTTTCTTTTTCTATCATCCGTTTTTGAGAGAACAAAGATAGGGCAAAAAACGTATATTTTTGCTTTTTTGTCTATCTTTGCGCTCCTGATATTAGAGAATATGAAGAAGATAATATACCTGTTGGCGGCACTTTTGTTGCTGCTTTCCTCTTGTAAATCGAAGAAGAATCTGGTTTCTCCGATTCCTCGTCCGGTATTGAATGTTGATTCTGTCCGTCCGGATAGCTCCGATGTAGTGGCCCGGCTGTTCTCGCCGGATACCTCCGAACTCAAAAAATTCTCAGTCAAGCGGAAGAGAGAAAAAACGCATGTTGCCTCTCCTGTTATAACGCGCTCTGCTCCTTCCATTGTAGCCCGGGGGACTCGTATTACCAGTTCTGCGGTGAGCGTATCTTCCGTTTATCCGGGTATCGACCGGGTGAAAAAGTACGAGTTCACCCATCGTGATGTGCCTGATGCTTTTGACGGTTTCCGTATTGCTTTTATTTCGGATTTACATTATAAGAGTCTTTTCAAGGAGAAAGGTCTGGAGAGTCTGGTACGTTTGCTGAATGCCCAGCATGCCGATGTACTGTTGATGGGAGGTGACTACCAGGAGGGATGTCAGTACGTGCCCGAGCTCTTTGCGGCGTTGGCTAAAGTCAAAACTCCAATGGGGACTTATGGAGTGATGGGAAATAACGATTATGAACGTTGCCATGATGAAATTATCCGTGAGATGCAACGTTACGGCATGCGACC
>OLRV01002125.1_pt1 | contig 15727 bp, 16 predicted proteins | sample 1672421 | NCBI WGS metagenome assembly OLRV01 (sample SAMEA3136684, study PRJEB25190) | human gut metagenome | biome: human gut; feature: human-associated habitat; material: faeces | place: Austria | collected 2013
GGTGGCGCTGGAGGAGCTTTACATTCCCTACAGTCTGGTGCCCGGTCTGGAGGAGGTGGATATAAAGCTGTTCTCCATCTATGACATCTATCAGTGGAACGGCATCGTGCTGGGAGAGGGACATCAGACGCTGCGCATTACCCGGCTGCCGCCTATGCTGGCCAAGCACATGGACGTGCCGCCGGAGCAGGCGGTAATGGAGTTTTCATGCACCACCCGGGATCGGGGCGGCCGGGTGGTGGAGTTTTCCCGCAGCTATGTGCGCAACGATGAGGCGGAGTTTGTCGTCCACTTCCGTCACACAAATCCATAATTGGTATAACTTTTAATATTACAACTATCAATACAGGCGGATAAAACGCGTTATCCGCCTGTATTTTTACCATTTGTTGTTATTTTAACCAAAATTGCCGGGGCTGATTTTAGCCAAAACATAGAATTCAGGTTTTTTTGCCGCAAAAACCGATTATCATCTTGTAATTGGTATAAGTTGATACTATACTTATCACATCAGGGCAACACAACGAAAAAAGGTTGAGAGGTGGGCCACTTGTCCGATTCCATCGTATCGCTGCGCCATGTGGAAAAATGGTATGGCAACAACCACGTGGTAAAAGACATGAATCTTGAAATTCAAGAAGGCGAATTTCTGACATTACTGGGGCCGTCCGGCTGCGGAAAAAGCGCAACGCTCTCGCCTTTAATTTCGATTACAAGACCAACGTCTTCTTCCAGAAGGACGTGGGCGACGCGCTGACTATCTACGATAAATACTATCAGATGCTGAAGGTGGGTTAATCCATCGCTGCAAAAATGGAGGGATATCCTTGGTTAAGTTTGATGAACAAAAACAAATCGACAGCGTAAACGGTGCTTTGGCATTGCGGCCGCAAATCGAAGAGCTGATCGACCGTCTGCTGGCAGAGGGCGTGAAAAACCTCTGCTGGCTGGGCATCGGCGGCACATGGGCCAGCGGTATGCAGGTGGTATGCTATCTCAAGGAGCACACCGACATGGATACCTTCGCCACCAACGCCGCAGAGTATTGCACCACAGGCGATAAGCGTGTGGGCGCGGGAACACTTGTGGTTCTCTCCTCTGTGAGCGGCACCACCACGGAGATCGTGGATGCGGTTCGTCTGGCCCAGAGCCACGGCGCAAAGGTGCTGGGGTTCATTGACAAGCCGGATGCTGAGCTGGCCACTCTGGTGGATTACTGCATCAGCTACAAGGGCAATGAACAGCTGAAGTTCTTTATGGTAGCGGACTGCTTCCTGCGCCGTCAGGGCAACTTCCCCGACTATGACGCCTATTATGCCCAGATGGACGCCTATCTGGCCAAGGATCTGGTGGAGATTGAGAAGATTGCCGATCCCTTTGCGGAGGACTTTGCCCGCAAGCATCTGGAGGACAAGCTCCACTACTTCGTGGGCGCCGGCTGCCTGTATGGCGCCACCTATTCCTACGCCATGTGCTACTGGGAAGAGATGCACTGGATTCGGACGAAATCCATCCACAGTGCCGAGTTCTTCCACGGTATGCTGGAAATCGTGGACAAAGATACGCCGGTCACGGTCTTTGTGGGCGAGGATGCCCAGCGGCCCCTGGGCCTGCGTGTGGCGAAGTTCCTGCCGCAGATTTGCGAGAACTTCACCATTATCGACACCCATGATTATCCGCTGGAGGGTATCGATGAGAAGTACCGCGGACGGATGTGCTATGCCATTATGCACGCGGTAACCAATCGCATCGACGCCCATGTGGAAGCCATCAGCGGCCACGACATGGCCATTCGCCGGTACTACCGGAAGTTAGCATATTAAGTGAAAAAGGGCGGATTCCCCCGCCCTTTTTTTCAGAGGTTTGCTTATGAAATTTGGGATGTTTACCAGCGGTTATCAGCGTCTGCCGCTGGAAAAATGCTTTACAGACGCTGCGCAACTGGGGTATGATTACATAGAGCTTTGGGGCGGCTATCCCCACGCCTTTGCCCCGGATGTGATAGAGGACTATCGGGAGATCCGCCGCTTGCAGGAGCATTACGGCATTCCCGTGCCTGTCTATACGCCGGAGCACAATGCCTATCCCTATAACTATATGCTGGGGACGGAAAAGCAGTGGCGCAATTGTATGGCGTATCTGGAGGTGTCTGTCCGTGCCGCCGGGCTGATCGGCGCCGGGCAGATGCTGATTTCCGTGGGACACGGCGGCGAGTGCCCGGCGGAATTGCGCCGCGCACGGCTGCGCCGCTCTGTGGAGCATCTTGCCCGCGCTGCCGAACGGGAGCATGTTGTCCTTCTGCTGGAAACGCTGTCCCCTCTGGAGAGCAACACCTGCACACGGCTTCATGAGCTCAAGGAGCTGCTGGAGGCGGTGGACTCGCCGTGGCTGATGGGGATGTGCGATGTGGTGCCGCCGGTATTGCAGGGCGAGGACCCGGTGGACTATTGCCGCCATCTGGGAAGCAGAATGGCCCATTTGCATCTGGTGGACTGCGATGGCGTGACGGAAACCCATTTGATCCCCGGAGACGGTGTATTGAACCTGAAACAGATTGTCAGCGACTTCCGGCAGGCGGGCTATGACGGCCGCGCCACGCTGGAGCTGGTGACTCACTATATGGACGATCCTACCGGCGCCGCAGGACTGGCGCTGCAAAGAGCAAAGGAGTTATTATGATAAAAATTGCGTGCGCAGGCGACAACTGTGTGGATTATTATGACAACACCGGCGAGAGCTTTCCCGGCGGAAATCCGGTCAATGTTTCGGTGTATGTAAGGCGTCTGGGCGGCCAGTCCGCCTATCTGGGCGCGGTGGGTACGGATGATTTTGGAAAACAGATGTGCGCCGCGCTGCAAGAGAAGGGCGTAGACGTCAGCCATGTGCAGATTCTGCCCGGCAAAACTGCCTTCACCCATGTAGAGCGCATCAATGGTGAGCGGGTATTCGGCGATTATGATGAGGGCGTCATGGCGGATTTCAGACTCCGGCAGACGGATTTCGACTTCCTCAAGGGATACAATCTGCTGGTCACCGGACTGTGGGGGCATACGGAAAGTCAACTGGCCGACGTTCGCGCCATGGGGATCCCCGTGGCCTTTGACGGGGCCGAGCGCCCGCTGGATGAGGCGGGCAGGATTGCGCTGCCCCATGTGAACGTGGCGTTTTTCTCAGATGACACCTCCGATGAGGAAAGCCTCAAGGCGCGGATTCTGGAGGTAGCGGCGCTGGGCCCCCAGATCGTGGTGGCCACCCGAGGCGGAAAAGGGAGCCTTGCCTATGACGGCGAAAGCTTCTATCCGGGCCAGATCGTTCCGTGCTCCGTGGTGGATACCATGGGCGCGGGGGACAGCTTTATTGCCGGATTCCTGATGGCGTGGCTGAAAAAGGAGCCGATCCCGGCCTGCATGCGTGCCGGAGCGGAAAATGCAGCCGTAACGCTGGGCTATCCCGGCGCGTGGTGATCATAAAGGGGCGAATCAACACGGAAGAACTGCTGAAGTCTTTGCAGGAGCTGCTGGCCATTGAATCGGTGGCCCGGCGGGATCAGGAAAAGCCCTTCGGAAACGGCGTGGCCCAAGCGCTGGATTACACGCTTTCCCTTTGCCAACGTATGGGCTTTCATACAAAGAACGCCGACGGGCTGTACGGCTATGCGGAAATCGGCGAGGGTGCGGAGATCATCGGCTGCCTTGGCCATCTGGACGTGGTCCCCGCGGGAGATGGCTGGCATTATCCGCCTTATGCCGGAACCATAGACGGCGGGAAAATGCGCCCACGGCAGCACGCCTTGGCGAGGCGAGAACGCCATTGACCGCGCCATGGAGCAGCTGCCGGCAGAGAGCGGGCCGTTCGCCGCGGCATATCGGGCGCTGTTTTATTCATTTGCAAAGTTATTTCTGCATAGTTTTACAATAATTATACATTGCTAAATTTATTTTAGACGGATGCCGCGCAGCACCTCCGTTGTGGTGAAACCGCTGCCTTCAAACCGCAGGTCTTTTAGCGCAAACGGAAGCTTCGCTGTGCTGTCAAGCTTTATCAGCCGATAATTCAGCCGCAAACGCTCGGCATTTTCCGTGATCGAACGACGAACGGACGGCTTTTCAATCTGCTCCGCGTTTTGCAGTACAGCTTCGAGCGTACCGAATTTGCGGATGAGCTGCGATGCTGTTTTCTTGCCGACCTTCTCCGCACCCTTGACATTATCAGCCGTGTCGCCTGTAAGCGATTTAAAGTCCGCATACTGCATGGGTGAAATGCCGAATTTTTCACAGAACTGCGCGGGCGTGTAGATCACCGTGTTTTTGCCGCGGTACCGCAGCACGGAGACATGCTCGGAGAGCAGCTGAAACAGGTCGCTGTCAAACGACGAAATCACCGTTTCGGTGTCATTAAATGTCAGCGCATAACTTGCAATCACATCATCCGCCTCGCAGTCTGTTGTTTCAAAGCGCTTGATCTGCAAATAATCGAGCGCGCGGTAAATATCGCCGAGCTGCGAATACGGGTTTTCCTCTTCCGGCACGGTACGGAGATCCGGGCGGTTTGCCTTATAGGCTTTGTCCAAATCCGCGCGGGTGTTTTCAATTTCGCCATCGAATACCGCAAGCACATGTGTCGGACCTACCATGCGAATGATTTTCAGCAGCGCGCCGACAAACCCCAGCACGCCCTGTATCGCCCGACCGTCCGCCCCGAAAATTCGCGCCGGCATGCCGAAAAACATTTGAAACAGCAAGTTGCTGCCGTCGATAAGCAAGAGTTTAGCCATGGTTTGATCTCCTCGAATTTTTCAAAGTTCCGCATATAGCAAAAAGTCCTGACTTTCCGAAAAAAATCAGGACTTTGGTGGAGACGGACGGGATCGAACCGTTGACCTCTTGAATGCCATTCAAGCGCTCTCCCAGCTGAGCTACGCCCCCGTGCAATATATTGTTTACTTGATGAATTATACCAAAGAAGTTTTATCTTGTCAACAATTATTTGCAATATTTTGATTTTAAATCAGAAGTTGATTACGCCGAGATGTTCGAGCAGGATCTTTGTTCCGATAAGGATAAGGATAATGCCGCCGGCGATTTCCGCCTTGCTCTTATATTTAAGGCCGAAGATGTTGCCGACCTTGAGTCCGATTGCGGAAATGATAAACGTTGTAGCACCGATGAATGAAACTGCGGCAACGATGTTGACATCGGGCAGAAGGGCAAAGGTGATGCCGACTGCGAGGGCGTCGATGCTTGTTGCGACTGCGAGGACGATCATTGTTTTGAACGAGAACGAATCGTTTGCCTTTCCGTCTTCCTTTGAGCAGCCCTCACGGATCATGTTTCCTCCTATTATGGCAAGCAGAACGAATGCTACCCAATGGTCAACCGACGTGATGTATTTTTCAAAAGTTGAGCCGAGGAAATAACCGATAGTGGGCATAAGAGCCTGAAATCCGCCGAACCATGCACCGATTATCAGGTAGTGCTTTGGTTTGAGCTTCTGTGTTGAAAGACCCTTGCAGACCGAGACGGCGAAAGCGTCCATTGACAGCCCGACTGCCAGGATGAATAATTCAAGTAACCCCATATTTTACCTCCGAGAATAAAAAAATCAGACACAGTCGTGCCTGAAAAAATCCCAGACACGGCAAAGCCACGTCTGAGTCTCGTTATTTAAGACAAGCCAGACGCATTGCGTCAGTGTGTTGACTTGCCACTCGCTTTGAGCTATCTACTCCCTCAAACTTTGCCGATTATAGCATATTTAATTGTATGTGTCAACCTTCATTTCTTGAACGAAATTGTTGATTTGTTTATCGGGGATAGAGTGTTATTTATTGTTAGGAGAGGAATACCGAACGACATTGACTTTTATCGGCAACTTTATTGTTGACAAAGCAGGGGAAATACATTAAACTGAGTTTAATATAAAACAAAGGAGTTTTATTATGCTTTCAAAGCCTCAATATGAAGAACAGATCGCCGCAACCCGTGATAAGCGCATGAAGTGGTGGCGTGAAGCAAGATTCGGTATGTTTATTCACTACGGCCTTTTTTCACAGCTCGGAAGAAATGAGTGGGCAATGGCGTGCGAAAATATTCCGCCCGAGGAGTACGAAGCACTTGCCGATAATTTTTGCCCGAAAGAGGGCTGCTGCCGTGAATGGGCAAAGCTTGCCAAGGAAGCCGGATGCAAATACATGGTCATGACGACCCGTCATCACGAGGGCTTCAGCCTTTGGGATTCAAAGGCAAATCCGTACAATTCCGTCAATTACGGTCCGCATCGTGATATTGTTAAGGAGTTCGTTGAAGCATGCCGTGAATTTGACCTGAAAATCGGTTTTTATTCGACCTGCATGGAATGGCATCACCCCGATAGCGGAATTTGTGCTTATGACACAGAGGCGAGAAGGCGTTACACTCAGTTCCTTAAAGATATAAACACAGAGCTTCTTACTCAGTACGGTAAGATTGATATCCTTTGGTACGACGTTCCGCTGCCGATGGAGTCGTGGGAGGGCTGGGATTCGCTTGAACGGAATCAGTATCTCAGAAGTCTTCAGCCGGATATTATTATCAACGACAGAAGCGGACTTGCCGAGGACTTCGGCACTCCGGAGGAGCACATCACTCCGTCCGAACGTGACTGGGAGGCCTGCATGACCTTCAACGGAATAAGCTGGGGCTATGTTGATTCGGATCAGGCACTTCCTTACAGCTACACGCCGCAGAGAATCGTCAACATGCTTCAGACCTGCTGCGAATACGGCGGAAATCTTCTGCTCAATGTCGGCCCGAAGCCGGACGGCTCAATCCCGTATGAGGTTATTGATCCGCTTCACAAGGTGGGCGAGTGGCTCAAGGTCAACGGCGAAGCGGTTTACGGTATTCTCAACAAGGGCGTGGGCAACAAATTCCAGCTCAACGGTGTCGGAAGGGGTACGTCAAAGGGCACAACGATTTATATGTGGAACAAGATTTGGGCACCTTACAACGGAAAAATGGCTCTTGCCGGCTTTATGGACGAGCCGAAGAAGATTTCTTTCATGGACGGCACTCCGATAAAGTTCGAGAAAAAGGGCGACAGAATTTTTATATATGATTTGCCCGAAAAAAATCCCGATCCGATTATTAATTATCCGCTCATAAAACTTGAATTCGACAAGCTACCGAGATACAGATTTGCGTCGTACTTCCCGCAGCTCAACGGCGGCAGAGACGACAGAGAAATCGTCAGAGCGGACCACCTTTGGAAATAGCCGAATAATAAAAGCGAGCCGAAGCACAAATGTGCAACGGATCGTTTATAATTTAGGAGCAGGCAATGGAAGAAAAGAAAACAATTACATTGGATTTAACGGATTGTAAGTATCTCGGAGAGCTTCATGAACGAATTAGGACAGCATTTGATTTTCCTGAATGGTACGGCGCTAATTTAGACGCTTTTTGGGATTTGTTAAGCAGTGAATGTGACGCAGATGAGGTGATTTTTACAGGGGTAAATACCATGCCCGAGGAACTCAGAAAATACATGTCCGACATCTATAAAATTCTTGACAGAAAAACCGCTGAACGTAAAAATTATAGCCGCATTTATGCGGATATCAAACCGTTTTCCTATAAAATAGAATTCTGAGGTTTTATTGGTTAAAGTTCAATGTCAATAAAGCTGTGGGCATTGTGCTCTGCGGAAAGTATGGATTGAATCCATATTTGCAGTGTACGATGCCCACATTGTTTATAAGCAGATAAATAAAATATAGGAAAATACCAATTACAGCTTCAAGCCGTAGACCTTAACGGCGTTCTGATAAAGAATCTTGTCCGAGTCCTCTTTGTTGTAGCCGAGAGTGTAGAAACGTTTCAAATCGGTTTCAACGCTCCACATCGGATAGTCCGTTCCGAAAAGGACACGGTCAACGCCGTAGCGTGCGATGATCTCACGGATTTTGTCATCGGAGAGGGCATAGAAGGACGATGAGCAGTCAACATAAAAATTCTCACGGTCGGCAAGAAGCTTTGATGCCTCATCCCACATAGACCAGCCGCCGAAGTGAGCACCGACAACAACCATTTTGTCGTAAATATTAAGTATCGGAATGAGTCTGTTCGGGTTGGAGTAATCATATCTGCTGTCGCCCGTGTGGAGAAGAACGGGAAGATTGAATTCTTCACAAAGCTCATATATTTTAAGGCATCTGTAATCGTCGAGCTTGAACTGCTGAATGTCGGGGTGAAGCTTAACTCCGCCGAGACCGAGTGAAACAAGTTCTTCAACGTCGGCTCTGATATCCTCACTGTCGGGGTGGAGCGTGCCGAGACCGTAGAGCTTGTCGGGGTGAGCGGTTACCTCGGCGGCGATGAATTTATTGATAGAGCTGACCTGCTTCGGCGTTGTTGCAACGGACTGCACGATGAATTTATCAATGCCTGCTTTCGCTCCGTTTTCGAGCAGTGTTGATACCTTTCCGTCATATGTTGTGGGCAGGGAATAGAAGCGTCCCGTGCTGTGCGCCGCTTTGTCGGCAATTTTATCGGGGTAGATGTGACAATGTGCGTCAATGACCATTAAAAACACCTTCTTTTACTGATGATATACAATTATAATTCCGTTTTTTTGCAATGTCAAGGCACACAACAATGATATATGTTTTTTACATTTTTGTAAACTTCTATTGAAATTATTGTTGCAGAATGATAGAATGTAATCATAAATCTAACATTTTCCAAGGAGGAATTATATATGCTTGAAAATCCTGCATTCAACGAGAAAAACGAAAAGATTCTCTGCGAAATGAACGGCAAAAACCCCGAGATGCACATGAACATTTGGGTAAAAAAGCTTGCAAAAGGGGAGAAGTACGAAATTTTCAGTGCCGAGAACGAGACTGCTGTGCTCATTCTCAAGGGCAACATGAATATAAGCTGGAACGACAGAACGGAGAACATGAAAAGAAAGAATCCGTTTGAGAAAACGCCGTATTGCCTGCACGTATGCAAGGGCATAAAGATAAGCATTGAGGCCTGCGAGGACAGCGAATTCCTCGTTCAGCAGACCGATAACGAGAGAGAGTTTGAGCCTGTTTTCTATAAGCCCGAGGATTGTCTTTATCAGCATTTCGGCAAAGGTCAGTGGGAGGGCACAGGCTACCGTATCTGCTCAACGATGTTCGATTACGACAATGCCCCCTATTCCAACATGGTAATGGGCGAGGTATTCAATCAGCCGGGAAGATGGTCGAGCTATCCGCCGCACCATCATCCGCAGCCGGAGGTTTATTATTATCAGTTTGATCCGCCGCAGGGCTTCGGTGCATGCTTCAACGGCGACGACGTTTTTAAGAGCACCGACGGTGCATATTGCACGATAACCGACGGCAACGATCACGAGCAGGTCACGGCACCGGGCTACACAATGTATTATGTATGGATGATTCGCCATATTGACGGCGACCCGTGGTACAAGACCACCCGTCTCTACTCCAAGGAGCATGAGTGGCTCGTCAATGCGGATTGAGTGTGCTGACAATCGGCACGGATTTTGAAATTTTATTCTGAATGTATTTATTTTTTATACTCTCCGATTGTATAAAAAGAAAGGTGTTTACTATGAAAAGAATTAATGTTCTCGTGTCAATTGTAATGGTATTCGTTTTGATGCTTGCAATGGCTTCAACGGGCTTCGCTGCCGACAAGTCATTGACAACCGCACCTCTTTATTTTAATGAGGACGGCAGCTTCAGAATAATGCACGTTACAGATACACACCTCGGAAAGGATAATGTCAAGGACTCGATTTGGCTTATCGGCAATGCATGCGACCGTGAAAAGCCTGACTTGATAATGCTCACGGGCGATATCTGCAAGTGTGATACGATCGAGGAGACCAAATGGTTTATCGAGCAGATCATGAGCGTTTTTCAGTCGAGAAATATTCCTGTCGCTGTCAGCTTCGGTAATCACGATTCCGAAAACGGCGTTATTTCGAGAGAGGATCTCATGGCTCTTTACAATGAATATCCTTGCTCGATTTCAATCGATGACGGCGAAATGCTTTCAGGCTGCGGTACATACAACGTTCCGCTCTATTCGTCAATCGACGGCAAAATGAAGTTTAACCTTTGGGCGTTCGATTCCGGCGATTATGATGATGATGGTCATTATTCAAATGTACAGGCCGACCAGGTTGAATGGTACAAGCAGACCTCGGCCGAGATTGAAAGGCAGAACGGCGGCAAGATCAATTCACTTGTTTTCCAGCATATCATTGTTCCCGAGGTTTATGACGGACTTAAAAAGATGAAGCGCAAGGGCGCATATGTTTATAATAAGTTCTACACGGATGACGAGTTTTACGCTTTTGACCCCGAGGTTGAAAATCACGGTACACTCCACGAATCGCCGTCCTGCGGCTATTATAACCACGGACAGTTTGACGCCTTGGTTGAGAGGGGAGACGTGCTCGCCATGTTCACCGGACATGACCATTCCAACAGCTTCAGCGTCAAATATAAGGGTATCAATATAACCAATTCATTGAGCACACGTTATAACGGCGACGCATATTCTTCACAGTACGGCTACAGAATTATCGACCTTGATGAGAACGATACCTCAACCTATCAGACAAGAACTCAGCGTTGGTACAATGCTTTTTCGGCTTGCGATTCGACGGCTTTGAGAAAAGCCGGGGATAAGGACGGCGCAAAGCTTGTCGATAAGGTCAACTTCCTCGGCTTCATAGAGCTTGCATGCGAAACGATCGGCCATCTTTTTGTAAAAATCTTTACCGGCAGAACGGTATGCTATAAGTAAAAAATCGGCACTGTCCGAAATCAGAAGAAATTATTTTCGGCTACCCTAACAATCAGGGGGGCTGAACGGAACATGAACTCCATAATTCAATTATAAAGCCATCAGAAATTATAGCCTCCCCTTGGTTGAATCAAGGGGAGGCGTTGTCATTGACGACGAAGGGGTCGATGCCCACATCGACCCAAGGTCAGATGAAATTCTATTTTGGCTTCCTTTTATGGGAGCCGGCAAAAATAGTCAGCAGAAATTTTTTAATCCTGTCACGTCATCAATACAAACAAATCAAAAATGCAAGGAAGTGCGTGACCGTTCCGCCAAGGATGAAAAGGTGAAAAATGAAGTGATAATATCTTTTGAATCTGCCGATTGAATAAAAGATTGTTCCGAGCGTATATATTGCACCGCCGAGGACGAGCAGTCCGAAAAGCAGAAGAGCATTCGGGTCGCATTTATAAATCGGATAAAAAAGGAAAATGCACATCCAGCCGAGCACCATGTAAAGTACCATTTGAAGCTTTTTGTATTTTTCCTGATCTATAAATGTCAGCGTAATTCCGAGTATTGCCGTCACAACGCTGACTGCAATGCAAACGATTGCAAGTGCTTTGTAATAGGGGAGAACGTCAAGTATCATCAAGGGAATACTTGTGCCCGTTATCAAAAAAAAAATGACAGAATGGTCAACAAGTCTTGCAACCTTTTTCGCTTTTCCCGGGGAAAGTCTGTGATAAATTGACGAACCGCTGTAAAGAATAATCATAGCGACACCGAAAATTATCGAGCTGATTATATGACTTATATCATTCGATCTCATGAGCAAAACGACTGTTGCAACCGCTCCGAAAACAACTCCGACAAGGTGCGATATTGAATTCGCTTTATCCTCTTTTTCCGTATAATACGGAAGATTAACATTTTCCAAGTACATTTTGACTACTCCTTTATTTATGATAATTTCTTAATTGCTCGCCAGGCCGTCAACCGGAATTAACGCAAAAAGCATAATAGCAAGACCGCTCTTCAACGACGGTCGTTTCATTGATTTCATTGTACGCCGAAAGGCCGCAAAAGTCACCCTACACCGAATTTTCGGCTCTCTACAGTGATTCTACTCCGGGTAGAGTGATTTTTTTGAACTCTACCGGCTGTAATTCGACGTTTTTTGAAAATTTTTTCCTTTAACTCTTGATAAATCTTTCACAGACTGATATAATAATCGGGTAACCACTGATTTGGAAACACCAAAACAGGGAAAACCCCGAAAAACCGAAAGGAGATTTTTATAATGAACTATTCAGCAGAAGTTCAGGGAATGTGCTGTGTAGCCAAGGGTCCGAAACATGATCCGGCTCCGATTCCCGAAGAAGGCAAGTGGATCGCTGCAAAGCAGATCACTGATATTTCAGGCTATACCCACGGTGTGGGTTGGTGTGCACCTCAGCAGGGTGCCTGCAAGCTCTCTCTTAATGTTAAGGGCGGCGTTATCGAAGAGGCTCTCGTTGAGACTATCGGCTGCTCAGGTATGACACATTCTGCAGCTATGGCAGCTGAGATCCTTCCCGGAAAGACAATTCTTGAGGCTCTCAACACTGACCTTGTCTGCGATGCTATCAATACAGCTATGCGTGAGCTTTTCCTTCAGATCGTATACGGCCGTACACAGTCCGCCTTCTCAGAGGACGGTCTTGTAATCGGTGCAGGTATGGAGGATCTCGGCAAGGGCGCTCGCTCAATGGTCGGCACAATGTACGGCACAAAGGCAAAGGGCGTTCGTTATCTTGAGATGACAGAGGGCTATTGCACAAGAATGGCTCTTGACTCTGACGATCAGGTTATCGGTTATGAATTCGTTTCTCTCGGCAAGATGACCGACTTCATCAAGAAGGGCATGGAGCCGAACGAGGCATATGAGAAATCCAAGGGCACATACGGCCGCTTCGATGAAGCTGTTAAGTATATCGACCCGAGAAAAGAATAATTGAAGGAGGAATAACGCAATGGCACAGTTTGAAGGTTATGAGAGACGTGAGGCTAAGATCCTCGGCGTTCTTAAAGAATACGGTATTTCCTCCATCGACGAATGTAAGGAAATCACACTTGCAAAGGGTATCGACGTTGACCAGATCGTTCGTTCAACTCAGCCCATTTGCTTTGAAAATGCTATCTGGGCTTACACTGTAGGCGCAGCAATCGCTATCAAGATGGGTTGCACAAAGGCTGCCGATGCCGCTGCCGCTATCGGTATCGGTCTCCAGAGCTTCTGCATTCCCGGTTCTGTTGCCGAGAACCGTAAGGTTGGTCTCGGTCACGGTAATCTCGGTAAGAGACTTCTTTCCGAGGAGACAGAGTGCTTCGCATTCCTTGCAGGCCACGAGTCATTCGCAGCTGCAGAGGGTGCTATCAAGATCGCTCTTAATGCTAACAAGGTTAGAGTTAAGCCGCTTCGTGTTATCCTTAACGGTCTCGGTAAGGACGCAGCAATGATCATCTCCAGAATCAACGGCTTCACATACGTTGAGACAGAGTTTGATCCGTACACAGAAGAGGTTAAGGTTGTTTACGAGAAGGCATATTCAAACGGCCCGAGAGCCGATGTTAAGTGCTACGGTGCTGACAACGTTCCTGAGGGTGTTGCTATCATGAAGCTTGAGAATGTCGGCGTTTCAATCACAGGTAACTCAACCAACCCGACTCGTTTCCAGCATCCCGTTGCAGGCACATACAAGAAGTGGTGCGTTGAGAACGGCGTTAAGTATTTCTCTGTTGCTTCGGGCGGCGGCACAGGCCGTACACTTCACCCGGACAACATGGCTGCAGGCCCGTCTTCATATGGTCTTACAGATACAATGGGTCGTATGCATTCCGACGCTCAGTTTGCAGGTTCTTCTTCGGTTCCCGCTCACGTTGAGATGATGGGTCTTATCGGTATGGGCAACAACCCGATGGTTGGTGCTACCGTTGCAACTGCTGTTGCAGTTGAAGAGGCAATGAAATAAGCCGCAAAGCCTTATATATCAACGTTTCTGAGGTTTTCAGGGCTATTTTAGGAATATTCCGAAATAGCAGTAAATACCGTTTATTTCCACAAAAACGTGGATTTGTCCACATTTTGTCCACGGATTTTTGAGCTGTGGACGGAAAATATAGGTACGAAAGCCTTATAAATCAACACTTTCAGAGCTTCGCTCACTTCGAGCGAGGCTCTTTTTCTGTCTCAAAATCGACGTTTCAAAATCCCCTCGGTCCTCATTTGTCCTCATAATTCGTATTTTGTCCTCTTTTTTTGTCCCAAATTTTGAGGGCAGAACAGCTTTTTCACCGCATAAAAAATATTCCCGCCGAAAAAACCACATTTTCGGCAGGAATGAATATTGATGTATATTTTTAAAATTTGACTGTTCACTAAATGCACGAAGCGCCCGGTTGCTTAGATAATCCTTATAAATTTACCATCCGAGATTTTATCTTCGGGGACTTTTGTATTAGTACGACTAAAAGGTGGATAGAAACAGTGAGGACTGTAAATCAAACTCACTGTTTCTGTGGATAGAAACAGTGAGTTTGATTTACAGTCCTCATAAACGGACTGAAAAATGGCGCTTTGAGAAATTTTGGGTTGATAATTCGGTCAAAGCCTGTTACACTGTTTGTAGAAAATAAAACAAGGAGGAAACAACGATGAATACAGAGTCTTATTACGAAACCGAGTTAAGGGGAAAAAGTGAAAATGAAATCAGGTCAAAAATTCGTAGCCTGAAGAAAGAAATCAATCGTTTAAAGGATATCGCCGAGAATCCGTTATCGGACTGTTCCGCTTATGAGCCGAGTATAATTGAGCAGGTCGCCGAGAATCGTGAGCGTCTTGATAAAACGATTCAGGCACTTAAAGAACTCGGTTCGGAATATCAACCGACAAAAAGTGAAATCAAAGCAATTAAGTTTCAGGAAAACATTCCTCACATAAGGAGAATCGAAGCTTTTTGCGGAGCTTTTATACTTGGTTTCGCCGAGTATACGCTTGATATCAAAGGTGATGTTGCCGAATATAAGACAGAAATTATTGACAATGTGCTTGAACAGGGAAAAATTGAAAAAGAGACGTTGCTTGAAAACTTGAAATGCCTTAATTTGGGCGAATGGAAGCATTTATATGATTCGTTTGATTACGGTTATGTGGTTTTGGACGGCGAATCATGGAGCGTAAAGTTCAAATACGATAACGGATGCAGACCGGTAGAATTCACAGGCAGAAATTGTTATCCGTATAATTTTAACGAGTTACTCAATGCGTTGAATTTTAAATATACACTTTCTGAGTGATAATAATGAATCGGATGATTAAAGCAATGAGGATAAGCAAATGAATTATCAGTTTATACAAAGTGTACTTTTTGATTGGGATAAGATAAGTGATGAGAGTTATCTTACAAGAATTGAAGCACTCTATAAGGTCAAAAAAATTGATTTTATGAAGTCGATTACATTGTTTGTCGGTGAAAACGGAAGCGGAAAATCGACTTTGCTTGAGGCGATAGCCGTTGCACATGGATTCAATCCGGAGGGCGGAACTAAGAATTATTGCTTTTCGACGCATGACACGCACTCGGAACTCTGCAATGCTATAACGATTGCAAAAGGGTACAGGAAAGAAAAATGGGGTTATTTTTTAAGAGCGGAAAGTTTTTATAATGTTGCAACACAGGAGGAGGAATATGCCGACTTCGCACATCCTTCGGAGGAGTACCACAATAGGTCGCACGGGGAGAGCTTCCTGAAGATGGTGCAGAATAACATACAACCTAACGGACTGTATTTTCTTGATGAGCCGGAGGCGGCATTATCTCCGCAAAGGCAGTTGACGCTGCTGGCTGAGATTTACAGATGCGCAAGTGATGGTGCGCAATTTATTATAGCAACGC
>OLRV01002130.1_pt1 | contig 15693 bp, 12 predicted proteins | sample 1672421 | NCBI WGS metagenome assembly OLRV01 (sample SAMEA3136684, study PRJEB25190) | human gut metagenome | biome: human gut; feature: human-associated habitat; material: faeces | place: Austria | collected 2013
GCGCGCACGGGAAAATGTTCCAGATTGATGCGCACCTGGTCAGCCACCAGCGCAGGGTCCACCTCCTGAATGCCGCGCACTGTCCCGGGCGCCTCGGACACGACGCAGGTAACGGCCGTAAGCGCAAACGCCCCCATGGCATGGGCCGCTTTCAGGTCAGCCTGGAGACCGGCCCCCGCGGAGCAGTCGGAACCGGCAATCGTCATCATTACGGGAATACTCATGGCCCTGTTTTTAATCGGGAAGAAAGCTCTTGAACGGCCAAAAATCCGCACGCGCCGCCTCAATGTCACAAATCCGGGTGGGAAAACAAGGAGGGAATGCCATAATCATCTCATGACGCACGCCTCCCCCGCCCCGGACGAACAGGAATTCTGGCTTTTCATTCAGGATGCCCCTCTGCCGGCCGCAGAGGAATTGCAGGAGAGCATGTTCCGCCTGGACGGCTGTTTCCGGCTGAACCTTTCCGGCGCGCCGGAAAACGCTCCGGACCATGTACTGGAAGGAGAATATCTGGATGAAGCGGGGGAATCCCAGCTGGACGTATTCTGGGTCATGGAAACGGACGACGCGCGCCAGGCGTTCAAAAGGGACGGCGCGGCCCTCCGGCAGATAGGGAACCGCACCAAAATGCTGCGCTTCATTCTGGAAGACGAATATGCCCTGGGCCATGTATTCGCCATGATGCACGCCATACTGGAACACCGGGACGGCCTGCTGGTCATTCCGGACTCCCGGGGGAACGTTATTCTGGAACGGAGGAAAGCTTTGGATTTCCTGAACAGGGAAATCAGGGAAAGCTAATGTTTCTGCGTCTGCGGAGCTGAACCGCCCTCGCGCTCCGCATTCAGTTGAAGCGCTTTCTTTTTCCAGACTTCCGCCATATCCGCATCCTGAGGGGTCCCCTTTCCGGTGCTGTAGCAGACGGAAAGCATCAGCATGGCGTTGACGTGGTCCTGCCCGGCGGCCAGCCGGAGCCAGTTGAACGCCTTGCCCTCATCCGCAGGCACGCCGGAACCTTCCAGATAAGCCAGTCCCACGATATACTGGGAATGGGCGTCTCCGGCAGAAGCCGCCTGTTCATACCACTTCATGGCACGCTCCATATCCCGCGCCACTCCCTGCCCCTTTGCGTAAATGTTCCCCAGATAAACGGACGAAGGCGTATTCCCTCCATTGGCGGCCTTTTCCAGCAGCGCCAGGCCGGAAGCGGCATCCTTCTCAAAACCCATCTTCCCCTCCATGTAAGCCCGGCCCAGCAGCCCCATGGCAGCCGGATGTTCCTCATCCGCCGCTTTGTGCCACAGCCCCAGAGCCTTGTTCAGATCCTGATCCGCGCCATCCCCCTTGAAATACATCATTCCCAACATGTACAAGGCGTTCCCCCGCTGGGTTCCCGGGCGGGCAAGCCCGTACTCAAACCACTCCCTGGCCGCGACGGCATCACGCTTGATCCCCGTCCCATACAGGAACATGGCGCCAATGACCGTTTCCCCGGAATACCCGGACCCGGTCTCCGCCACGGAATCACACCAGGCCCGCACGTCCAGCGGATGAACCCAGCCATTCTGCAATCCCTCCGCATACAGGGCAGCCACATCATTGAGGGCTTTTACATGTTCGCTGCCATTTTCCTTCTCGCGGACGGCGCCGGCAACAGCAGCGTCCAGACGCGCTCTCCATGTTTCCGCCTCTTTCCGCACCGCAGACGGCTTTTCCCGTTCCGCAGCAGAGGAAGCCCGCTTTTCCCCGGAAGAAGGGGCGCGGTCACATCCGCTCAAAAAAAAGAAGGCAAAGGAAGCCGCACATAAAGAGACAACTTGTTTCATCATGACCCTTACCATAAGACAGCCTCACCAGGCTGCCAAGAAGAGAAATGACGGAAACGCCGCATCCGCACGCCACGGAAGCGCGAAGCCGGAGAGCCGGATTTCCTCTTTTTGCATTGAATATTTCCCTCTTTTTGCTCTACTGAAACCAGTTCTACCTCTGATGAAATTCGTTCTGCCCCTGTATCTCTTGACATGCCTGGGCCCGGCGTTCCTGGTAAGTTTTTCCTGCCGGGGTTCCGCGACGGAACTTCCCGTAAAATACATCTTTGAGCTGTCGGATGAACCGGTAAAAGTACACCCTGGCAAAATAGACACCAAGAGCGTTTTCTTCCCCAAATACGCACGCGGAACCTCTCCGGAAACCCTGAAGCGGCAGGCAGCCCTCTTCCAATCCCATACTCCCCACGAGGCCACCAAAAGCAAACCGGCCATCAGCATCCACATGAATGACGACAAAACGGAAAGGGACGTCCATGAGCGGTCAGGCTATGAGTTTCACCATGCGGAAAACCAGGAAGAAATTGTCATCACAACCGAAACGCCGGATGAGGAAATCTGGCTGAACGACGGGGATCCGGACAGCCCCTTTTTCCATACGCCCCGTTCCGCCGCCAATACGGAAATTCGTGAAATCCCCACGTCTTCCGATTCCTGGCCCGCCTGGAATGAAGAGGAAGTCAACCTGCACATGAATCTTCCGGAATCGGCGCCGCGCCCCCTGGTAGTGCAGCCGGCTCCGTCCGGAGCCATCCGCACCATCATCAAATCCTTTAACGGAACCGTTTTTGAGGCGGATGCCCAGCCCATGCATCCCGTCTGGGATCAGCTCCCGCCCGGATACGTTCCTATCCCGGCTCTCCCGGCCTATCAGCCCACCTTATTGAAGAAATTACAATAGAAGGGGGCAAAAGCCTCAGAACTTGAAGCGGACAGCCCCGAAAACAGACCATCCATTGAAAGCTTTGGCCGTTGCCGAGTCCACATGGCTGGTGACATACTCTACAGCCAGCATCAGCTTGACCGCATTGACGGCCTCCGGACACAGATAGCAATTCAGCCCCAGGTAAAAGGAATGCATGCTGTCCACCCATGCGGGATAATGGGTGACGCTGGGCACATAACGGGTATTCAGCTTCACAGAACGGTTTCCAAAGGAACACTGGTATTGAAAGACGCCCTCAAAATGCGGGGAAATCCGGTAAACGGGCTGCAGAACCAGGCCGTACACATTCTTTGCACCGGGCTGGCCTACAATTCCCACGCCTGCCAGCAAATTCCCCATGATGGAGAAAGCGCCGCGGCTGGCGTCCCAGCTCAGGGAAATCACGTCCTGCGCGCCCGTTCCGCAGTAATCGGACGTGGAAGGGATTTTCCTTCCCCGCCATTCCGTAAAATTATGGGCATACTGGTACCCCAGAAACTGGCTGTCCCACATGGGAGAAGCCACCTTCCACTTCATGGCGTTCAGGATAAACAGGTTGTCTGCAGAATGAAACTGGATTTCATCCTTCAAATCCGTACCGTTCGCATTCAGGTAAATGCCGTAGGAATGGTACAGGCTCTTGGCATCCTTCTGAAAATTGGCCTCCAGACCCCAGTTGGAAATGGGAATCAATTCATTGCACAGGGCGGATCTTTCCACTGTTTTAATCCGGGAGGAAGCCAGGCAATACTCCGACGTCAGGTGAGGCGTCAGCTTACCGGCCCTGAACTTGACGCCGGGCATGGTCTTTTCCAGATAAAGTTCATACAGGGACCACTCCGTATGGCTGCCGATCCATTCTCCCCGCACTTCACGGTGCCGGCCTTCCAAATCCCCCACATTCGTCAGATTGGACAGGCGCCAGGAACCGTCCCCCATCAGGATGTCGCCGCCCAGGTAAGCGCGCCTCCACCCGTTGTTATGGCCGCCGGAAGACGGGCAGAATTTATTGGCCCCATTGGGGCTGACGGCTGCTGCCTGATACTGGCCAATCAGCGTCAGCTTCACCTTCCTGATCCATGAGGAATCATTCCGGTACAGCACCGGACCGCGATCCAGCACACGGCACAGGGACGGCAGAGAGCCCCCGGAAACCGGCTGGGACTGAACTGCTCCCGCGCCAGCTTCCGCCGCCGGAAAGGCGGCATACCAACAAGCGGCCAACAGGAACATTCCTGGAAAAACAAGCTTCATCATAGGCTAAACAAACAAATTGGGCGCACATCTTAAGGAGCCCTCTCCGAAAATCAAGCCCGGATGCTCCTTTCGACATTGTTGTTTTCTGAAAGGGTTGTTACGAAGAACGGCAATGATGGACGCACCAGTGCGCCCATCCGGAACGTCTCCATCAGAAGGCCAGGGACGCAGGTTTCAGCACGGCTTGGAGTTACAGCTACATCGGCCTGTTGTATCTCCGGCCTGATGAACCGGGCCATTTCAATCACTTCCTGTACGATGAAGAAACAACGATGCAGCAGCCTGGCATCATCGCGAACAGTTACCGGCACCAAATCATCACTCCGGCAAGCTTTCCCTCCCGGCCCGCATGGGGGAACATGCCTGAATAATTATTTCCCGCTCCTGCGGGGAAAGGCCGTAAATGTCTTCCATCAGCCCATTCATCCGCTCATCCCCTTCCGGGCAATAGCGGACCGCGAGAGCGTCCGCCAGCCCTTCCACTTCCCGCAGCAGGGACAGACCGGGGACCCGGATGGGAGCCCGGAGGACAGGGGCGGTATCCATCTGGAAAAAATCCCCCTGCATTTTTCCCCGGCGGAGAAACCAAAACTGCATCAGGCGCGAATTGAACAGGGCCGCCAGATATTTCATGCTCACGCGTTCCGAGCGTATCACGTTGAATGCCATCATCACATAAGCTTCCTTTTCCGTATAGGAGAAGGTTGGACGGGCACACTTCCTGACAGCCAGAATTTTGGGGCCGGGCCGGAAAAAACGTTCCTGCCGGGGCCAGTGCACATGGTAATATTTCATGCGGCCCATGCGTGTTTCCCGCCGGGCCTCCATCAGGGGACGGAATTTTTCCAAATGGCGCAAAAGCGTAACGGCCTGCTCCGCTCCGTTGGACGGAGTCAGATATAACAGCACCTTCTCCGGAGCTTTCAGTGCATGCCGCCCTGCCTGGACAGGTTCATACAGAGGTTTGAGAAAACGCCGCTCCCGTTCCGGCAACAGGCCAAAATACCCCTGAGGCAAGACAAATACCCCATCCCCCCTCCGGATTCCGTACCGCCGCACTGTTTCCGGCGCCAGATTCTCCAGAGCTCGGGAAGAAACGACGTCAGGATTCGGCACAATCCCCTGCGTCATTTCCTTTGCGGCATCCAGCCTGAAATTCCGGCAGGCATCCATCTTTTCCAGAAGATGCCGCTCTGCTGCAGAGCAGAAGGACAATCCTTCCCTGACGCACGCTCCGGCATCTTCCGGCAAGGGAAACCGACGGTACGGCTCATGTTCCAGAAATGATTCCACGTCATTCAAGGAGCCGCCAAAACGGCGGTATTCCGGAACCAGGCGTCCGCCTCCCTCTCCCTTTTTCTCCGCCAGAACAGTCATGGTATGGACGCGGGCGGATTCAAACACGCGGCAGGCTCCGAAATCCGACAGGCGCAGCAAACCGCAATCTTCCAGCAGCTTGCGGCGGAGAGAGGCGGCTCCCGCATTAGACATCCACTTGTTGGGAACGACCAGATGCATTACGCCCCCCCGCTTCAGGGCATCCAGCCCCACACAGGCAAACACGTACCAGTAATCCATGCGGGAAGAGCAGTAGGAAGCAAGAGAAGAACATTTCAAACGGTCAAATAATTCCTTGTTCCCTTTTTCTCCGACAAAAGGGGGATTGCCGATCACCAGGTCAAAGCCTCCTTCCTCCATCACCGTTGAAAGACCCTGACGCCAGACGCCGGAGCACCCGAAGGCCATCCAGTCTGCCGTCGACGCCATCAAGGATGCCGACGCTATCGTCCTCGGCCCGGGCAGCCTCTATACGAGCATCATGCCGAACCTCTGCGTGCCGGATATCGTCGACGCCGTACGCACGAGCAAGGCGCCGAAAATCTATATCTGCAACGTCATGACCCAGCCCGGCGAAACGGACGACTACAGTGTCTCGGACCACATCAAGGCTATCAACCGCCAGGCCGGCGGCAAGCTCATCGACTTCGTCATCGCCAACAACGGCGACGTCGACCCGACCGTCCTGCAGCGCTACGTCGCCCACGGTTCGCATCCCGTCATGATCGACAAGAAGGAAGTGGCCCAGACCGGCGCGACGCTCATCCTTTCAGACCTGATCAATAAGGAAAACAGTGCCACTCACGATACGAAGAAGCTGGCCAACGTCCTCTTCGATTTGATCAATGCCCTGCGCACGGATCTTTCGCCGGAACTGCTCCACTACTATTTGAAACGTTACACATTCAACCATCGTTAGGAGGCGGCGTCTCTTTGTCTTTTGCAGAAGAAGTGAAAAATGAAATCGCCCACTGCAAACCGGAGAACGGGGCCTGCCGCTTCGCCGAACTGGCAGCGCTCCTCTGTATGGGCGGTTCCCTCATCCTCGGCTCGCACGGCAATATCGGCATCGAATTCAGCACGTCGAACAACGCCGTCGCCCGCAAGGCCCTGAAGATGTGGATGGAATCCTTTCCGCTGCGGCCAGAAGTGCGCGTCCGCCAGGGTCTGCGCCTGCGCAAGAAGAATTACTATATCCTGCGCGTCACGCCGTCGCCGGAGAGCACGGCAATCCTCAAAGAGCTTTCCCTTTTCCCGACGGATGCGGAATTTTCTGCCATCGATCTCAAAAAGACCGACTGCCAGCGCGCCTTTTTGCGGGGCGCCTTCATGGGCGGCGGTTCTGTCAACCAGCCCAAGGGCGATTACCACCTGGAACTGGTGACGGGCAACGCGGCCTTTGCCGAAAAGCTCCTCAAGATCATGCGCCGCTTCCGCCTGCCCGCCAAGACGACGGACCGCAAGGGCGATTATCTCGTCTACATCAAGGAAGGGAACGGTGTTTCCCAGTTCCTCCAGTATATCGGTGCCGACCAGGCCTACCTCAAGTTCGAGAGCGTCCGCGTCGTCAAGGGGATGCGCAATAACGTCAACCGCGTCGTCAACTGTGAGACGGCGAATCTCCAGAAGACCGTCGATGCCGCCGTGCGCCAGCGCCGCGACATTACGCGCATCCAGGAATCGGGGCTCTACCAGCGCATGTCGCCGAAGCTGCGGGAAGCAGCGGAACTGCGCCTGGCCAATCCCGAAGCCTCCATGAGCGAACTGGCGGCCCAATCGGGCCTGACGAAATCGGGCTTATCCCACCGCTTCAAAAAAATCGCTGACATAGCGAAACAGATAGAAGGTCAAAAACACGATGAAATTTAAGAAACTCTGTACCTATATTGCCGGCCTGCTGACAGCTTGTCTGCCCTTTGCCGGCTCTTTCGCAGCAGATCTGCCGTCTGTCGACGATCCGGAAGTCATGCAGCGCGTCGTCGCTCAGCGGATGCTGCCGATTTCCATGACAGCCCCTGTCGATACGGGCACGCTGCTCCTTTCAGATAGTCCGGAATACGCCGATGGTGACGGGATCCTCTACGGGGATACGGTCAGCGGCGACGTGCGCCTCTATTTCTATCATGTCAATCAGCACCCGTACAACCGGAAAATCGTAGCCATGCTCTACAATCCGCATCCGTACCCGCTCGATGCCATCCTGCAGGGACTCCAGTACACGCGGCCCAGCACGGACTACTATCAGGTCGGCAAAGAATTGTCGACCATGTATTACGAAGGCAATATGACGGTCAACAAGATCAACGTCCCGGCTCACGGCTATGCCGTCGTCAGCCAGCACCTCAATGAAACCGTCGTCCGCCCGGACCAGCTCTTCTCGGGCATCGTCAATCTGACCCTGCCGGAATCGATGATCCTCTCGTCCATGATCCTGCCGCCTCAGGAAGACCCGATCGAATTCATCAGAAAGCAGCAGTACCTGGCCAGCGACTCTGTCCAGCTGCGTGGTACCTTCCACGGCAAGGACCGCTACCTGAGCACGCTCATCCCTTATGAAACGACGAGCGGCATCGGCTACATCCTCCTCGCCGACGGCGTCTGGGACCGCTTCCTCCAGGGCAAAGACGTCATGGACAACCGCGCCTCGGAAGATACGGGCAACTACGGCGTGGACTACACGGTCCACCTGCGCACGTCCGGGACGGGCAACATCCATCTCTACTTCAATACCCAGGGCGGCGAATATGCCGGTGTGACGGAATTGATCTACAGCGATCCCCAGCGGGGCGAAAACAAGAAGATCGTCGAACTGCCGCGGCACCGCCACTCCATGGGTCTCAATGACCCGTATGCCATGGAATACGTCGATACCTTCCCGGCCGGGACGGATATGACCATCCACATCATGCCGCCGGGAGCGGCTAACCTGCCGATCCGTTTCCTCGTCGTCCCGGACAATAAGCTCCAGCCCATCCGTGAAGCCATCCAGGCCGAACGCACGGCGAAAGAACAGCGCGCCGCCCAGGCCGCTGCCGATGCTGCCGCCAGAGCTGCCGCTGCCCAGCGAAAAGCTGCCTACAAGGACACGACCATCCAGCCCGAAGCCGAACTCCAGTCGGACAGACAGGGCCAGTTCACGTCCCTCAAAGACAGAATGGCAAAACTGCAGAAGAAGGATAAACGTTCGTCGTAGGTCGTTCATCGAACTAAAAAAGGACTGCCGCATAAAGGTGATTCACCTTATGCGCAGTCCTTTTTTGTGCCTGGTTTGAAGTTTGATTAAGCCTTCGGTTCTTCGCCGAACCATTTTTTGTAGATCTTGGCGTACGTGCCGTCGGCCTTGAGTTCTTTCAAGGCTTCGTTGACTTGTTTGCTCAGTTCCGGTTTATCCTTGCTGATGCCCATGGCTACGCCGCGGGAGGTAATGGGTTCACCGACGAGTTTGAGCTTGTCCTTGCCGCCCTGCTGGAGGTAGTACTGGGCGACGGCCTTATCGATGGAGACGGCGTCACACGTGCCGGCTTCCAGTTCCATCCAGCCCTGGGTGTTGGTGTCGAATTCCTTGACGTTGGCACCGTGTTCGCGGGCGTAGTCGGCGGCTTTCGAGCCGACCTGGGCGCCGACGGTTTTGCCGGCGATGGAGTCATAGCCGTTGATATCCGTATTGCCCGTCGGGACGACGATGGTGTAGCCGCCCTGGTAGTAGACGTCTGTGAAGTCGATCTGTTTCTTCCGTTCATCCGTAGCGTCCATGCCGGCGGCGATGAGGTCGATCTGGCCGCTCTTCAGGGCCGGGATGAGGGCATCGAAGCCGAGGTTCTTGATTTCCATCTTATAGCCGAGCTTGTCGCAGACGGCCTGGGCCAGGTCGATGTCGAAGCCCACGTCTTTTTCATTTTCCGTGAATTCGAAAGGCGGGAAGGTCGGTTCTGTGCCGACGATCAGGGTCTTGTCGCCTTTGGCAGCGCCGCTGTCTTTCTTATCAGCCGTGCTATTGCCGCAGCCGGCGAGGAGTGTCATGGCTGCCAGGGAAGCAGCGACGAGGGTCGTAATTTTTTTGTTCATCATAGTAGGTTCCTCCAGTCAGGAAAGTGTAAGGATTTCACTGAGATCCTTCATGATTGCCACGTGGGGCAGGGCGGCAAATTCCGCCGCTTTCGTCGTGCCCGTCGTCACGGCGGCAAAGGCGACGCCGGCGTTCCTGGCCGCTTCGCCGTCGATCGTGTTGTCGCCGATGTAGAGGACGTCTTTTTTGGCGAGGCCGAAATGACGGCAGACGGCGTTGATGCCGTCCGGCGCGGGTTTCGCCGCTTTTACGTCTTCTACGCCGACGACGAGGTCGATGAGGGCGTTGGTCTTTTGCTCGGCACGCTTTTTTCGCGCAAAGACTATCAGCGCGACCGCCGCGGCAAGCATCGCCGCGATCAATGCGGCGAGCGTAATGAGCCACCTGGTACGGTAGGCTTCCGCGCCGCTGCTATTCATATAGTCTGTCAGGACGCCGATGCTCTCCGCGCCGGAGAGGTCCTCCAGCGCTTGTGCAAGCGCGCCGGCCCGTTCCGGCGTGAGTGCGTTGGTAAAGCCAACATATATCGCGCGCTCTGCGCCGTCATGTTCTATCGTGCAGAGCAGCACTTGACGGCGCATCGCGCCGCTGTCGACCGTGCCGGAGGGATAGGCGGAAATAATGTCCGCCTGCCGGTTCTCCGCCTGCTGCGCCTGCGTTGTGTTCTTGCTGTACGGAAGATAGACAAGATCGTACCCTGTCTGCTCACTCAGGCGCTCGTACAGCTCCGGCAGCAATCCGACATAGCATTCTCTGCTGCGGTCATAGGACTCGATGGGATAGAGATCGGCGTTTCCCGAGATCAGAAGCGTCTCCCTCGCGCTTGCATCCTGCATACAACACAGCAGCGCTCCGATCGTCAGCACGGCGCAGAGCGTGATTTCCAAGAGCTTTTTTCGGCGCACAGGCGACACCCCCCTTTATTTCAAATCGATCTTGCGGCGCTCGATGCGCCCCCAGCTGAGTTTTTTCTTCCTATAGCCGATAAAGGCCGTGCAGCGCACCCATGCGAGGATAAAGCGCAGGAACACCAGCTCAAAGAGACACAGACAGACGGCCTTGAGGCCGTCGCCGAACGAGAGCGTGAGATCCGCCGTGTAGATGCGCGAGAAGAAGGCGGTGAGCGTCAGGACCCCGCCGAAGACGGCGTAGATAAGGAAGAAGAGCAGCATGAACGGCACGTTGATGAGGTCGCACCACCATGCGAGCACCATCGTGAACACGCCGAAGACCTCGATAAACGGCGAGAGCAACTCATAGATGAGGAAATAGAGATAGGATACAAAGCTCACCGCGCCGAACCTGTGATTGGAAAACATGACGCGATGCTTGTACATACTCTGGAACAGGCCCAGATGCCAGCGCTTGCGCTGCTTGCACAGATCGCGCAGCCGCTCGGGCACCTGCGTCCAGCAGATGGCGTCGGTGGCGTAGCGGATGGCATAGTCGATGCCGTTGATTGTGCAGTATTCGTGCAGCTTGACCACCAGCTCCATATCCTCGCCCATGGTCTTGTTGTCGTAGCCGCCCACGGCGATGACCGTGTCCTTTTTGAACAGTCCGAACGCGCCGGAAATGATGAGCGAGCCGTTGAAGCGGTCAAAGAGAATGCGGGAGGCAAGAAACGAACGGTCATATTCCAGCACCTGCATGAAGGCGAGGATGCTGCGCGGCAGGCGGTAGCGTTTGACGCGCCCGTTTTCCAGCTCAACATCGTTGGAGATGCGGACGATGCCGCCCACCGCCACCACATTGCCGTTTTCCAATATCGGCTGGGCGATGCGGCGCAGAGAGTCGTACTGCAGAACGGAGTCCGCGTCCATGCAGATAAAGTACGGGAAATTTGCGGCGTTGATGCCCATGTTCAGCGCGTCTGCCTTGCCGCCGTTCTTTTTTCGGATGAGCGTCACCGGTACCTTCTGTGCGCGTGTCTCATAGACGTATTCCTCGCGCTGACAGTTGATCTGCCGGCGAATGGGCCGGTGAACAAGGTGCATATCAAATGTCTCGGCCAACACCTCCGAGGTGCGGTCCTTCGATCCGTCGTCCACCACAATGATCTCATAGGCGCGGTATTCGAGCGTCAGCAGCGAGCGCACGGTGTCTGCCACGGTGACCTCCTCATTGTAGGCGGGAACGATGATACTGATGGGCAGGTAGTAATCCGAGGGCAGAATGCTTTTGAACATTTCCTGCCGGCGGTGCTTGTACAGCTCAAGTGAGCCGACGACGACCGACAGAAACAGAAAGGTCGAGTAGCCGATCAGATAAGCGATAAAGAAATAGCCCACCCACTCAAGAAACAGCTTTATACCGTCGTACATACTGCGTCCTCCTTTCGCTCCTCCAGCTCCCGCACATCAAAGCGATAGCGCAGGATCTCGGAGGCGTAGCGGTCGTGCCCCTCGATCACGTCGATCAGATCGCGGTAGCCGAAGCCGAGCTGCTCCAGACTTTTTGACGCGTTGAAGCGGATATACCAGTTGGGATGATAGAGGTTCCTCTCCAGCACCGCCGCAGTCTCCGCCCCGGGATAGCTCGCCAGCACCGACGAGGCGATGGCTGCATACTCCCAGCGCGCGTTTTCCGAGGGCGTCGCATAGCGCAGCAGATCGGCGTAGGCGGGCGGATAGGGATAGCGGCCAAGATAGCGCAGACAGGCAAAGCGCACCTCGTCGTCCTGCGCGGGATCGTTGAGGAGCGCGTGTATTTTCTCGCAGTATGCGCCGGAGGAAAAGCGGAAATAGTTGAGCAGCGTCACCTGCATCCACGGCTGAAACGCATCAAACGCCTTCCAAAGCGCGTCGGCAAGCTCCCATGTGTCGCCCGTGTAGTTCAGCAAGCCGTCGGAGAGGAGCTTGCTGTGATAATAGAGGCTGCTTGCGTCGATGATCCGCAGCGCACGCACAAGGACGGCGGGATCGCCCGCCGTGTAGAGCGCCTGCATGGCATTCTCGCGGCAGTAGATGCTCGATTCATGCAACAGGTCGAGCAGCATCGTTTTCAGCGCCTCGTTCTCCTGCCCGTCGAGAAGCCGGTATTTCCGGATGATATACGGAAAATACGCCGCCTCGATCTCATCGCGGCGGCAGTAATCCTCTGCCAGCGTGATCGTCACACCGTTAAGCGCCGTCAGATAGGAGCGGGTCAGCTCTGGCCGCCTCACGCACAGGCACTCCAGCGCGGCGTCAAAGGCCGCCATGCCGTTCACGCGGCGCAGTCTGCGCTCCATGAAGCGCAGATGCCTCTCGCTGACCGCTCCGGTCTCCGCGAGACGGTCAAGCTCCTGCGAGACCGTCAGCTCAAGGCGGATGCCGTCGCGGAAGAACCGATGCTCCCTGCGCCGCGAAAGGAGCGCCGTTGCAATGTTAAAGAGGATCATGCCGGCGCAGATGCCGAGATAGACGTAGATCAGGATTTGAACAAACACCGGCGTTCTTCCTTTCTCGTGTGTTTTACTGCCAGAGCTTTTGCAGAATGTAGTACGAGGGCTTGAGCCGCTCGTGATAGCTGACCGTATTGCCCCAGCCCTTGAGCGCCGCGGGATAGAGCGGCGTGCGCTCCTGCGCCGCGCCGTCGGTAAGACCAAGGTACATCGTGTCGATGGTGATGTAGTCCACACCGTAGTTTTCATAGTAATCGTCGTGGATGGTCATGCGCGAGGGGTCTGAAAAGTTCAGAAGCTGCCAGGGGAGCTTCAGCTCCACATAGTCGCCCGCGAAGATGAAGTCCGCGAGGGAATCGTAGTCCGGCGCGGCGGGGTTCGCGTTGCCGTAGGCAAGATCGCCCGTCTCGTAGGTCTCAGAGCTTGCCTGCCAGTTGCCCGTGAGCAGCGGTGTCGCCGTCTGGAGCATCAATTCGATGGGCTTGAACAGCGGCGTGTCCGCGTCGGGCGGGTCGAGGTAGGCGTCCGCGTCGTGCGTTTCGTGGTAGAACATGGCGCGCAGCACCTCGTAGCGCTCCTGCACCAGGAGGCGGCTGTTGTCCCTGCCGTCGATGGCGAGGACGAAGTCCACCGGGTCCTCAAAGCGCAGGCCGAAGTTTTCGCAGTAGGTGCTGCCCGTCTTGGGCGTGGTGTCGATGGGGATGTAGAGCGTTTTCTGTCCGTTCGCAAAGCCCTTTTCATAGGCGAGCAGATAGATAAACTTCTCGTCGTATTTCATCGAAAGGGCGCGCGTGCCGGTATCGAAGAGTTTATCCTCCTCCGTCCACTCCGAGAGGTCGCCGTCCACATAGCAGACGCTTTCCTCCTCGCCGGGGTCGAAGGAGAGCAGACCGAAATACTGCTCGTTGGTCTGATAGTCGCTCCAGTACGGCGTGCGCTGGAGATTCACCGCGTGCATGGTGTTCCAGGTGCGCTTGAACCACTCGTCCTGCCAGGTAAAGACGCAGCCGCCCGCGCAGTTTGCCGCGGTGATGTCGCGCCAGCAGTCCACGAGCGCCTGCCCCTGCTCCTGCTCGGACATATGGCCCTGATTGCGTCCGGTGTTCCGGTCGATCTGCGCCATGCCGCGCCCAGTGGAAACGCCGAACTCGGAGATGACGACGGGCATCGTGTGATGCCGCCGCAGGGCGCGCAGATAGGCAAGGTAGGTGTTCGCCGCGCCGGTCTCATCGTAGAAGTCCGATCGGCGCAGCACGGAACCGATGGGCGTGCCGGGACCGGTCTCCGCACGGGAGATGACGGCCTTGCCGTCCCAGATGGGCGTGCGGTCCATCGCCGCGGGGTTGAGGATATAGTTGAGATAGTCGGGATAGTAGGGATACACATGGTAGGAGGCAAACTGACCGGCGAGGAAGGCATCCTCAGTGCGGATGTGCTCCACGTCCACCTGCGCGCACTTCATAAAGAAAGTCGTGATATCCTCCGGGTAGAGGAAGGGGTCGGTGGTCGGCCAGTTGGAAAACGCCACAAGGCGCTGGGTCTTGTAGCGGCGGCTTTCATATGAGACGATCCGATCGCCCACCTGCGCGAGCATGGATTCAAAGGCGGAGGCGTCCTCCGTCGCGGAGAGGTACGTTCCCTGATAGGGCGGCAGATCGGGGTATTTGTGGTTGGTGTAGGTGACGGTCACATCCTCCCACTCCACACCGAGAATATAGCCGATGACCCAGCGGGAAACATCCTTATTGTAAAAGCCCGATCCCGTGCCCCGCCCGAGCGAGATCTTCTTGTTGCCGTGCAGAACGTCGACCAGTGTGCGCCCGTCCCTGACGAAGGTCTCAAGAAAGTCCTTGTCATAGGCGTCGCGGTGGGAGTTTTGGATATAGTCGTTCACCCATACGCCGTGGATGAGCCAGAGCGGTTCCTCGTTCGCCTCCTCGCGCGCGGTGTTGTACTCGTAGAAGGCGTTGTAGAAGTCGTCGTGGAGCGTAATGTAGACGCGCACGGTGTTCGCGCCCATCTCCTGCATCTGGGCAAACCAGCGCAGATAGGTCTCCTTGCTGACGGCGTAGTCCGTCGCCCACTCGCCCGGGATGCCCACGCCGAGGTTCACGCCCTTGACGGTGAACTCCTCCGGTCCCGCGCCGCGGTCCATATAAAGGTGCTGCGCGTCGGTGGACATGAAAGCGCTGACCGGCGCGTCCGGCTGAAGGTCGATGTACCAGCCGAGGTAGTAGCGCGCGGTGTCGTAGGCGAGATAGCCTAAGATCAGGGCGGTGAGCACGATGAGAAATCTTTTCAAGCCGCCGCCCTCCTTTCTCGATGGTGTGGTGGCTCAGTGGTTGAATTTCTTGTTTTTGGATTCGTGGCTGTACTGGCGAAGAATGTCGATATTCTCGTCCATCCACGCGCCGCGCTCGATGCAAAAGCGCTTCATCTGCGCGACGGCAGCCGCGTGTGAGTGCGGGTTGCGCCACGCGGGGGAGAGCATATCCTTTTCGAGCGTGTAGCCCCAGACGAAGAAGTTGCGCTCGACGGCATCGCCGAGCCACGCGGTAACGTCGTCTATGTAGGCGCAGAGATACTCGTCGCTGAGGATGCCCTGACGCAGCTCGCGGTAGCGGTCGATGACGGCGTTTATGAACTTCTCGTCTTTGCTGAGCATATAGTACCAGACGTTATGCTGCAGCTCGAAATGCTGCGGCTCTGTGACCGGATGACTGTAGTTGTCACAGGCGGAGTTGAAGTCCCAGATGCACATTTTGTATTTGCCCCGGAGATCCTTATATACATATGTAGAGCGGGCACCCACATCGTAATTGCAGGTAAATTCATTCACCAGGAAATAGTCCACGAAGGAATCCAGATCCGCGTCGTTCCACCAGGCGTATGG
>OLRV01002131.1_pt1 | contig 15690 bp, 15 predicted proteins | sample 1672421 | NCBI WGS metagenome assembly OLRV01 (sample SAMEA3136684, study PRJEB25190) | human gut metagenome | biome: human gut; feature: human-associated habitat; material: faeces | place: Austria | collected 2013
TTTCGCATAATCGCCAAAAACCCTTCCCATGAAAATGCGGCTTCCAAGCTCGTTCTGGCGGCAGTCCGCTTTTTTATCCTTGCGGTACTTATTCGCTTTAAGCAGCATTCGGCTCCGCCGTATGAGGCGACTTTTCTTCCCTTCTTTTCTTTGCCGTTATCAGCGCGCAGATGCGCGATGATATAATATCCTCATGCAGACAGAGGTTCTCTTCTTTTCTCCTTGCGGCGTTCGTCCGCTCTAAGCAGCGTGGGACCTCTCTCTTATGAGCTTTCATTTATGAGCCGGATGCGGGATCCTCCGCTGATATCGAAGCAGGGTATGACTCATAAGACCATGAGGACTGTCTGTAAATCTATGTTGAGGTGTATGTTATGTTCATTGTCGGTATCGATGTCGCCAAGCGCAGCCACGAGGTCTGCATGATCACATCGGACGGTCAGACCGTTCAGCGCCCGTTCTCCATCCGCAACAACTGCACCGGGTACAATCTCATGCTGGAGAAAATCAGAAAACACACGAACATCAAAAGCCAGATCGTATTTGCGATGGAGTCCACCGCGCATTACTGGCTGGCGCTCTTTACGCGGCTGCGCAAGGACGGCTACCACGTCATTCTGCTCAACCCGATCCAAACCAGCGCCATGCGGGATATGTTCATCCGCAAGATCAAAACCGATGCCAAGGATTCCTTCATCATTGCCGAGCTGATCCGCTTTGGGCGCTATGCCGAAAGCAATGTTGCGCAGGATCGTTTGCTGGCACTGAAGGAGCTGTGCCGGAACCGCTTCTATCTGGTCGACATGGCTGGCGACCTCAAGCGAAAGCTGATCGCGCTGATCGACCGTGTTTTTCCGGAATACGAGGTGCAGTTCGATACGATTTTCTGTAAGTCGTCCGTGGCGCTCCTGAAAAAGTATCCGACGCCGCAGAAGCTTTCCAACGCACATCTGGATAAGCTGACGGAGTTGCTCTGGAACAGCAGCAACGGTCACTTCGGTGAGTGGAAGGCGCGTGAACTCAGGGAGCTTGCACGAAACAGCTTCGGCGTTGAAGACTGTGACGGCGCGTATTCCACGCTGATTCTCCTGATGCTCGACCAGATCCAGTCGCTCTCCGAAAAGGCTGACGCTCTGGAAAAAGAAATATCCAGACTGTTTCAGAGCTTTGATACGACGGTCACGACGATTCCCGGCGTTGGACCGATCATTGGAGCCGTCATTCTCAGCGAAGTCGGAGATATCTCCCGTTTTTCTTCTGCGGACAAGCTCGCAGCCTATATTGGCGTCGATCCGTCTGTCAATCAGTCCGGCGAGTTCCAGGCTGCGCACGCGCATATGTCCAAACGGGGCTCTCCGTATCTGCGCAGATGCATCTGGATGGTGTCTCAGGTCGCTGTACAGCGCGATCCTATGTTCCGTGCGTATTACGAGAAGAAAGCCGCAGAAGGGCTCAAATACATGACGATCATCGGCCACGTGACGAGGAAAATGACCGCCGTGATATTTGCCATTCTGCGTGACCATAAGGTCTATGAACCTGTTCTGCCGACCGCCGCATAGAAGCTTCACACCCATATCCGCCTGCTCACGCTCCGTGAGCCTGCATTGCCGCGCCCATTTCCAGCGGTGACCATTTCATTTCTTCTGCATTTTTATCCCTTGACAAATCCATAGCCGGCTGCCCCGATTTCGGCGCACCGAAAATCGGTTCGAAACCGCTCAAAAGCCCTGGGGGTGCTATCTTCACCCGCTTTCGCTCCGGCGAGGTCACACAGTGGCTCACAGGGGCGAAGGCGGGGCTTCTGCGGCCTGCCGGGCCAGCTTATCTTGTATGCGGCGACGCTCGGCGGCGGCTTCCGCTTTGGCCAGCTGCTGCCGGTTGAACTGCTCCACGGCCTGCTCCGGCGGGAGGATCGTGTAGAGCAGGGAGCCGTTTCGCTTGCGGCCGTCTTTCAGCGTGACGGTGGTGCGCTCTGTGCGGATGAGCTCTTTTTCCTCCAGCAGCTGGACATATTTCGCAACGGTGTTGCGGCTCATACCCACGGCCTCGCCGATGGTGCGGTAGCTGGGGTAGCACTGGTAGGTGGTGCGGTTTTCGCAGTACATGAGAAACGAGTACACGGCAATTTCGCCGGGGGACAGGCCCAGCTGGCAAAGAACTTTCGGCAGGGGGTAGTAGTTTCGGGCGGGCGTCTGCCACGGCAGGGTGCGGATCATCGGGCACCTCCTGTCTGCCGGTCCACCCAGCGGCAGAACTTTTCCTTGGGGACGACGATGCGATTGCCGATGCGCAGGGCCGGGAAGCCCTCTTCGTGCATGAGCTCGTAGGCGCTGGAGAGGGAGATCCCCAGGAGCTTGGCCGCCATTTCTGCGTTGAGGAACAGCGGAAGTTGGTCGTAGTCGGTGTAGTCGGATCGTTTCATAAAACACTCCTTATTTCAAATTCAGAGAAAAAGAACTTGCGTTTCGGAGGCCTCTCTGTTAGACTTACGGCAGATGGCGTCTGCGTTTTCCGAAGCGCGGCGTGCCGCCGGACTGTTGCCGCAGTTCGGCGGCTTTCTTTTTGGATGGAATGGTGGATGGGCTGCCCTCCTTTCATAGATGGAATATACCCGATTGACAATATTACTCTTATCGGGTATTATGAGTATAACAGATAAAACTGCATTTGCAAGGCGTTTCAGAAATATCGGCACGCACGCAAAAAATCAATCGGGTATGGAGGGGCAACTATGTTTCGGATGAGCCATGACGCAGTGGATTTCTTCTCCGCCGACTTTACAGCGGCGGGCGTGATCGTGGCGGGGGAGGAGTACCCGCTGGGATATTTTGCGGCGGAGGCGCTGGAGGTGTCGGGGCAGCTCACCCTGGATATAGGCGCTGCGGCCAAGGAATTTGCCGCCGAGGCGCAGATGTTTTTCGCCGCCCGGGACCCGTCCAGCGCGGGGATCGCCAACGAAGCGTTTCGGCGGCTGTGGCATCTGCTGCGGAAGCTGCCGCTGTATGACCTTCTTTTGCGGCGGGAGGATGCGCCGTCCTGCTTCACCAGCGACGAGGGCTGCCGGGAGATGTGGGACGAGATGATGACCCGGGGGACGCAGACCCACGACGACTATGCGCACTGGATAGCCCGGCTCAGCCGGATCGGCAAGGACTTGAGCGACTTCCGGCGCAACACCCAGTGGATGCTGTCGGCGTATTTTGAGGGCTTGCCCTCCTGCAAGCGGGAGAACTATATCGACGCCTATGGCCGCTTCAAGGATGGGATCGGGAAGGCAAAGCTGGCGGATATGGACGAGGAATCCGACCCGTTCTACGACCCGCCCGTGGCTTCATTCCGCTTTGATTTCCCGGCGCACATATCCTTTATCCCGTACCGGGACGAGAAAACCGGGAAGCCGAAGATGGCGGAGCGCTCCACTTTTGACGACTTGATTGCCTTTTTCTACTTGGACTTGACGAGGGGGATTGCCGCAGGGAATCTGCCCCGCAGGTGCAAGAATTGCGGACACTGGTTCGTGGCCGTGGGCGGGTATAACACCCAGTATTGCGACCGCCCCATCCTCGGCCAGCACGGCAAGACCTGCCGCAGCGTGGGCGCCCATGAGACGGCGAAACGGAAACTGCGGGAGGCCGCCGCCAAGGAGTATGCCCGCACCTATAACCGCCTAAAGGGCCGGAAGCAGCGGGGCATCATCTCCACCGATGAATGGAATCACATCGTCGCCGTGGCGGAGGAGCTGCGCGCAGCGTTTCAGGCAGGAGAGATGGCGGAGTCGGAATATTGCCGGAAGCTGAAGGCGCTGTGAGGCGGAAAAGAAAAAATAAAGCGCTGCCCCCGGTCATTCCTTTGACCGGGGGCAGCGCCTATTCTTTGCTTATAGCGTGGCAGAAATTGAGCGGCGTGGTGGCTTGAAGTTGCCTGAAATTATCTACCCCTCTTCTTCACATCCTCATCAATACGGCGTTTCCAGTCGGCGCTGAGAGGTTGGGCCGCTCGAACGCTGCACACGGCGGCGCTGATGACCTCATAGTTCAGCGCCGTGCCCTCCTCGTCGCACTTGTAGTTCACCGCCCGGTCAGCGTCGATGCCGAAGCGAGTTGCCTCCTTGGCTGCATCGATGTTGGCGCCCAGGAACAAAAACTCCCAGCCGTATTTTTCCTTCTGACGCTCGATCATGCGCCGCACCGTCTCGTAATTATAGCGGCGGCTGGCGTTTTCGTAGCCGTCGGTGGTGATAATGAACATCGTCTTTTCCGGCACGCCCTCCCGGCGGGCGTACTTGTGGATGTTGCCGATGTGGTGGATGGCGCCGCCCACGGCGTCCAAAAGTGCCGTGCAGCCGCAGGTGAAATACTCCTTTTCCGTCAGGCGCGGCACTTCACAAAGCGGCAGGCGGTCGTGGATGACCGTGCTGTCGTTGGCGAAAAGCACCGTGGAAACCAGCGCCTCCCCCGCTTCCCGCTTCTGCTTTTCGATCATGGAGTTGAAGCCGCCGATGGTGTCCGCCTCCAGTCCCGACATAGAACCGCTGCGATCCAAAATAAAAACTAATTCTGTCATAATGAAAACCCTCCTTCGTTTGATTGCGCTCTCATTGTAGCGCAGCCGAAGGAGGGTTTGGTCGCCTGTGGGGCGACATTTTTTGCCTCAATCAAGCCGTGTCTCTGCTTGAAATCTCTGCGAAAATGCTTCCAATTTAATATCGTTGCCGCCGCTCAATGTAAACGCCTTGTTTTTCACTCGGTTCGCCATTTCTATGTCTCCAATGTCCATGAATGCTGCGGAGACCGAAGTCAAAAATGGCGCTGTTTTGACCTGCTGCCCGTATTTTTTTGCCACATAGTCGTACACGGAGATGACCGCGTTGGGGGAGTTCGTTTGCCGGTATAAGCTGCAAAGCGTTGCTAAAAAACTTTTCGCCTCACCAGCGCTTGCCCGCAGCATGGCAATCTCCAGGGAACGAATCGCCGTATGGATTCCGACCTCATCTTTTCCTTGTTTTCGCGCAAAGGCAATGAGGTCTTTCACGGGGTGACCATAGTGCCCACGGCGCTTTTGATACAGGCTTGAGAGCCTGTTTTGATATTTTTCCTTGGGAATGTATCCGCTGCTTGATACCCATTGGTCATTCACCCATTTGAAATACTCCCCTTGATAGAATATCTCTTTTTCGACACTACCTTTTGCCTGCGGCTTTTCCGGCAGACAGGCATAGACCTTTTTTCCGAGCATGCTGACCGGGATGGTGTATTGCTTCCCCTGATAGGAAAAGGTGATTTTGCCATTCTCGATTTTTTCTGCGGATACTACGGCCTTTTCCCCGGTGTTCTTATCAATAAACCAAAGTTTTTGTGGTTTATATGTATTTTCTTTTCCCATGCCACTACCTCTCACGCCCCCAACAAGCTCTGATCAAAGGCGAACAGCGCCTCGTTGATCTTGAAAATGTCATAGTCCCGCTGCATGATGAAATACTCGATGATCACATCGAATTTGCTGCTGGCACTGAGCGCATAGCCCGCCCGGGCGATGAGGTCGCGGGTTTCGTCCAGGTTTAGCTCCAGGGCGATGGCAAAGGCAATGGCCGTGGACTTGGAGGGCTTGTAGTCCGGGGTGTTGCGGATTTTCGAGAACAGCTTGCGGTCTACGTTGGCCTTCTTGTAGACCTCGGCGTCCTTTTTGCCGCTGCGGTCGATGAGCTTCAGCAGCGTCTCCGAAAATCCGGCGTCCAGATGCGCAAGCGCCTCGTCCAGCCCGGAGGTCGCCATGGGCGCGTCCTCGTAGGCGGTCAGCATCCGGCTTTCGACGACGCCCATCCGGCGCATCCGCTCCCGGCGGGAATCGGTGTGGGCATCCACATAGTGGTCGTCGATGTAGGCAGCGATGCCCGCGAACAGCTTGTTGCCGATCTGGTACGCCGCGCGGTCGAAAATGACGATGTACACCGTCATGTCGTTTTCTGCGAGGAATTCACTGATGGTGTCCACCGCCACCCGGAGCGCCTGATCCTTGGGGTAGCCGAAAACGCCGGAGGAGATCAGCGGAAATGCCACCGTCTCACAGCCGTGCTCCTTCGCCAGCGCAAGGCTGGTGCGATAGCAGGAGGCGAGTTGTTCCCGCTCGCCGTACTTACCGCCGTTCCACACAGGGCCCACGGTGTGGATGATGTAGCGGCACGGCAGGCGGTACGCGCCTGTGATCTTGGCGTCGCCTGTCTTGCAGCCGCCAAGCCGTCGGCACTCGGCCAGCAGCTCCGGCCCCGCCGCCCGGTGGATGCACCCATCCACCCCGCCTCCGCCCAGCAGGGACTCCTTGGCCGCGTTGACAATGGCGTCCACGGGCATTTTCGTGATGTCGTTGCGAACGATGATAAGGGGCATAGTGTCACCACCAATACTGTTATCTAAAATTTTATGAAGTAGTTTGAATCAGCCCATCCTCATCTCCCGATACACCACATCGGCCAATGCGCTCATTATGGCATTATACTTGTGCTGATCCTCAAAGAGCGAGGTATAGGTATCCTGCGATTCCAGATAGCTGTCCTGGGCCGCTGCTCCGAAGGCCTTAGGAAAAATGCTTTCCACAAAAATCTGCGGATCTGAGGTCTGCGCCATCTTGGTCAGCTTCTTGTCGGCCATCAGACGGCTGCGCAGAGCCGTCAGCAGTACTTTGTCTCCCTCGGTGAATTCACCCTTGTACTTTTCGTTGATCTTGGCGATGATCTCATCCAGCGGCGACTTTGTGTCCAGTCCCATTGCACCCTTTTGCTTGGCCGGTTCGTACACACCCTTCACCTGTTCCAGCTCAATGCTTCCGGCGAAGGTCTTTTGCAGCTTGTAGTATTCCAGCTACAACTTACCCTCAAGGTCCACCATATCCGTGGTTTCCGCAGGCAGTAAATTGATCAGATAACAACAGAATACATATTCCTTGTGCAGCTCCTTATCGAACATCCGCAGGATCTGCGAAATATAGCCGTACCACTTAATGAGATTGCGCACCTGACGGCGGAACTGATACCGCTCGTTGGGCGTTTTTTGATTATAACGGTCTGCCACCGGCTTCAACACACTGGTCATTCGCCCCATCGCCCGGGCATCCTGCCGGCCTGTGCTGAAATACTCCTTGGCAAAAGCCTCAATATCTGCATCGTTATAGACCGCAAATCCCCGCAGCTCCTTCTGCGTCTGATAGATCAGATCGGCGTTGACCTCCTGCGAAAGCGAGGTTTCTTGATAGAACGGCTGAAATGCCTCCAGAATGTCCTCTTTCTTGTTGGCAAAATCGAGAACGAAAGTGTCCACCTTGCCGGTGCAGGTGCGATTCAATCTGGACAGCGTCTGCACCGCTTTGACGCCCTTCAGCTTCTTGTCCACGATCATCGTGTGCAGCAGCGGCTCGTCAAAACCGGTCTGGTACTTCTCGGCAACGATCAGCACATTGAAATGGTCGTGGAACTCCGCCTTCGTCTGCGTTTCGGCGATGTGCGTCCCATCCGCACGAACATTCAATTTCGGCTCGGTATACTCCTCATCACCGTCCTGCACAGCACCCGAAAAGGCCACCAGCACCTGCACATCGTTGTACTTCTGCTCCTCTATGTAGCGTTTGACCTCGTGGTAGTAGCGTACTGCCGCAAGGCGGGACGAGGTGATGACCATCATTTTACCCCTGCCGCCAATCTTATTTCGGGTGGTTTCCCGGAAGGTCTCCACGATGATCTGCGCCTTTTGGGAGATGTTATACGGATGCAGCTCCTGATATTTGCGGATCACCTTAGCCGCACGGCTGGCGGGCACATCCGGGTTATCTTCAGAGGTTTTGACGATTTTGAAGCAGGTGTCATAGGTCATATAGTTCTGGAGCACATCCAGAATAAAGCCTTCCTCAATGGCCTGCCGCATGCTGTAAATATGGAACGGATGAAAACTGCCGTCCTCATATTCCGTGCCGAACAATTCCAGCGTCTTGTCCTTGGGCGTCGCGGTAAAGGCAAAGAAGGACAAATTCTTATACCGCCCCTGAACGGTCATTTCCCGCATCAGGCGGTCGTCCGGGTCCAGCTCTTCTTCGGCCTTGCCTTCGATCTCGGCGTATTCCCGCAGAGCGTCCTCGGTATCCGCAAGGGCGGCTTTCAGTTTCAGAGCCGAGCTGCCGGTTTGGGAGGAATGGGCCTCGTCTACGATAATCGCAAAGTTCCGTCCCGCTACTTTATCCACTTCCTGATAGATGACCGGGAACTTCTGCAAGGTGGTAACGATAATGCGCACACCGCCGTTGATGGCATCCCGCAAATCCTTAGAGGTCTTATCTTCCCCGATGGTCTCAATGGCGCCGAGGGTGTGGTCAAAGCCGGAAATGGTCTCCTGCAGCTGCGCATCCAGCACGGTGCGGTCGGTAACGACGACCACGCTGGAGAACACCGGCTTGTTCTCCTCATTGAACAGCGAGGCCAGCCGGTAAGCCGTCCACGCAATGGAGTTGGACTTGCCGCTTCCGGCGCTGTGCTGGATCAGGTAATTATGCCCGGCTCCGTTCTGCCTGACATCGGCCAGCAGCTTGCGCACCACATCCAGCTGATGATAGCGCGGAAAAATCAGCGTTTTACCGTCCTTCAGGTTCATAAACTTCTGGACAATGTCCATCATACTGTCCTTCTGAAAGACATTCTCCCACAGATACGCTGTTGGGTAGCCGTTTGGGTTTGCCGGATTGCCCTTGCCGCCGTCGTTTCCGGCTCCGTTGGAGCCCTGGTTAAAGGGCAGGAAATAGGTGTTCTTCCCGGCGAGCCTTGTGGTCATCCACACCTCGGTGTGATCCACGCAGAAATAGGCCAGAATACGCTTGTTGAACTGGAAGCAAAGCTCCCGCGGGTCACGGTCATACATCCACTGCCGCTTGGCGTCGTCCACCGTTTGGCCGGTGTACTGGTTTTTTAATTCGAAGGCGAACACCGGGATGCCGTTGAGCACCAGCACCATATCCACACTCTTTTTTGTATCGGCGGAGAAGTACCACTGGCGATAGCACTCGATGGTGTTTGCCGCCCACTGGGCAGCCGCCGCCTGATTCAGGGCAGACTCCGGCTTAAAATAGCACACCCGAAAACGCAGTCCACGGTGCTTGAAGCCGTGGCGCAGGACAGAGAGCAGTCCCTCCGTCTCGCAGGCGGTGTTGAACGCCGTGCAGAACTTCCGCACCGGGTCCACCTGATTGGCGTTTTCAAATCGCGCCCACTCCTTGGGCTGGGTGCGCTGAACGAAGTCGATCAGGGTGTTCACATAGAGCCCCTGTTTCGCGTCATAGGTATCCGCGCCCTTGGTATATCCGCCCGCCGGGGAGAGAAAGAAGGATTCTATATCCGCTTCAAAACGCTTTTCGGTGGTGATCATAATTCGTTCCCCTTATGTAAAGTTATCCTCTGTTGTGCTTATTAAAATACGCAGCGATAACTGCACAAAACTCTGCCATTGCCTGCTGCTGATAAGCAGGCTCGATTTTGTCGCAGCCGTCCAGAAAATCAGACAGCGCCTTCGCTGTGTCCTGTACCTGCTTGACCTGCGAAAAATGATGCTCCGCCTGTGCCTGCTGCCGGATATAGTCATAGTTCCAAATGTTGTAGAATGGATTCATTTATACGACCTCCTTCTTGCCCGTCACATACTCATAAATCAGAGATTTCTTGTAGTTTTCGATTTCGGTGAGGTATTGCTGCTTCTTTGTTACTAGTGCATCTACGGATCTGCACTTTTCATCCAAATATTTAGTGATTTCAGACTGCTCCCCAATACTTGGAATAGTTATGAAAATGTTTCCATATTGGCTTTGAGAAATGTTTTGCATTGAACTGCTCGTCCCAGTTGACAGGGAAGAGATATACTGTCGGACACGAATCCCACTCAAATAGTACCAAGCATATTTAGGTGACAATCCATCCTTAAATGTGATCTGCCACAATCGATCTGGCAAAAATAGATTGGGATAATTGTTTTGAACATATCCACATGCGCCTACAAGTTCTGGTGTATTCATTCTACTGGCAATGATCGAGTCAGCCCTAACAGGACAAGATACACGCCCATATTCCTCGAGATTCACTTGCTTGTGTTCGGTTGGTATAAACACAAACTTTGATACCGCACTTGTTTTCAACACTCCATACTGTTCACTATTATCAACAGGTTTATCAGCAGCATTAACGCTCACTCCACTTTCAACGGTATTCCAAAAGTATTTTTGTCTAACTACATCCCACTCCGCCGGAATGTCTCCAATCCATTCAATTCCGCTGTTCTTCATCGGCCTGTCGCCACGGATGCCCTTGGTGACTGCCTGCGTAATGACCGCCTGCTTCAGCTTTTTGTATTCTTCAATGGACGCACGGGTCTTTTCCAATACAGTGTCGATCTCGGCGCACTCCGCATCCAAAAAGGCCGCAATGCGCTCCTGCTTCGGTACTGAGGGTGCAAGAATCTTTAACCATTTGACACCGTCCCAATTTAGTCCCTGCCTTACGCCTGCACCCATACCATAAAAGCCTTTTGCAATATCAAAAGAGTGTAAATAGTAGTACAAGTATTTAGGGCAGAAATTGCTGCGATTTCTTATTGTCAAATACGCTGAAGTAATAATACCTCGTTCTTCTGCAAGGCCTACCCTTAAACTTGTATGGTCGTTTTGGAGATCGGTGAGCCTTAAAACGATGTCGTCTTTTTCAATAATGTTATATCCATCAAAGCTTTCCGGCAACAGCCCCTCAACCGTGTCAATGCTCTTTCGCTTCACTTTACCATAGCTTAGTGAAAGCAAATTTTTCTCCTGCAACCCAGTATTTTTGCATTTCACTTGCAGGAAAATCTGAGCAATAGTATTCATTTTCCACGCCCGTGGCATTGCTCCAATCCAAGCAATCCCGCTGTCTTTCATTTCACGCATAACATCACCTTAGACATACCTTTGCAAAATCTCTTGCAAAATCATTAAGCTCCAGTAGCCCCTTAGAACCTACTTTTGCTATATAAGACTCTCCTGTTATTTGATTCGCCCATGCTTTGAGAGATTCGATATAACTATTATCGATCAGCTTATTATAAACTTCATCGTCACGTCTCCACTTTAGGAAATCAATAGTCAGCAGGCCTAACCTCTCTAAGTTTTGAAGTGATTTCGATACATCATTCGGGTTTAGCTTATCAACTTCTATGTCCACCAAATACAGCGGCAGATATTCTTTTCTTATTTTGCGCTTCTCATCATCAATTTTCCACAAATCCATTTTGCAAATAGGGATTGTTTCTGCTTTAGCACATTCATTAAAAATTGTTTTGAAAACCCTAGCATCTGCCGGTGACAACTGTTCAACAACTTTTACAAATGCAGGTGTACACAAATTTTGTGTTCTTATATCCATATCGCTCACAAGTAAGTTTGAGAACAGTTCTGCTAGGTCATCGTCCATTATGTTGTATTTAAGTGACTCCATTGTAGGTCCAACGATATGTAATTGTGGTTCAACCCTATCTTCTTCTGGAATACTATTATATTTTTTCTCCATTTCTTTTTCAAATGCGATTGCCTTTTGCTCATATTTAATGTTGAGTTTTTTCAGTGGATACATGACCACATGATTGAAAAAGCCGGACAATGTCCCGAAAAAAACACCCACATTCTTTGCTGTTGGTTGTACTGTGTCCGCATAGACCTCTTTAACTGTTTCTTTTGCGACAGACAATGCGGTTTCTTTTACAATATTCTCATTTTCCATCTTTACCCCTCCTTATGGAACAGCGCGTTCAGGCTGTCGACAATTTCACGCTCCAGCGTTTGAATACGCTCCACAATGTCGTCCACCGGCTCCGGCGGCTGATACTCGTAAAAATAGCGGGTCATCGGAATTTCATAGCCCACCTTGGTCTTGCTCTTATCGATCCACGCTTCCGGGGCGTAGGGCAGGACTTCCCGTGCAAAATAGGCGTCAATGTCCTGCACCAGCGGCACATTTTCGGTATCCCGCAGGGCGGCGTCCGCCACCGGCTTGCCCCGCTTCATCACGATCTCACCGTTTTCGTCCCGCTGCGGACGCTCCACTACGATTTTGTTGTAGCCGAACTCCTCACTGCCGAAAATCTTGCTCTCACAGTACACGCCGGACTTGTCCCCATACACGGCGTTGTTCCGGTATTCGCCGTAGGCCTGCACGATCAGTTCCCGGCAATGGTCGCTGATGTCGTTGCGCTTGGTGCCGATGGCTTTGCGGCGCTGCTCATAGCAGCGGGATGCGTCAATGAGCTGCACCTTGCCGCAGCGGTAGGCGGGCTTGTCCTTACACAGCACCCAGATATAGGTGGAAATGCCGGTGTTCATAAACTGGTCGGTGGAAAGCTGAACAATGGCGTCCAGCCAATCGTTTTCCAAGATATACTGGCGGATGTTGCTGGGGCCGCTCCCGGCATCGCCGGCAAACAGCGGCGAGCCGTTCTGAATGATCGCCATTTTGCCGCCCGGCGCCAGCTTGGACAGGCCGTTGAGCACAAAAAGCTGCTGGCCGTCGCTGATTTTCGGCAGGCCGGGCGCAAAGCGCCCCAGCTCGCCCTTGGCGGCTTCGGCCTCCACCGCCTTCTGTTCCCGCTTCCAGTCGATGCCGAAGGGCGGATTGGAAATGCAGTACCGGAAGGTGAAGCCCGGAAACTGATCGTCGGAGAGCGTATCACCGAACCGCATATTATTGGGATCGCCGCCCCGGATCATCATATCCGCCTTTGCAATGGCGAAGGTGGAGGGGTTGAACTCCTGCCCGAAGCAGGTCACCTCCACATCGCTGTTCAGCTCGTGGATGCGCTCCTCCATACAGGAAAGCATCTGTGAGGTGCCCATCGTCATGTCGTACACGGTCACATTGCCGTCATCCAGTTTGGCGTCGCACAGCAGCAGGTCGGTCATCAGATAGATGATGTCCCGGCTGGTGAAGTGCGCTCCGGCCTCCTCGCCGAAGGACTCGGAGAAACGCTTGACGAGATCCTCAAAGATATAGCCGCAGTCCACAGCGCTGATCTTATCCGGACCGAGGTAGCCCTTGGGGGAGTTGAACTCCTTGATGACCAGATACAGGCTGTTGCACTCCACCATACGGCGAATGATGTTGTCAAAATCGAACTTGGCCAGCACATCCTGCACATTGCCGGAGAACCCGGCCAGATAGTCCCGGAAATTCGCTTCAATGTTGTCCGGGTCAGCCAGCAGGCTCTCAAAAGTAAACCGGCTGGTGTTATAGAACTGATAGCCGGAGGCACGGGTCAGAAAGCCGTCGATAACCGCCAGCTTCTTAACCTTTTCATATTGCTCGATCACCGCATCGTGGGTGGGCAGCAGGCAGTCGTGAAACCGCTTGACCACCGTCATCGGCAGGATCACAAGGCCATATTCGTGGGGCTTGAACGGCCCGCGAAGCACATCCGCCACATTCCAGATCATTGTGGCTTTTTCCTGTATATTTACGCCCACGGCGCTGCTTTTTTCATTGACCATTGGTCTCTCCTCCAATTTTGGGTGTAGTATAATATGCGTACATAACTGTACTGTTAAGATTGATTCAAACAATGAATGGTGTTGTATATTATGATAGCATATTTAGGCGTAAAAAGCAAGAAAATGGTGGAATATCACGATTTTTGCAAAAAATAAAAACGATAAGGATTGCTCTTAAATTCCCTCGTGACGCTGATCTTGCGTCATAGTGCGTGCTGCCACAGCGCTTGTGTGCAAGCCACTCGTGCAGGAAGTGGTTATTCTTTGCTTACAGCTGCTCAACTTTTGCGCCGCCACCCACGTAAAAAAACACTTGCATATGAATCTCCCCACAAATACAACTTGATTTTATATCACTTTAGTGATATAATTCGCACAGGGACACTTAGGAGGATGCGGAAATGGATCATAAAATCACCCTATATCACGGCTCTGAGCAGATCGTAGAGGCTCCCGCCTTTGGGTTGGGTAAGCATAACAACGACTTCGGGCTGGGCTTTTACTGCACGGAAAGCGAAGCGCTCGCCAAGGAATGGGCCGTATCCTCTTTGCGCAACGGCTTTGCCAATCGTTACAGCCTTGATACGGAATACCTAAAAATTCTGAATCTGAACAGTCCGGACTATACGATTCTGAACTGGATCGCCGTTTTGGTAGAGCACCGTCTGTTCTCTATCAATAATCCTGCCGCGCAGCGGGCCAAACGATATTTGATCGAAAATTTCGGCGTCAATGTCAACGCCTATGACTTGATCATCGGCTACCGAGCCGACGACTCCTATTTCGACTTTGCGGCGTCTTTCTTGAATAATGGAATTTCCGTGCAGCAGCTTGCAAGTGCTATGCGCCTGGGCAAGTTGGGCGAACAGATCGTCGTCAAGTCTAAATACGCATTCTCCCTGCTGCATTACGAGGGATTTTCCATCGCAGAAAGGGAAAAATATTATGTTCTCCGCAAGGCGCGAAACGACGAAGCCGACCAGCTTTATTTGAAAATGCTCGAAGAGGCAACTGACGGCCTGTACATGCTTGACATTATGAGAGGAGGCATCCAGAACGATGACCCACGCATACCAAGAAATGTATCTAAATAATGCGCAGGCCTTGCTGGGCGATGCCTTCGACTATGCCATCAACGCATGCGGAATCGCCGGAGGCAGCTTCATGAAACTGTTTTCCGTCAGCTCCGTCAGCAACCGAATCGAGAACGGCGAAGCGGCCTATATTATGGGGAAAAGCGGAATCGAAGCGGCTGTTGATGTCCTGGTTGAGACTACGGGCAAAGCACCGACTGCCAAGCCAAAAGCCAATTTCACCCGTTCCAGAGAATATTGGATCGGCTGGGCCGTCGCCTACTACCAGTGGTTCTCCGGCAGGAAGTTCAGCGATATTTTTAAGGTTCTCTCGTTTGAAAATTTGCAGCGGATGTATGCGCCTCTCCACGAAGCGGACATCAGCAAGTTCGCTGATATTGCCGATGCCAAAGTACGCGAGTACTTCGCTGATACCAACCTCAAGCGCATCCGCACGCTCTATGGCTGCACGCAGGCAGAGCTTGCCAGACGAAGCAATGTCAGCCTTCGGTCGATTCAAATGTATGAGCAGCGCAACAAGGACATCAACAAGGCCAGCGCGGAAACTGTTCTCAGCCTCGCGAAAGTCCTCGGCTGCACGATGGAGGATCTTTTGGAAAAGTGAGGCTGTGATGGAAGGGATGACTTTCCCTTAAAATACCAATCCAATTAAGGGAATGTGATAGTTATTGAGGGAAAGCGAGTTTCACCTTTAGAGAGCAAATGCGTGATGCTATTCTTTGTCTATAGCGCCGCAGCTTCTGAGCTGCCACCCCCGCAGAAACCACTTGCATAACACCCTGCTCAGAGTTACAATACAGACCACACAGCAACGAGAAACGCTTCCCGTCCGGCATCGGTGAATCTTCACCGAAAACCGGGCGGGAAGCGTTTTTGACCACATAGATTACCACAGACGGCGCTGGAGCACTCGGAAACAGTGGAGATAAGAGCGTCAAAGAGTAAGTAAAACAAATAGGAAATGGCTGAAAATCGCTATAAACAAGTGAAAAAAGTGTTCTGTACTTCTTTGGGAGCAGGAGGCCCGGGGTTCGAGTCCCCGCACTCCGACCAAAAAACTTTG
>OLRV01002138.1_pt1 | contig 15655 bp, 15 predicted proteins | sample 1672421 | NCBI WGS metagenome assembly OLRV01 (sample SAMEA3136684, study PRJEB25190) | human gut metagenome | biome: human gut; feature: human-associated habitat; material: faeces | place: Austria | collected 2013
ACACGCTCGTTCAATTCCTGCCTGTTTTGACAAAGCTTATGAAGTTTCAGCGGTTCAGCAATAATATCGCTGATTGTCATTCGGGCATCCAAAGATGAATACGGATCTTGGAAAATAATCTGCATCCGTTTCCTCATTTCACGGAGCTCCTGTTTATTCAGCTTTAGGATATCTTTATCTTCAAACCGCACTTCCCCGGAGGTTGGCTCAATTAACCTCAGAATCGCGCGGCCCGTGGTTGATTTTCCACATCCACTCTCTCCAACTACGCCCAGAGTTTTTCCTTGCTGGATTTCAAAGGATACATCGTCTACTGCGTGGAGCATCCCTTTCGGGGTCTTAAAATACTTTTTCAGATGGCTCACCTGAAGGATTGGCCTCTTATCATCCATGTTTTTCACACTCCCTCTGACGCAGAATACAATAAACATAATGCGTATCGCTCAATTGTGTTTTATCTGGTTCTTTTGTTTTGCATTCTTCAGTAGCATAGCTGCAGCGGGGATGGAACGGGCATCCCTTCGGTAAATCCGTTGGATCCGGCATTAGCCCTCGAATTGGAATCAGCCTATGCGTCCGGGCTTCAATATTCGGAATCGAATTAAAAAGTCCCTCTGTATAAGGATGGGCCGTCCGTTCATAAACATCTTCCAACGTCCCGTGCTCCACTACTCGCCCTGCATACATCAAACTTTTATCGTCTGCATCAGCCAATGGAGTAAAAATCTGCTCAGATAGTAGCTTAAGATATGTATGCAACGCCCAAAAGCTTATTTCCGCTTTCATTTCTTTAATTTCATTTTCAGTGGGAATAACTACTCGTCCTTTCTTCATGCTTCGCTCATAGCGACGCAAGAGATAAACTTTTCCGCTATTTTCAAGCTGAGCATTTATATCCTCATACGTCATCTCGTCAGCCAAAGTTAAATCAATTATTTTTTCATCCTTGTAAGCAGAATTGATTTCAAATAAACAAATACCAAAGCGATTTCCTGTCGATGCACGACATTCCTTTATCGTACACTGCTCTGCCAAATTTTTGTCACTAGCCCATGCTAAATACAGCCATTCAACACCAACGGGGCTAAACCTGTTATCCTCATTAATAAATTCTGCTTTTGGCATGAAGCGATCATATGATACCGTCTCAAGAGCTTTTAATTTTGCACCTCTAGCCAGACATCCATCAGTTTGAAAAATATCCAATGAACGTTCCAACCGCACGCAACAATTGGCAAACAAATCATCAAACACTTTCAAAAATGTAGTCGTCAATGCTGAATCAACTTCATCATATTTAAATGTCTTATTTGCCAAAGCGACTCGAAATTCATTCCATGTATTTTTAATTGTAATTTCGCTTTTCTTAATATCTCCGAAATCAAATAATGGAGCATTCATAATATTTTGATACGACATTTCGCATTATTTCCAATCTTATAATTTGATGTCAGCCAATCATCTTAGAATTCGAATCAATCTCTCTCGCCTTTCTTGATAAGTCTGGCTACCGGAGTAAGGTCTGTAAATACGCTACCGATGATATTTCCACACACAGGGCACGCTATATCTTCATGTTCGCGGTTTCCTTCCCATATGGATTTATCGTCATATTCCGAAATAGAACCACATCTATCACAAGTCACTCGATGAGTCATCGTCAGCCCTCCTTTGATTTTTCGTTTTTCTTTTCATCACATCTTCGCCGATCATAATAGATCGTTGCCTGCTGCTCGCCACGAAGAGGTGTGTAATTATCAGAGTAGCGTAGGGAGCTTCCGCTCCCAGTATATCACAATTTCATCCAATTTTACATGCGCTTTTTTGCCTTCATCACTGCACAATACATCAATCCGCCAATCATTCCACCCACTGTGTTATAGAAGATGTCCGATAGCTGGAATGTTCCCAAGCGAAGCAATAATTGCAGCATCTCAATGCTTACAGAAAAGATAAATGCTATCTTCCCGCTTTGCCACAGTATTTTCTTCCAGCCGTTTCCTATCTTCTCTCCGAATGTCCACAGCACTACTGCTGAAAACGGCACCATCATGATCACATTCTCAATACACTCAGTGGTCAGCTTCTGTTCGCCATTCACTGTCTCCCAGATGCCCCATCCGCCCATAACGTCGGACAATGGGTTCATCCACAAGTTCCGATTCAGTAATGTTCTAAATAAGATCATCGAAGTCACGAACACCAGTAGGAACAACTTCCTGAAGAACTTATCCTCTTTGAACGTTCTGAACCATGTCAGCGTTGCTTCTTTCCATCCTTTACCGGCATTGGAAGGTTGATATGCGTATAGGTAGAAAAAGAGAATGAAAAACGAGAGGAGCAGTGAAAAACCAAACGGCTGGTAGAGGGCTGTCAGGACGTTGGTGAGGATTTTCGTAATTACTTTGATCATCTTATTTCAAGTCACTGAAAAGGTCTGCTTTGTACACACCATTCTCAAGCATCTTCTTGAAGCTGTCCTTTACTGCTGCGACATCCTCGTGATAGGTCATGCCATACCAGGTATCGTTGGTTTTCAGAACCTTCACGGACATTTTACCCTGCTCCAACAGTTCACCGATGAAGATAGGGATCAGATACTCTGCCTTTAGCGGATTACCCGGCACTTCCTTCTCAAAGAACTCTTTGAAACCTTCCTCCAGAACATCTAGAAAATCAGGAGTTAATCCCCACATATTCATGGAAACCAGAGAATCTGTATCGATAGCCACACCATCTGCCTCTGCGCCGTTCACAGTTTTTACGATGTTCGTAGTCTCAACAACCTCGGTCAAATTATTCTCTGCGTCCATCTTGCAGATACCGCGGGTTACACCACCGTTATCAGACAGCGTGTTCTTCAGCACAAAGCCCGCCATGCAAGACTTTCCACCATTTACCAGGTAGGCATGGACAGCTTTGAAGCCTTCTTTTCCATAATAATCATCTGCGTTGATCACAATGAACGGGGTATCGATCACGCTCTTTGCTGCAAGCACAGCCTGACCCGTTCCCCACGGCTTTGTCCGGCCTGCCGGAAGTTCTCCTGGAATATCGTTAATATCCTGGAAAGCGTAGTCCACAGTTACATCATGAGAAGCGCAAATGGAGGCAATCCGGTCACCGATGACCTCTTTGAATTCTTTCTCAATATCCTTGCGGATAATAAATACTACATGATTGAAGCCTGCCTCAATTGCATCATGAATCGAGTAGTCCATAATGATATGATCGGAAGCATCCACCGGCTCCAACTGTTTGATTCCTGTTCCAAATCGGCTGCCGATTCCGGCTGCCATAATTAGTAATGTTGTGTTCATATCTCTCCTCTTATTGTGCTTTTGCTGCCTTAATTGGACACACCTTACTTTCTTTATTATGCTTTTTCCAAACAAAGCATAATAAAGGACAAAAATGTGCTCTATTGTTTGATTGCTTTCTGTGCATTAGCACTATTCCATATGGTTTGCATAAAAACAATTTCACTCATTCAAGTTTTCTTCTCGCCATTCTACTATTTCTTAATTTTCAAAATATTACAAATCATATTTTTAATCATGATCCACATTTCATCCTTACTAATCATAAAAAAGAAAAATACAAGAATACAGAAAACAATTCCACCCATTCCAACTTGAATAACTAGCGTAAGAATGCTGTTTCCTAAATAAGCACCTATATTTCTAACAATGCACATCATAAAAAATCCCGAGACTAATACAGGGAAATATTGAGCAATATACTTTATAACCGGAATATCTTTCCGAACAGCAAACAATTGGATAACCATAACACTAAATTCAGCAGCAATTGTTCCTAGTGCCGCACCATTTGATTTAAATTGTGGTATCAACATATAATTAATAACCAAATTAACAACCGCTCCCGTAGTTGAAGAAATCAAGTATATTTTATCATAGTGATTTGGAATCAAGTATTGTGTTCGCACGACATTAGCCCACGCTATAAAGAACACTGTTACAGATAGTAAAGAAATAATAGGTGCGCAGGGTGAAAATTCTTCACCCAAATAAACCGGTGCAAGTACTTCACTTATTCCCATAAGCCCAAATGCTATAGCTGAACACAGAACGGTAACCAATTTAATCGAAACACGTATATACTGACTTGATTTATTCTTATCACCGTTTGCAATGACATTCGACATACGAGGAAGCATTACTGTCCCAAGAGCTGTAATAATGCCCATCGGAATATTTATTATTTTTTCTGCATTTTGATAATACCCAACGTCAGCATATGAAGCAATATTACCAAGCATTATTTTGTCCATCACTTTATATATACTGTATGCTAAAACCGGGACAAACAAAACTAATACCGGCTTTAAGTGTACAAGAATATCTCGAACCGGCACCTTCACAAGCCTAACATATTTTCTCACATAGGTCCATAAATATAACTGGCTCAGCAGTGTCCCTGCAGACATTAGAAGAGTATATTTCCAAAGATCAGAAGGGCTATGAACAAAAACAAACATGCACAAAACTGTACATAGCTTTATTATCATATTCCTAGTTACTGTTAATTTAAATTTTTCAAGTCCAAAAAAAAGCCAACTTATATCAAAAAGACCTGACAGAACATAAAGTAACTGTAATGAAGCAATAATTCTATTGTTTTTAACACAAATCAGAATATACAATACATACGAGACTATTGCTACTGAAAACGTAAAAGCTTGTAAATAAAATATACCACTAAATGTGTGATTCAATTTTTCCTGATCATCTCTTGCGGCCGCAACACTCCTATTTCCATGATTTGCAATTCCCAACATTCCAACCATCAGAAAATAATACGCGACAGAATTTGTGTAAGAGTATACTCCAACTGCCGTTGCACCGAGAGTTCTTGATATGTAGGGGGCCGTAATTAGAGGCAATAAAATAACTAAAATTTGATATACTATATTATATAGAAAATTTTTTTGAATTGTTCCCATATATCTACTCCCTTATTCTATGCATTTCAACCTGCTTTAAATATCAACATCTATCAATAATAACATTTTATAGATATTAGAACATACTGAAGAAATAGTTCAAACCACTCTTTAATCATATGCTATTCTAATAAAGTCATCATACGCCTAGCTACCATGTGATATAATCAAAATGAGCTTTCAAGAACTAATAGCGGAATGCGCTTAAATCAACTCTAAAACGCCATAATTATATCCACACGAAATCTTATTTTTATCTTCGCCAACCTTCTCACAAGTCACGGTACATACTTACTCAAATAATTAATTATCACAAACAAATTTGTCTAAATTTCTCTGAATACGACTTAAGAAATCTTTTTCTGAGAAATAATAATCACATTATAAGCTATAGCTAGTATAATACTCAACCAAGACTGACTATATACTTCTGATATACAACAAATCAAGTAGCCACACAGAGTAGCCGCAACGATCAGCGATGCATCCGAATATCGCGTTTTCCAGCATTTAGACAACGCTACACGAAAGACATTAACATATGCAAGGAAGCCAATCACACCGGATTGCAATAATATTTGCAAGTAGAAATCATGTGCATTTCTGTCACCTACAGTTGCAGCCAATGTACCACATCCCGATCCCAAAAGCGGCTTTTTCCTAAACTCTGCAATAGCTCTATCCCAAATACCAACCCTGTTCGACAAACTCAAATCCTTGTGAAAGACGCCTTCAATTATAAATGCAAAAATATTCTGCAGTCTAAATACAACAACCACTAAAAATATGGCAATTACCACACCCAATATCATTTTTATATTAATTTGCTTTCTGTATTTAACCCCCAGCCATAGCACAACAGGAATAATTAAACATCCTATAACACCAGTAGCTGACATCATAAAAAACAAATTCGCAGCTAGGACAATTCCATAAAGTGCAGAAAACCGAGTAATTCTTTTTCCGTCATAAAGAACCCTTACTAAAAGTATCAGTTCTGCAACGATTAAAAGAGGTGTAACCTGGTTATCTAACCCCAAGAATGAATAGATTGCTTCTTGTCCGTATATCGAATACGTTTTCCACAAGCCATCTGGGTAAACAATTAAGCATATCAGATTGACAACTAGCTCTCCAAAAAATATGTGTTCAAATGCTTGTATCAGATATTTGTCACTTGCATTATCAAACGCATTTTCTATTAAGAATACAAATGACAAAATTACAACAGCTTCCTTAAAATAATCAATTACACTTTCTCCATTTATTATTATCGAAAATAGCCAAATAAAAAAATATATGGCAAATGAAAAGTCAAGTTTGGTAAGGCTCATGGACCTTAAATGTTCACACAATATATATATAAAAGCAATCATTTTCAAAAATAATAGTATATTCGCAAAAGAAGCGTTAAGCTGAACATAGACAATCGCCGACAGCAGAAAAGGAGCTAGGCATAAAAGATATTTTATATATTGCTTTTTAATTCTCATAGACCACCTCAAAAACAGAAAGAGTCCAAAAATTCAAGCGATTCCTTCACTGTAGAATTTATTGGCGATTTCTCAGGATATACAGGTAGTGTCATTAAATCCATTTTCAGCACTTCGCTTTTCCTAATATATCGATCAGATAATCCAAGCTGTGATAGTAAAAAAGATGCTCTATCATCATTTGTATCTTTGTCATGAATATTTATATACCAAAAATTCTTTTTAAACACATTGCAGAACACTGTACCATGAAAAGATGAAGTTAGAACAATTTCTGCATTTTTCACTAATGAAAGGTACGAACTCGGTCCCCCATTGTGAGCCAATTTTATACCTTTCAAATACAGTGCGCGGCGTGACCATTCCTTCGCATCCATAACATAAACCGGCATACCATATTTTTTGCTAACCTGTTGAACAATATCACTTATTTCCTTTTTATATATCATTGTATACCAAAATATATATCTACCTTTAATTTCCCGCTCACCAGTAATTGTTTCCCATTCATCTGTAGATAAAAGCAAAGTCGGATCAACACAAATATTCACATCCTTATTTGCCAACTCTCGAATCCACTTTTGGGCATTTTTCTCCCGAACAGATATTCCAGTAAAGTTCCCTACATATTTCGAATACTTTTCTCTTTCTTTACTATAGTTAGGATTCGTTGCACCCAAACTTACTGCATATGCAATCTTCTTACCCTTCTTTACAAATGGCAAGAAATATGCATCATCAAAATCCTGCGCATTAATATTCCAAACCTGATCGCTTCCCGCAATATAAGTATCATATGGAAAATCTTCCCGTTCTAGTTCTTGCAATGTCGAGTATTGTTTCTTAGATAAGCAAAGATTATTATCCTTAAATCTTGCGTAGTCATTGTTGTGTCTTTGAATCTGTCGATAAAAAAAGAGATTTAGCATATTTCTAAATATATCTTTCATCCGTTTCGGTTTATATAACACCGAATACATTCTTTTCTGCTCACTATTAGAAAAATCTATAATTTCACATACAGCTTTATATCGATTTTGAATCACCTTTTGAAGCGCGTATGCTTGAAGCATTGACCCGCAATTATTTGATGCATGAAATGTGATTATTCCTATTTTTTTCATTGCAGCATTTCCTCTCTTTAAATTTCTTTCATATTTCCTTGTTCACTCTTTTTTTGCTTTCTCATAATAATCATAAAATTTAGAACAAGAGAATACATATGGAAATTCAACATATTAAATATAATTCTTCTTATCGTATTTCTTTCTATCGAACAATGCTTTATAGACATTCTGTACGGCTCGGTATTGAGAAATTCTGCAAGTTCTACTATCTTAGTATGCCTCGACTTTTTATTATCCGGATGTGCAAAATATTGTCCCATACTAATCCATATACCATTCAGTGCAATTCTTTGAAATGCTTCTAACATTTCTACACTATCCCCGCATATATTTCTCAATTCAAGTTGATTTAAAAAAAGCATGTCATTTTGAACACAGTTCTTATGAAATCTTTGCGTAGCTGACATGTTATTTGCACAGAGTGTATATACAGATATTCCAATGCAATAAACACTTTTGCAATTTTCCATATAGTCAATATTGTATAGCATATCTTCACCATGATATACTTTTGTTTCAAAGACTATTGAATTTTTCTTTATCAAATCTTTTCTATACGCCTTAGACCACACCGTGTTCAGATGAATATTCTTCAATACAGGATCTTCGCTTTGATTTAATATCGCCATTAAGATCTTCTCTTTAACTTCCAATTGTGAAGAATCTAGAACATTCACATCTTTTACATTTCCACTAAACACTAACCAATCTGCTCTACTTCCATATTCCGAGATAATGGACACTATATCATTTGTTACTATGTCATCCGCATCCACAAAAACGATCCATTCTCCAGAGGCCGCTTGTATCCCTTTTTCTCGAGCTAAACTTACGCCTGCATTCTTTTGATGAATAGTCTTAACAGCCTTACTGTTTGTTTTTATTTCTTCAATTATTTCTTTTGTTGCATCTTTTGAGCCATCATTCACGACTATTATTTCATAATCAGAATTGCTCTTTATACTGTTTATAATGCTCGAAATACATCTTTTTATATATTTTTCACCATTATAAACTGGGATTATAAAACTAACCATGCTATTTCTCCTCACGCGATTTTCAAAGCGAAATACAGCATTTTATATTTGAGTCCATATCCCTTAGCCCATAAAAATGTCCAATCTGACTGTTTTATCTCGCCTTTAATCGTTGGAATATACATATTTTTTATCGTTTTTTCTTTATGGCAAAGTCGTCCCCACAAAGATAAACAATGTTTAACTTTTCTGTTTTTCACTTCATAACAAACAGATCTATTTTTTTTTATAACATTTATCATTAATAGTTCATTGTATGCCTCAATTACAGACATCTGTTTTTCGTTAAAAGTGCTGTTTGACACACCATTCTCATTATCCATATAATGATATAATAAATCAGGAAGCAAACACACACTATTGCATACATTAATGTATTTTGCACAATAGAGCAAATCTTCACACATATGTATATTATCCGAAAACATCAATTTATTTTTTTCGATTATTGACCTTTTAAATAGTTTATTCCACAGAAATCCTTTAAATCCGTCATTCTGCATAACATTCATCATTGCATCAACTTTATTTACTATTTTTCTCTCCGTTACACCCTGATAACGTTTATTTTCTTTATAATATCCGCACATGACTAAATCTGAACTAGCTAATCCACCAAGCATCTGTTGAAGCATATTCTTTTCCAAATAATCATCGCTATCAACAAAAGCTACATACGTCCCCGTGGCTACCTCTAATCCTCGATTTCTTGCAGATGACACCCCTCTATTTTCTTGATGAATAACCTTCACCGTATTATTACTCTTATATCTGTCACAAATTAATTCACTGCCATCTGTAGAACCATCATCAATTAAAATCAATTCTATATCCTTGAAAGTCTGTTCAAGAATACTATCAATGCACCGAATAATATAATCTTTTGCATTATATACTGGTACTATTACACTTACTCTGCTCATTATTATACCCAACGCTTCCAGTATTTCAAAGAACCTTCATTTGATTCTCAATTTTTGTTTTTACCATGTCAAAGGCCACGTCATTCATGCCACTATTGATTACGATATCTGCCATTGCTTTTGTAGGTTCAACGTATCGATAGTGCATCGGCTTTACTGTGGTAATATATTGCTCAAAAATCCCTTCTAAATCCCGCCCACGCTCTTTCATATCACGAATAGCTCTACGCATAATTCGTTCATCTGCATCGGCCTCGACATATATCTTAATATCTAGTAGATTTCTCAATGCCTCATCTTGCAATACAAGGATTCCTTCAACAATTATAACCTTCCTTGCCTCTATCCTGATTGTCTTATTTGATCGGTTATGTCGTGAATAATCATATACTGGACAATCCACTGCTTGTCCTGCTTTTAGCATCTGGATATGTTTTACTAAAAGATCTGTTTCTAAAGCATCTGGATGGTCATAGTTTATTTTCTTCCGTTCTTCAAACGATATATTATCTCTACACTTATAGTAATTATCCTGATATACTACTGTTATTGAATCTCCAAATACATTTTTTAATCTATTTGTAAAGGTGGATTTCCCAGATCCTGTTCCCCCTGCAACTCCAATTACTATGCAATCCATTTGCTATTCCTTTCTTAATATAGAACCCTATGCCAAACCTCAGCATCCTCGTTTAATCGCACGTCTTTACAAGAGTAATCCGTAATCAATGCTTGCAGGATATGGTTTTCAAATCGAAAGATTCCATGCTGCTTTTTTGTTCTCATATACTTACTCATGTACTTCAAAATTCTACTAACACTATTAACCTTTGGTCTGTCGAGTTTCTTTCCGCCAAAATATGAGTCCATCCTTCTTACATAGTTTTCCAAATGCTTATCAGGGACCTCATAGATGTCTCCATTTTCTCGCAGGAACGCAAATACTCTCTCATATTCTGCGAGGAAACTCTCTCCTAGCAAAGATTCTATTTCATCTGCGTGCACTTTTACCTTGTCGTATTGCCCATGATACGAAGATACATATGTTCCCTCGCAAATCAACCATGCACTAACGATAGCAAGAATCAGTTTTCCCTTCCACTGGATTCGAAAGTAACTCTTTTTTTCTGTTTCTAAAGAATTCTGTAAATACGTAAGCTCTCCAATTCGATTTGCAACCAGACGCTTTGCCTCATACGGATCAACATCCTCTAATGCAATTACTTTCTCCCCAATAAAATCTCTGCCCCAAATCGTTCGGCTACCATTAAACAAGTCATATGTAAAAATTGTTTTAAATTTGGGAACGCGCAAGGTGAAGTTAAAATTGTACGCCTTTCTCACTCTATTTTCATTGATTGGCATTAGATTTAAATCTTCTATAAACTCCGAAGAAACATTTTTAATTAATTCTTCCACTTGTTTCTTTTTCGATAATTTTGGAAATACCAAGGCGATTTCAACATCGCTTTTCAAAGATAGCCCGCCGTCAGAATCCAAGCTGTATGTCGGTTCATTACGTCCAAAGCTGCCGGTCAAAATAATGGATGACAGGCAGCTTTTTCCACCGTATTTTTCAATACTTGCAATCACCTCGTCTATCAACTTTTTCTCATAAACTGATTTGTCCATTACTGACCTCCACATCCAAACAAATTAATCTGCTTTCTCTGTATTCACAATATTCTGACCGCGCAATGTATACCCGGTTCTGTCAATCCCCACCTGCGCCATAACCGATGGCAAAACATCTGTAAGGTATGCAAACTTACGGTCATTTGCCAACGGTTTATTTGAGCAAAAGATTCCATAATGCTTTGGCAGTGTTGGTTCAAAGCCATGTCCTGACTTTACAGAATGACCAAATCCCCATATTGTCTTCGTAAATTCATGTGGCGCAGCCAAATAAAAAATCAGTTCGCCATGTTCCTTTGGATTCACTTGCAGATGGTATTTCTTCTGATACTCTTCATCCAACACAAATCCGAGTCCTTTATCAACCATCTTATTAATTACGTTTTCAACTTCCTTGCGTTCTTCTTCATCACGGAACCAGAAACGAGCATAATTGGACTCGATTAGATGAATATAATTATTAACCTTCAAGCCTTCCGGTTTAAAATAAGTATTAATATCAATATATGGTTCTTCCAAATCAATGTGTCCATGATCCGAATACGCAATAACCGTTACATCGTCATTAACTTTCTTTGCTTTTTCATATGTCTGCTTGATAAAAGCGTCAACCTTTTTAAAGTACTCCTGAACTTCTTTACCGTTCTCACCATATGTATGCATCATATTATCTGTGTATCCGATAAAGAAATAAGCAAACTTATCATTTTTATAGTCAACACAGCTTTCTTCCTTAAATGCATCATCGGCTTGTGTTCCTCGATGCAGTGCAACCACATGATGAGGTATATTATTTTTTTTCAGAATAGTAAACATATTAGGAATATTACTCTTCCATTCTGGATCATTCCACATCACTTTATCACAAGGCTCAAAAAGCGACCAATATTTCAAAGGAAGATTGACCAAACAAGAAACACCCGCATACGATGTGTTTTTACTCAATTTTCTAGTTATCTTTCCGAGCACAAGTTTTAAAGGAAGAAAATTGATATACTTTAAGCCGGGGACATAATCAATCCATTTATACGGAGAGTTATCTCCGCGTTTCCAAATAAACCACGTCTCATGCTCCTCAATATAGCGGCTCGTGTACATTGTTGCATGGCATGCGCACGAGTAACCAAAATCACTCATTAATGGTTTAGAATTGATAGAGGCTAAAAAAGGCATGTATTCTTTCATCATGTCATATTTAACGCCATCCATAAAAAATAAAAGTACCATAATTACCTCATTTCTATAAATCTGTAATTTTATGATATAGTATCATCATTTCTTTCGATTTTTACCATGTATAAACACATTTTTCATATTCAATCGACATTTCCTAAACATTCGTAAAAATTATCAATCGTTAGTTTCTTGGCTCAATTTACATTAAAATATTCGCATTGCTTTTAAAGAAATACCTTACATCATCTTAGCTTTATATTCTTCTTGGAGCATGATACTATCTATCAAGTATTTTTCTCCATCGCTAAACAGCGAGCAAAATTTTTCAACAGTATAAAAAATCAACCATGACTTTTTTGACGACTTTTCAGTCAATGCAAAACCATGCGTCGTATAAATAACTTTTGTTCCTTAGCGTCTGTATGACCGTGCAGCCAGCCTCGTAAAAATGCCTGCAATTGGAGTATGATGAATAATTTGAAAATTATTTTCTTTCAGCAATGCCTTCAATTGTTTATAGGCTACAATATTTGTTTGCGCCATAGGGTTTGTGCTATCAAAGTCTATTTGAACAAAGCATCCCCCCAGATCATCTAGTTTTTCTTTTGTATCTGACCATTCCAATTTATTAGCATTTGCTGCAAACGTAACCGTATAGCCTTTCTCAATAGGAATCTGCATATCATGGACAAGAAAAGAGGCAAAGCCGACAAGATTTGCAACAATTAGTGCCTTCTTCTCCATTACTTCGTCTCCATCTGCTGTGCGATATCAGCATCCACGATTTCCTCGCCGGTCTTATGCTTCAGCTGCTCTTTGGATGCTTCACTCAGACCATTGTTGATCACACAGTTCATATCGCAAGTGCTGCACTTATCCAATTCTTCTTTGGTAACCTTACCATCACGGTAATCACGGCAAATCTTCAGCTCATACATGCTGTACGGATGCTTGGTAAACAGAGCCTTGAACTTGTGAACCAGAACCCAAGTAGCCGGTTTCCAGATATACTTGTGCATAGCCGGGCTGACAGAACCGATCATCCAGCAGTCACGGTCACAGCAGCGAACCTTTGCACGAACCTTCTCGGCCTCCGGGCTGTTCCACAGTTCATCCCAAGTCTGGTTGTTCAGGTTACCCATTACCTCTTTATCCTTGGTACCATTGCAAGGCATGACATCGCCATACGGGTCGATGAAGAAGGTATCAAAACTCATGTCGCAAGGCAGAAGACGCTTCTGGCCATAGATGTAATTGATCAGGCCGTGGTTGAAGTAAGCACGGAACCACTTCTTCGGGCTATTGCTGCGGAGCAGTTCGTTGACCAGATTCTCGAAGTTCTTTGCCACCATCGGACGATCGTGGATGATGTTCTTCGCCTCAACGAAATAGAAGCTGTTGTGCAGAGAAGCAGTTGCAAACTCCATGCCCATCTCGTCAGAGATCTTGTACAGCGGAACCAGGTCAGGAGCGTTTTTGTCCTGAACAGTCATACCGAAGCCGACATCCTTCATACCCATCTCACGAAGCTTCTTCAGCGTGCCATAACCACGCTGGTAGCCATTCTGCAGGCCTCGGATCTCGTTGTTGGTCTTCTCCAGACCCTCGATGGAGATACGAATACCGATCTGCGGGAACTCTTTGCACAGGTCAACGATACGGTCTGTGAAGAAACCGTTGGTAGAAATAACGATACGGTCGGACTTCTTGTACAGTTCACGCACGATATCCTTCAGGTCGGTGCGGATGAACGGCTCACCACCGGTGATGTTTGTGAAGTACATCTTCGGCAGCTTCTTGATGGTTTCGATGCTGATTTCCTCTTCCGGCTTAGAAGGTGCTTTATAGCGGTTGCACATGGAACAACGAGCATTGCAGCGGTAAGTAACGATGACAGTACCATTTAACTTCTTTTCTTCAGACATGATTAACTCTCTCTTTCATACATATAATAAATTTCTCTAGTACCACTTTTGCGATGTAAGAAAAGGCAATCGCTCCAGCAAGTGTTAAAACTGCCGTTACACCATATGAAATGGCATTTAATCCAAACATGTGATTTATCTTCAACTTCTCCAAAACTCGGTAAATCATCATGTGGCTCAAGTAAACTTCAAAGCTAATAGAGCTTAGTTGTTTGATTAATTTGTTTTCTCCTAGTTTTCCGCTATCAGTTATAGAAAAAATAATAATTGCCACAGAAAAAACGGCCATAATCAAGTCATTTTGACTCAAAAAATAATATGCGCTAGCTGTTATTGCGAGAAAAAAGACCGCAACAATTCTAATATTCTTCAGCCGCTCCAGCTCATCTCGATAAAGATAAATCAGGCCACCCGCCATGAAAAATATCGCACTGTACAGGATGTTTTCTCTCTCCATAAAATTTCCCAGTACATGTTGCTCATCAAAAAAGTACAACTGACAGAGAATGTTATAAATTCCAGCAATAATAAAACCCAGCCATGCTCTTTTCTTTGAAAACAACAAAAAGCAAAAAAAGGGAAACAACAAGTAAAAAACAAATATTACTGCCAAAGTCCAACTCACGCCTACAACAGAAATCTGTGGGTTTGGCAGTAGCCCTTGCAACATTGTAAGATTTGCAAAAATCTCATATACACTATCCGCACTTGGAGAAATCACCACATCCAAAATGCAGAGCAATGCAAAGAATGGCCATAGTTTTTCATATCGGCGTTTATAGAATGCTTCTATATTAATTGTTCCTGCTTTGAATTTCTCATAGTATCCGCAACACATTCCAAAGGCACTTACCATCATAAACAGAATGGTAAAATTGCCTGCCGTTCCGATAACTTTTTCAAATAAAAATCCGCTTAGATCGTAATTCCCATTTGCAAGCACATGCATTAGAACAATGCCCGCTATCGCTATAACACGAACCACATCTAGCCCTGGATAATGATTATTCGCAATTTTTCTTTCACTCATCCTTGTTTATTCTCTCCGCAATACACCTTCATAATTTTCTCGTAATACTCATCGATGGTATCGAAGCTGATGTCCTTGCAGTTCGCACTGTACTCCGCACACCGCTTCTTATCACTCCAGAGCTTCTCTATCTTTCTCTTCAAATCTTTCCCATTACCGCTTTCAAACAGCTCGCCGGTCTTACCGACCTGAATCAGTTCCGGGATGCCACCGATGTTAGCTCCCAGCACCGGTGTGCCGTACATCTGAGACTCCATCACGGAGAACGGGCAGTTCTCATACCACTCGGACGGGTAAATGGAGAACCGTGCCTCACGGATCAGCTTCTCCAGTGCCTCGCCTT
>OLRV01002140.1_pt1 | contig 15653 bp, 15 predicted proteins | sample 1672421 | NCBI WGS metagenome assembly OLRV01 (sample SAMEA3136684, study PRJEB25190) | human gut metagenome | biome: human gut; feature: human-associated habitat; material: faeces | place: Austria | collected 2013
GAAGTCCCAGACTGAACACGAGCGAGAGCGTCAGAAAGAGCTTTGCGCGCCTGCGGTCCACCCGGTATTTCTCCACCAGACGGGCAAGCACATAGCCCTGTACGATGGACGCGAGCCTGCGGCGCCAGGTTTCGGAAACTGCCGACAGAATTGGTCAGCATGGCTACGATGAGCGGCGAACGGTGGATGGTCGAGCCTTCAGCCGTCGTGATTTTAAAGAGCGATGTCTTATGGGCCTGCATGGCTTTGATGCCCGTCAGAAAATAGGCCAGGGGACCGAGGCGCGTCTTCTGTTCAATGGAAACGTGGCCTACGGCTTCAGGCATGAGGCCGGTCGCAATGGTGTTGACGAAATAGCGGTCATTGGCTTTGGCAATGTCGACTTTGACGGTTTTGCAGTGCTGCAGCATGGCAATGGCTTCTTCCGGATGGAGGGGAATATTCAGGGCACGGGCCAGATCGTTGATCGTGCCGAGGGGAATGAAGCCGAAATGGATGCCGCTGTCTTTGACCTGGGCCAGACCGTTGATGGTTTCATTCAGTGTCCCGTCACCGCCCATGGAAAATACAGCCTCGAAACCGGTCTGAGCCGCTTCTTTGGCCCATTCCGTCGCATCGCCGGCTTTCTGCGTTTCCCGCAGTTCCACTTCATCGAACATCGTTTCCAGCTGCTGTCTTAAATTGTCCTTATGATATTTTGCCCGTTCACGCCCGGCTGTCGGGTTGACGATTAACATACACCGTTTCAACTTGCTCTGCTCCTTACCTATTAATATGAGTACCTTAAAAAATGACTGATGTATTACTATTATAGCGGCAAATGGGCCTTTCGTGAAGATGCGGTAAAGGATTTATAAAAATTTCGTCGAACTCTTATAGTAACGTATCTGTTATTTTTTTCGAAAAGGGGAGAATGCCATGGATTTCGATGCTTCTGTTTATCCCTACGCCTCGCATCGGGAAGTCGTTTACGGGCGCCGGGGGATGGTCTGTACGTCGCAGCATTTAGCTGCTCAGGCCGGCCTGGATATGCTCAAGCAAGGCGGCAATGCCGTTGATGCGGCCCTGGCAGCGGCCATCTGTCTGACTGTATTGGAGCCGACGAGCAACGGTCTGGGCAGTGATGCCTTCGCCCTCATCTGGACCAAGGGGAAACTGTACGGCCTCAACGGCAGCGGTTGGTCGCCGGCGCTGCTGACACGGGACGAACTGCAGCGCCGCGGCTTCACGGAAGTGCCCCTGCGGGGCTGGGAACCGGTCATGGTGCCCGGTGCGCCGGCAGCCTGGGCAGCCATCCATGAGCGCTTCGGCCGCCTGCCTTTTGCAGAACTCTTTGGCCCAGCCATTGCCTATGCCCGTGACGGCTATGCCGTCATGCCCAATCTGGCGGCCATGCTGGCCGACAGTGCCCGCGTCTTTGCCCCTTACAAGGGAATGCCTCTCTTCCAACACCTCTTCGACACCTTCTTCCCGCACGGAAAAGCGCCTAAGGCCGGCGATATCCTCAAGCTGCCGGAATTAGCGAAGTCCCTGGAAATCCTGCGGGATACGAAGTGCCGGGCCCTCTATGACGGCGAACTGGCCGAGGCTGTCGCTGCCTGGTCGCAGAAAACGGGCGGTCTGCTCCGCAAAGAAGATTTGGCGGCCTATCAGCCGCAGTGGGTCGAACCGATCCATACGAATTACAGAGGCTATGATGTCTGGGAAATACCGCCCAACGGGCACGGTCTTGTCGTCCTCATGGCCCTGAATATTGCCCGTAAGTTTACCTTCAGTAAACGCGATGATGCGGAATCGTTCCACCGTCAGATTGAAGCGATGAAACTGGCTTTCTGCGACGGCAAAAAATATATCGCTGACCCGCGCTTCATGAAGACGTCTGTCGATATGTGGCTTTCCGAGGCCTATGCCGACAAGCGGCGCGCCCTCATCGGTCATGAGGCCCTGCTGCCGCAGCCCGTCGATGTAAACTGCGGCGGCACCGTTTACTTATGCAGCGCTGACGGCGAAGGCAATATGGTATCTTTTATCCAGAGCAACTACAATGGCTTCGGCTCGGGCATCGTCGTGCCGGGCTACGGTATTTCCCTCAGCGATAGAGGCCATAATTTCTCCATGGATTCGGCCAGTGACAACTGCGTCGGGCCGCGCAAGAAGTCTTATCACACGATTATCCCGGGCTTTCTGACGAAAGACGGAGAGGCTGTCGGGCCCTTTGGCGTCATGGGCGCCTTCATGCAGCCCCAGGGGCAGTTCCAGGTCCTGATGAACACCATCGACTACCACCTCAATCCCCAGGCAGCTCTCGATGCACCGCGCTGGCAGTGGGTCGGCGGCAAGACGATTGAAATCGAACGGGCCGTGCCGGCTGAAATCATCGAAGAACTGCGCCGCCGCGGCCACGACATCGTCGTCAAGGACGATATCCAGACCTACGGCCGGGGCCAGATTATCTGGCGTGACGAAAAGGGAACCCTTATGGGCGGTACGGAACCGCGTGCCGACGGGACTGTCGCAGCCTGGTAAACGGCTGTTTACTTCCTTTCTTGGCTAAAATATGATAGGATGGAGAAAACTAAAGGAGGATCACCTGATGAAACCGAAACTTTCTATTTTAGATTCCAATCCCACGCCGCTGCAGTACTTGTCCGGCTTATCGCAGGAGCTGTTCCGCGAAATTTACATCAAGCGCGATGACCTGACGCCTTTTGGTGGCGGCGGCAATAAACTGCGCAAACTGGAATATTTGATGATGGAAGCCATGAACTCCCAGGCGACGACTATCGTCACGGTCGGGGCACCCCAGACCAATCACGGCCGCCTGACCGCTGCCATTGCGGCGAAATTCGGCCTGAAATGCATCATCGTCGCTGTCGGCGACAGTGACGGCGAACTGAGCGGCAATCTGCTCCTCGACGGCATCTTAGGGGCCCGCGTCGTCTTAAAGCACGACGACGGCCGCGACCAGGATGTGCAGCTCGAAGAAACGGTCAAGAAAGTCATGGCTGCCGAATTGAAAAAAGGGGAACGCGTCTATTTTATCCCCATGGGCGGCAGTGATACGACAGGCCTCTTGGGTTACATGGACTGCGCCCGCGAACTCGACGCCCAGGCGAAAGAAAAGCAGATCGACAGCGCTACGGTCTATGTCGCTGTTGGCAGTATGGGCACCTATCTCGGTCTTTACTGCGGCCTGAAAGCCATCCAGTCGAACCTGAAGCTGGTCGGCATCGCCGTCATGCCTTTCGATATGGAAAAATTAAAGGCCTACTTCAAGCAGGCCAAAGAAGAATACGGCTTTGATTTTGACGGCGATTTCCACATCGAAACGGGCTACATCGGCAAGGGTTATAACGAACCGGAACCGCGCGTCCGCGAAGCCATTTACACCATGGCCCGCCACGAAGGCATCCTCCTCGACCCGTGCTATACGGGCAAGATGTTCGCCGGTGTCCTCTCGATGATTAAGGAAAAGAAAATCAAACTGGGCCGCCAGGTCATCCTCATGCACACAGGCGGCATGCCCGGTTTATACACCAAGGCACACCGCCTGAAGTTCGAACACGAACTGAAAGATCAGATTATTGTGGTGAAATAACGTTCGTCGTTGATCGTTCATCGAAAATTCTTACAGGTTCGCAGTCAGCTGTTCGCAGTCCGCAGTCCGGAAAAAGCTCGCTGACGCATCGCAAAGAACAACCCCTCCGCCGCTGCGCTGAGGGGTTGCTTTTACATGCGATGCGTCAGCGAGCCCGATTCGCAAACGACGAACGATGAACGACCTACGACAAACGATTGTCTTTTCCGGCCTGCGAACTTAGAAAAATACGTGTGTCAAAATGAAGTAGGAAATCGCACCCATGACGGCCGTGCAGGGAATGGTCATGACCCAGGCCGTGATCATCTGGCGGGCGACGCTCCAATGGACGGCTTTGACGCGCTGTGCCGAGCCGACACCCATGATCGAGCCGGAGACGACGTGCGTCGTCGATACGGGCAGGTGGAGTAGGGTGGCTGAGAAGATAACGACGGCCGAGTTCAGGTCGGCTGCAAAGCCGTGGACGGGATGCATCTTAAAAATCTTGCCGCCGACAGTGCGGATGATTTTCCAGCCGCCGACGCTGGTACCGAGGGCCATGGAGAGCGCGCAGAGCATCTTGACGATGTCCGGGACTTCCAGGCTGGTGATGAAGCCGCCTGAGACGAGGGCCAGCGTGATGATACCCATCGATTTCTGAGCATCATTGGAGCCGTGAGAGAAAGCCATCAGGGCGGCAGAGATGACCTGCAGTCTGTTGGCTGTCAGGTTGACCCTGGCCGGCTTCTGGGAATGACAGATGAAGAAGATGATCTTCATGATGATAAAGCCTGTAATGATGGCGGAAATCGGCGAGATAATCAGGGAGAGGACGATTTTGATGATGCCCCAGCCGTTGAGGGCCGCTACGCCGGCGGAGACGATGATGGCGCCGATCATGCCGCCGATAAGGGCGTGAGACGAACTGGACGGCATGCCGAACCACCAGGTCAGGAGGTTCCAGATGATCGCCCCTACGAGACCGGCGATGATGATCATTTCATTGACCAGCGTCGGTGAAACGACGATATCGCCGCCGATGGTCTTGGCGACGCCCGTCGAAATCATGGCGCCCAAAAAGTTGAGTACTGCTGTGCCGACGATGGCCAGGCCCGGACGGATGGCACGCGTGGAGACGCAGGTGGCGATGGCGTTGGCCGTATCATGGAAACCATTGATGAAGTCGAAGACCAGGGCCAGGACGACGACCATGATGATGAGCGACGTATCAAGCATACTTCATCGTCACCTCTTTAATCGTGTTGCCCAGCGTTTCCACGTGGTCCGCTGCTTCTTCCAGGGTCCCTAAGATATCCTTCCAGCGGATGACGTTAAGCAGATCCGTTTCTTCGCCGCTGAAGAGACGGGAGATTTCCTGGCGGTAAATGTGGTCCACTTCTGTTTCGAGGCGGTTCAGATGTTCAGCATGCCGCATCAGTTTTGCTTCATTGTGGTCGATATCTTTCAGGAAGGAGAAGATTTTCTTCAGTTCTTCCCCCATGATGACGATTTGTTCCGTAATCGCGACGGCGGCCTGCGGGGCTTCCGTGACATGGTACATGCTCGTGCGCATCAGGGCGCCCTGCAGGGAATCGATGCAGTCTTCGAGCTGGCATGTCAGCTTGTAGAAGTCTTCCCGATCGATCGGCGTGATGAAGACGCGCGACAGTTTGAAGATGACATCCTGGTTCGTCTTGGATGAAGTATGTTCCAGTTTGACGATTTCCTTCAGATGCAGGGAAACGCTGGAAACATCCTGCATGACTTCGTGGGCGATGATGGCGCCGCGGTGGAAGTTTTCGGCATTGCTCATGAGATAGTCGAAAAATTCTTCGTGTTTGTTGCTGATACTGAACATGTTTAGTTCCTCCTCTATATAGTAAAACCAGTATATAAGGGCTGTATCATTGTTTTGAAAAAGTTGTGTAAAAAGTAAGTAAAATTTTGCTGCATGTTTTATTTTCAGAGAGGCAATGATATAATAAAAATATTATTGCTGTTTTTTATTATGGTCTTATCCAATCCAAGTTTGAGGTGACTTTGACGAAATGAATGAAGATGTAGCTACGAAACCGAATCCCGTCGATGAAATGCTGCCGGCAGGGAAACTTTTTGCCTATGGTCTGCAGCATGTCCTGGCCATGTACGCCGGCGCTGTTGCCGTGCCGATCATCATCGCCCAGGCCCTGCATTTATCGCCGGCCGAGCTGGTGCACCTGATCAATGCCGACTTATTTTCCTGCGGCGTCGCGACTTTGATCCAGACCCTGGGTTTCTGGAAAGTCGGGGCTCGTATCCCTATGATCCAGGGCGTTACCTTTGCTGCCGTCACGCCGATGATCCTCATCGGTACGGAACACGGCATCACGGCGATTTACGGGGCTATCCTCATTGCCGGTCTCTTTACTTTTTTCATTGCGCCTTTTTTTAGCCGCTTCATCCGTTTCTTCCCGCCCGTCGTCACGGGTTCGGTCATCACCATCATCGGCATCACCCTGCTGCCGGTCGCTGTCAACTGGATGGGCGGCGGCAACCCGAAATCGCCGGATTTCGCCTCGCCTATGAATCTCTTCCTGGCTTTCGTGACGCTGGCCATCATCATCGCCATTTACCGCTGCGGCAAGGGCTTCCTCAGCAATATCTCCGTCCTGCTGGGACTCATTGTTGGGACAATCATTGCCATGGCTCTTGGTCAGGCCGATTTCGCCGAAGTCGGTAAAGCCGACTGGATCGGCATTGTGACGCCTTTTTCCTTTGGTTTCCCCACCTTCGACCTCGGCTCTATCATCTCGATGATCGTCGTCATGGTCGTCGTCATGGTTGAAACGACGGGTGACTGTATCGCTATCGGTTCCATTGTCGGCCGGGATATCGACAGCCACCGCCTGGCCCGCTGTCTCCGTGCGGACGGTTTATCGACCTTTATCGGCGGTATCCTGAACAGCTTCCCCTACACGGCCTTTGCCCAGAATGTCGGCCTCATCGCCGTGACCCGCGTCAAGAGCCGCTTCGTCGTCGCTGCTTCGGGGATCATCCTCATCGTCCTAGGCTTGTTCCCGAAAATGGCCGCTGTCGTCGCCTCTATCCCTAACTCGGTCCTCGGCGGTGCCGGCGTGGCCATGTTCGGTATGGTAATTGCCAGCGGTATCCGGGCCCTGAGCAAGGTCAAATTCGACGGGACCTACAACCTGATGATCGTCGCCGTCAGCGTCGGTGTCAGCATGATTACCCTGACGGCGCCGAACTTCTTCCACAGCTTCCCGGCCTGGGCGAGCATCATCTTCCACAGCGGCATTACCCTGGGCAGCATTACGGCTGTCGTCCTCAACCTGATCTTGAACGGCAGCGGGGAAAAAGAATATGTAAACGAAGATTAAATGAGTGTAAATAAAAAGAACGCCTTGCAGAGGCGGGGAAAGTGAGGGATTATTTTGCATAAGAGACTCATTGCTTTGACATGTGCCCTGGTCTTGACGACCGGAGCGGCGCTGGCCGACACGCCGGAACTGAAGACGGCGCCGGCCCCGTTTCACGTCAAAGTAGAAATTAAGCCGACTTCGGCACCGCAGACGGAAACAAAGCCTGCCGCCGCAGCACCGCAGACAGCAGCGAAAACAGCTCCGGCCAGGGCGCAGGAAAATACGTCGGAAAAGAAAATCGGCATCAATCTGGCCAGCCGCATCCTGACCCTTTATGAAGGGGATACGAAAATCAAGATGTATCATGTCGGCGTCGGCAAGACGACGACGCCAACCCCGACCGGGTATTATCAGGTCCAGTACAAGGAAGTCAATCCGACCTGGGTCGATCCGGATGATACGAGTATCCAGATCAGTTCCGGTCCGGACAACCCCATTGGCTACCGCTGGATCGGCTTTTACGGCAATTACGGTATTCACGGCACGAACCATCCTGAATCGATTGGCGGCTACGTTTCCAACGGCTGCGTGCGCATGAACGAAGCCGACGTAGAAGACCTGTATCAGTATGTTTCCGTCGGAACGCCGGTCAATATTTATTACGACCGGCTGGTCATCGATGCCGATCCGGATCACACCGTGTCCTACTATATTTATCCGGACGGCTATGGCTGGCAGTCCCTGAGTGTAGCTCAGGTTAAGAAAGCGCTGGCAGGTTATGGGGTGGAAGATTTTGCAGAATTTCAAAAAATTTCCGATAAAATAAACGCTTCTGACGGCAATGTCACGTATATTGCTAAAGCCTATGATTTAGTCGTAAACGGGAATAAAGTAAGCAAACGAGCTCTCGGCAAAAACGGTCAGATTTATCTTCCGGCTGTCGCCGTAGCCACGGCGCTGAAACTGGACCTGCAGTGGAATTCCCAGCAGGCCATCCTGACCAGCCCTTACGGTATCGCCCCGGGCTACGTCAAGAGCGACGTCGTTTACATGAACGCCGTCGACGCCTATCCCCTCTTCCACCTCAAAGGCGAACTGACACCGGATTACGTTTACAACATGTATTCTGTAAAAGGAGATAAGACACCGACAGTTGTGATCTCGCCTACGCGATGACAGCCCGACGGCTGTCGTTTGCCGTGGTATGTACGAATCTTCGGCAAACGAATCACGCCGAACGAACCACAAAAAAGACTGCCGTTTTGCGGCAGTCTTTTTTCTTGACATTAACTGACATATGTCATATACTTAAATATAGATAAATGACATATGTCATTAAAACTTGTTCTTGAATTTCCTGGGAGGTCTTGTTATTATGAAAATAGCAGTTACGTATGAAAATGGGAATGTTTTCCAGCATTTTGGCAAATCGGAACAGTTTAAGTTCTATGATGTCGAAGACGGCAATATCGTCAGCGCTGAAGTGGTCAGCACGAACGGCCAGGGCCATGGTGCCTTAGCCGGCTTCCTTCAGGCACATCAGGCCGATGTCGTCATTGCCGGCGGTATCGGCGGCGGTGCCCAGCAGGCCCTGGCTGCAGCCGGCATCAAACTGTACGGCGGCGTCACAGGCAGTGCCGATGATGCCGTCAAGGCCCTGCTGCAGGGTAGTCTGGCTTTCAATCCCAACGTAGCCTGCAGCCACCACGACCATGAACACGGACACGGTGAACATCACTGCGGCGCAAATGGCTGCGGCGGCCATCAGTAATTTCGTATTTCTGAAAGGAGTCGATTCCCTTGAAAAATATTACCGCTTTTTACTTAAACGGCTGCCCATACTGCAAAGGGGCAAAAGAAGCGTTGGCCGAACTGATTGAAGAAAATCCGGCGTACCGCCAGGTCGCTGTCGACTGGTACGAAGAAACGGAACACCCGGAAGTCGTCAAGGGTCACTCCTATTACTATGTACCGTCTATGTTCATCGGTACGGAAAAACTCTATGAAGCCCAGCCGGGCCAGTCATACGACGACATCAAGGCCCACGTCAAAGCCGCCCTCGATGCGGCTCTGCAGGCTTAAACTGGGCCGAGGACTGCATGGACTGCTTCTGTGCAGCGGCGGACGGCTTCATCCATTGTCTCTTCGTCAATCGTCAGGGGTGGATTAAAATAGATGACGTCGCCAATCGGGCGCAGGACCAGTCCCAGGTCCATGGCTTTACGGAAGATGTGCCAGCCGATCCGGTTTTCCGACGCGAAGGCTTCTTTCGTCTTTCTGTCTTTTACTAATTCAATCGCATTGATCAGGCCGATGTGGCGGATTTCGCCGACATGGCTGTGGCTGCCGAGGGCAGCGTCTAACTTTTCATGAAGGTAGATGCTCTTTTCGGCAGCTTTTTTTAGTATCTTGTCGCGTTCCATGATTTTCAGGACGGCCAGGGCGGCCCGGCAGGCGAGGGGGTTGCCGGCATACGTATGGCTGTGGACGAAGGCCTTATGCTTGCTGTAATCGTCATAGAAGGCCTGATAAATAGCGTCGGTCGTAATCGTGATGGCCATGGGCAGGTAGCCGCCGGTCAGGCCCTTGGAAGTACAGAGGATATCCGGGCTGATGCCGGCATGTTCGATGGCGAACATCTTTCCGGTCCGGCCGAAGCCGGCGGCGATTTCATCGTCGATGAGCAGGACGCCGTATTCATCGCAGAGACGGCGCAGACGGCGCAGGTATCCTGCCGGATAGATGCGCATACCCGCTGCACCCTGCAAAATCGGTTCGACGATGAGGGCCGCTGTTTCCTTCCCGTAGGCTGCAAAGGCTTTTTCGGCGCTGACGAAGCATTCGCAGTCACAGGTTTCCCGCGTCCTGCCGTAGGGACAGCGGTAGCAATCGAGACCGTCGAAGTGGATATTCTTCATCATCATCGGCTTGTAGATGCGGGCGTAGAGGTCCATACTGCCGACGGAGAGGGCGCCGATTGTTTCACCGTGGTACGATTCGGACAGGCACATGAAACGCTGCCGCTGGGGCTGGCCCGACTGGTATTGATACTGGAAGGCCATCTTCAGGGCACATTCGACGGCAGAAGAGCCGTTGTCCGTGAAATTGAAATGCTTCAGCCCTTTCGGCAGGAGAGGCAGCAGGGCCTGACAGAGTTCGATGGCCGGACGGTGGGAGAAATTGGCGAAGATGACGTGTTCTAATTTATTGAGCTGGTCTTTAATGGCATCGTTGATTTCGTCGTTGCAGTGGCCTAAGAGGTTGCACCACCAGGAACTGATGATGTCGATGTATTCCTTCCCGTTTATATCGTAAAGGCGGCAGCCTTTGCCGTGATCGATGACCACGGGCGGGAAGACTTCGGCATCCTTCATCTGCTGGGCCGGATGCCAGATATAGTTCATGTCTGCTTCAAGTAAATACATGTAAATGTCCTCCTTACTGGTATAAACGGATGATTGCATCCGCATCGGCGTCGAGTACTTCATCGTTGTCGGCGACGACGGCCAGGATCGGCTTGCCGCTCAACTTTTCAATCATGCGCAGATTATCCTGTTCCATGGGGCTGCCCGTATAGTGGTTGATGATGAAACCCTGGACGGGCAGGCCTTTTTCTTTCATATAAAAGGCGGTCAGGACGGCATCGTTGATGGCGCCCAGGCCGGCAGGGCTGACGATGAGCGACGGAAGCTTCAGCCAGCGGACGATGTCTTCGAGCTGGAAGAAGGCCTTTTCGTCGTCCCGGATGGGGCAGATGATGCCGCCGCTGCCTTCGACCGTGACATAGGGATAGGCCGCTGTGACGCGCTGCCAGTCCTGCAGGATGACTTCCTTTTCGACGGGGCGCTTTTCCCAGCGTGCTGCCAGATGAGGCGAGACGGCGTGGTCGTAGAGATAAGAGAGGAGCAGATCTTCATCTTCGCCAATATGGGCTGTCTTGTTGACATAACCGGCATCACTGGCGCCGACAGACGGCGCGCCGCTGATGGCGGCTTTGTAATAGCCGACGTCGTAGCCTTTGCGGCGCAGGCTCTTGATGAGCAGGGCCGTGACATAGGTCTTGCCGATGTCCGTACCCGTACCTGTAATAAACAAACCTTTACTCATAGTAAACGACTCCTTTCATTAAGCCAGACGAGCCTGCCGTACCCGCCGGGCCAAAAAGGCAGCGCTGATGCATAAGAAGGCATCGCCCGGGATGGGCAGGAGGAAACAATAGAGGAAGAGGGACCAGAAGCCCAGGGGCGTGCCGAGGTAGAAGGCATTGATTAGGGCCAGATAGGCAGCGCCGCAGATGTAGACCACGGCGAGGCCAGCAAAGTTGGCTGCCAGCAGGCGTTTCAGGGACATTTGCTTTTCTTGGCGGGCGATGAAGCCGGTCAGGAAGGCACCGCCGATGAAGCCGAGAAGGTAGCCGAAGGTCGGCTGGAAGATGTAGGACGGGCCGCCGCCGGATGTGAAGACGGGCAGGCCGATGAGCCCCAGGGCGACATAGACGGCGACGGAAGCGGCACCGCGGCGGGCCCCTAAGAGCAGGCCCGCCAGGGTGGTGAACAAAAGCTGTAGCGTAAAGGGGCAGACGGGAACGGGGATGCGGATGAAGGCGCCAATGGCAATGAGGGTCGTGAAGAAGGCAAAGAGCACCAGGTCCTTTGTCTCCCAACGGCGGGAGGATAAGGCCGAAGAATGCATGGAATCACTCCTTAAATTTTAATTGTCAACTAGCGTTATTATAAATTGGTTGACGATAGTTAGGATTATAACGTATAACCTTTTTATTGTCAATTTATAGTAAAATAAACAGAGTTAACAATAAAGAAATAAGAAAGTTGACCCATTGACAAAAGAAAAGGAATTGATTAAGCTATAAATACAAAATATGTATAAAGTTATTTTGTATTACAAAAAAGAAATGGAGGAGTTTGTATGTCCAATGTTAATATTGACTGGGCTAAATTAGGCTTTGAATACCAGCCGATTGCAAAACGCTACGTTGCCAACTACAAAGATGGTAAATGGGGGAAAGGCGGCTTGACCGATGACCCGAACGTCGTCCTCAACGAATGCGCTGGTATCCTTCAGTACTGCCAGCAGGTCTTTGAAGGCCTGAAAGCCTATAAAACGAAAGATGGCCGTACGGTCACTTTCCGTCCGGATCAGAATGCCAAACGTTTGATGGACTCGGCGAAACGCTTGGAAATGCCGACAGTTCCGGAAGATATGTTCATGGAAGCTGTCGACGAAGTCGTCCGTGCTAACAAGGATTATATTCCTCCCTTTGAAAGCGGCGGCGCTCTCTACCTGCGCCCGTATCTCTTTGGGACCAACCCGGTCATCGGCGTCAAACCGGCTGACGAATATCAGTTCCGCCTCTTCGGTACGCCGGTCGGCTCTTACTTCAAGAACGGCGTAAAACCGATTACGATTTGCATTTCTGACTTCGACCGTGCAGCACCGCGCGGCACTGGCCATATCAAAGCCGGCCTGAACTATGCCATGAGCATGTATCCCTACATCTTAGCTCATCAGAACGGTTTCGATGAAAACATGTTCCTCGACCCGGCTACGCGTACGTACGTTGAAGAAACGGGCGGCGCCAACTTCCTCTTCGTCAAGAAAGACGGCACCCTCGTAACGCCGAAATCCGACTCCATCCTGCCGTCCATCACACGCCGTTCCCTGATCACCATTGCAACGGATATGTTGGGCATGAAAGTCGAACACCGTCCGGTCAAATTCTCCGAAGTCGGCGACTTTGCGGAAGCAGGCCTCTGCGGTACAGCAGCTGTTATTTGCCCGGTTGGCAAGATCGTAGACCACGGCAAAGAAATCTGCATCCCCAGCGGCATGGACGAAATGGGCCCTGTCCTGACCAAACTCTACAAGACCCTGCGCGGCATCCAGATGTGCGAAATCGAAGGACCGGAAGGCTGGATCCACGAAGTAAAATAATCGTTCGACGAACGGCAAACGCCAAACGAACCACAAAAAAGAGCTATCGCTTGTAATGCGATAGCTCTTTTTTTATATTACGCCCAGCCCTTCGAGGAGGATTTTCAGGCCGATGAGGATGAGGACGATGCCGCCCAGGCGTTCAGCTTTGTTTTTATAGCGCATGCCGAAGAGGCTGCCGAATTTGATGCCTGCTGCGGAAAAGAGGAAAGTCGTCACGCCGATGAGGCTGACCGACGGGACGAGGTCAATATCCATGAAGGCGAAGGTCACGCCGACGGCCAGGGCGTCGATACTGGTGGCAATAGCCAGCATGAGCATCGTGTACGGGCTCATGGAGGCATTGCAGTTTTCCGGCGGCTCGAAGGATTCTTTGATCATGTTCAGGCCGATGCCGGCCAATAAGACGAAGGTCACCCAGTGGTCATAGGCATCAATCATGTCGGCAAAGAAACTGCCCAGTTCATAGCCAATCGTTGGCATGAGGGCCTGGAAGCCGCCGAACCAGAGGCCGGCCAGAACCATGTGACGCCAATTGATTTTTCCCAGGGACAGGCCCTTGCAGATCGAGACGGCAAAGGCGTCCATCGAGAGGCCGATGGCTAAGAGCAGTAAATCCCATAGATTCATTTTTCTCTCCTCAAAATAGACAAAAAATACAATTCCTATATTATAAGAGACACGCCCTCACCTGTCAATGAAAAACGTTGCGAAATTTACCGATTGTGTTAAAATACACTTTGTGACAAGAAAGGACGTGAATTTTTTTATGAAATATAAGAAGCGGCACCTCATGGCAGCCATTTTCAGCGCGTTTACTTTGATTTCCGGACAGGCCCTGGCCATTTCCGTTGACAATCTGATGCAGATCGTACCGAAAGACAGTGCCACGGGCAAGACGATTTCCTGGCAGGCCGATGACGACCGCAGCGATTACAGCGTGCAGTACCGTCAGAAAGGAAGCAGCGATGTCAAGGAAGCTTATGTAACAGAGGGGAAACGGCCGCCTATTTACGACGCGGACAATCCGGCTCCTTATACATACGGTGCGTATATGCAGAAACTGACGCCGGCGACGGACTATGAATACCGCATCGTCGACAGCGACGGCGCGACGGGCTGGTTTCCGTTTACAACGACGAAAGAAAATGTAAACAACTATAAAGTCCTGATTTTCGGTGATTCCCAGTCGACGGACTACGGCGTCTGGGGGCAGACGGCCAACATCGCCTGGCAGCAGAACCAGGATGCGGCCTTCTTCGTCAACATGGGCGACATTACGGACAACGGGCAGGCTTATTTCCAGTGGCGTGCCTGGTTCGACAATGCCGATGTCCTGACCAGCCACATCCCCTTTGCGCCGGTCATGGGCAATCACGAAGCTTACAGCATGGACTGGCAGTTCGCTGAACCCTACACGTACAAGGCACTGTTTGCCGTGCCTTACGGCGGCCCGAAGGATCAGAACCGCATGGCCTATTCCTTTGACTACGGCGATGTCCATTACGTCTCCCTGAATACGGACGAAGAAGAACTGGGCAGCTGGCGGCCGACGATGATGCAGGATGAAGCGGCCTGGCTCGATAAAGACTTGGCGGCAGCGCAGAAGGCAGGTAAACGCCTGATCGTCATGATGCACCGTCCGCCCTGGAACAGCCCGTATGACGGCAACCTCGATGTAAACGGCAAGTATTTCATGCCTCTCTTTGATAAATACAATGTGCCCCTGGTCTTCACGGCCCACGAACACTGCTATGAACGGACGGTGCCCATCAAGAACGACCAGGCTGCTGACAATGGGACAATCTACATCGCAACGGGCCGCTCCGGCACGGAAGCCTGGGATGGTTCCGTCAAGAAGCCGACGGACGTCATTTACTACAATCCGACGGACATGCCCATGTACCTGACATTGCAGGTCGAACCGGATGCTTTCCGCGTTTCGGCCATGAAAAATGACGGCACCCTCATCGATTCCGTCTCGATCCCGGCGAAAGCACAGCAGGCCGAAGCCCCGGCAGCCGAAGTGAAGAGCGATACGGCCGCAGCAGCGCCGAAAGAAATGAAGAAAAAAAACGTTAAGAAACATAAGACAAAAGTAAACAAGAATAAACAGAAGTAGTTTACACGGTTGCCCTCTTTGGAAAAGACGTGTATAATAGATAGCTACAGAAAGTAAACTAAAGGGGAGCGAATGAGAATGAAAAAATTAGCGAAAAATATGATGTTATGTGCCCTCATGACGATGAGCATGTCGGCTGTTTGTTTTGCCGAAGATACGACGGCGGCTGCCGCGACAACCACTGCTGCTGAACCGCAGGCCACGGCCACGGTGACGGCAGCGACACAGGCTGCACCGGATCAGAACGTCGTCGACTGGCTCGACCCGGCTGCCGGTGAATGGTACAGCACTAAGGGCAACCTGGTCATGACCATCGAAGGCAACACGATCAACGGCTGCACCGTCACGGATCCGAAAGACTGCACCTATGATTATCCGCGTACAGGGACCTTCACCATCCACGAACAGAACGGCCCGCGCACGATTAAGATGGACCTCATGGGCCATAAATCCCATCAGTACCTGATCGTCGACAACAAGATGCCTCTGCGCCGTTCCCTCAATGCGGACCGCTACGAATCGATCGGCGGCGTTTACCTGGGCATGACCCAGGCAGACCTGACCGCTGCCTACGGCCAGCCGGACAGCACGGCAGAAGACCAGGGCACGGATCGCTGGAGCTACAACAGCCATCATATGAGAT
>OLRV01002152.1_pt1 | contig 15594 bp, 19 predicted proteins | sample 1672421 | NCBI WGS metagenome assembly OLRV01 (sample SAMEA3136684, study PRJEB25190) | human gut metagenome | biome: human gut; feature: human-associated habitat; material: faeces | place: Austria | collected 2013
CGGCTTCGCCGGGGGCCCTGCGGACCGCCTTGCCCCTGCACCCTCCTGCCGGTTTTTTCTCCCCTCCGGGTTCTATTGCCGTCCACCGCGCGGTAAATATCTACTACCAATGACCCCGGAGGTGTCCTATGAAAAAGCTTCTGCTCTCCCTCTCCGCGCTGCTGCTTTTGGCCGCCCTCGTTTTTACCGGCATCTATTTTACCCGTTTTCAAAGCATGGCCACCCTGCAAAAAATCACTGATTACAGCGATGGCTATAACCTCTACCGCATGGATATCCGCTACCGTTACAGCCTGAATGACCTCCTCGCCCGCGGCATCACCGATGACCAAAGCATGGTGGATGCCATCCTGGAAGAGGCGCTGCCGATGCTGCCGGTCACTATCCAGGCACCCTCCTTCGGCTGCACCGCCTTTGCCGTAGTGGAGCAGGATGGTACCGCTTGCATGGGCCGTAATTACGATTTTCGCTACGATACCTCCGCCATGGTGGTCTATTGCTCACCACAGGATAGCTACCGCTCAGTGGCCTTCGCCGCCTTGGATAACATCCAGGCCAACACCCCGGAGCAAAGCCTGAAAACCCGCCTGGCTACCCTCACCGCGCCGTTCATCTGTCTGGATGGCATGAATGAAAAGGGGGTGTCTATTGCTGTGCTCACCTTGGATAGCGAACCCACCTACCAGCAGACCGGTAAACCCACCATCACTCCCACCTTGGCCATCCGTCTGGTACTGGATCACGCCGCCACCACCGCTGAAGCAGTAGCCTTGCTGCGGGAGTATGATATGTTTGCCTCCGGCGGCCGGGATTATCACTTTTACATCACCGATGCCAGTGGAGATGGGCGTGTGGTGGAATATGACTGCGATGATCCCGCCCGTCCCCTGGTGGATACCCCTGCGGCAGCCGCCACCAACTTCTACGCGCTCTACCCGGATCGGGTCAAACCCAACCAGCGAAACGGTATCTACGGCCATGGCCGGGAACGCTACGATACTGTACTGAAAATATTAGCGCAGCAAAAGGATGTCCTCTCCCCCCTTACCGTATGGGATGCCCTGCGGGCCGTCGCACAGGAGCCTGACTCCAAGGATATCACCAGCAATACCCAGTGGTCCATCTGCTTCCACAATAGCACTCTTTCCGCCGATGTGGCCTTGCGCCGCCACTGGGATAATATTTTCCGCTTCCGCCTGACTGAAAATACTGCCACTGCGCTTTCCTAATCCAAAGCGCAAAAAATCCCCCTTTCGGGGGATTTTCATTTTGCCTGTTATCGGTTCAGCAGCCATATCGCAATATTAAGATACGCCGCAAAGCACAGCCAAATGAGATAAGGAATCTGCAGATAGGCCGCCTTGGGGCTTATCTGCTCAAACCGCAAAGCCATGACCATCACCAGTGCAATGAGAAGCAGCAGCCAGATCACCGCAAAGCCCCACATCTCCCACTGGAAGAAGAAAAACGGCCACAGCAAATTCACCACCAGCTGCACGATATAGAGATTCCTGGCAGGCTTAGCATGGGCCTGGTCGGCGTTCCATACCATCGCCATTCCTATCGCCATCAGCAGATACAGTACCGCCCACACCACCGGAAACAGCCACCCCGGCGGTGATAACGGCGGTTTTATATAGTTTTCGTAGTTGCCCCCGCTGCCGGAAAGGATCCCCGCCAACACCCCGCCTGCTATGGTCGGCAGTGTCGCCCACAGGTAGGCTTTCCACGGTTTTTGTTTCATTGCCACGCCCCCCTTTGCCCTTAGTATACGCACCGGGTCCATCCTCTATGCAGCCGGCAAATGGCCGCCCCGCAGGGCGGCGCTCCGCGCCGTGACGGGCCTTTCAGCCCGTCCCCGCGGCCTGCGGCCGCGGCCCCTGCGGGGCCCGCCTTCTGCTCCTCCTCCCATCCCAGCAGAATCCTGGCCTTGGCGGCAGCCCGCCCCTCCCATTTTGCAAACTCTCCCCCATGTTAAAATGTGTTGCTTGCTTCCCCGCCGCCTTTTGTGCCATAATAGGCGGGTAGAGATCATCATCAGAACGGAGGGATCCCATGCTGGGCGAAAATATCCGCGCACTGCGCAAAGCCCGGGGCCTTTCCCAGCAGGAGCTGGCCGAACGGCTGCATGTGGTCAGACAGACCGTCAGCAAATGGGAGCAGGGGCTCTCGGTCCCGGATGCCGATATGCTGGTGCGGCTGGCCGAGTGCCTGGAGGTCTCCGTAGAGGAGCTGCTGGGCGCTCCAAAGCCGGAAAACACCGCCCCGCTGGAACCGCAAGCGGTATTGGCGGATAAGCTGAGCGCCCTCACCGGCCAGCTGGCGGAGCAGAATCGCCGCCGGCGCCGCTTCTGGAAATGGGTCGCCATCGCCGCCGGGATATGCGGGCTGTTGCTGCTGCCGCAGCTAGTGCTTACCCTGCTCATGCTGGGGTATGGCCTCCCGGCCAATAGCAGCATCGGCATCATCGGCGGCGCGGATGGCCCCACCGCTATTTTCATCACGGCCGGCTTTCCCTGGGGCCTGCTCTTCGCCATATTGGGCTGCATCGCCCTGGTGATACTGGGCATCATTATGAGCCGCCGCCCAGACTAAGGAGGAACCTATGAAACGATTTTTCGCTATTATTCTTGCCAGCGTATTGCTGCTTACCGCCTGCGGCAAGCAGGTCACCACCCACCGCATCGAGGATAAAGATTGGCAGGTCGTCACGGTGCAGTCCACCCAGGATGGCAGCATCCTTTTCATCGGGAACAGCATGCAGGAGATCTACCCCGATGCCGCAGTCATTGAACTGACCTGCCGGGCCGAGAATGGCAAGCTCACTTTTACCTCCGGCACGCAAAGCTGGGAGGGCAGCTACACCCGGCAGGATAGCGGCGGTGTGGAAGCCACCATTTACAGCCTCACCGTAGGGGATGAAACCGGCCCCGCGGCGGTATCGGTCACCACCCGGCAGGATGGCAGCGCCGAGCAAACGCTGGTGCTGCAGCTGGGCGGGTACTCGCTGTACTTTGCCGCGGCCGCTTCGTAAAGTTTTCGGTCAAGCCTTTTTCAAAAGGCTTGCAGTTTCCAAAGACAGCGTCTTTGGTCACCCATTTCAATGGGCGAAACCCCTTAAGGCCGGAGGGCGCTCCGAAAGGGGATGAATTGTGGGGATGACCCAGTGTGGTCATTCCCACAAGAGGGGGAGCCCTGCAAGAGAGGGCTTCCCCTTAGTTTCCCCTTTAGTAAGCTTTCTTTTCGCCGAACAGGCGAAAAGAGCATCGGCAGGGCGTCTCTCTGCCAGCCCTCACAGAAGGCTTTTTTCCTCCACCGATAAAGAGCAAAAACCATCCCCCACCGGCTCATCACCGATGGGGGACATTTTATGGCGTATTCTTTTACTTGTTCAGGTCAGGCGCCGATACGGGGGGACGGCGGAAGTGCGAGTGCTGCTCAAAGGCATAAGCGATCTCGATGAGCTTCGCCTCGCTCCAGGGACGGCCGATGATCTCCATGCCGACCGGCACGCCGATGGGCGCGTTCTCATCGGGCGCAAAGCCCGCGGGAACCGCGATGGAGGGGAAACCGGTGGAGGAGCACAGCACGCCATTGCGCTGCTGCTGGTTGGCACCGATCTTGCAGACCAGCTGCTGCTGATGGGGATAAACCATGGCATCCAGGTTCAGGTCGGCCATGATCTTCAGCACATGGGTGCGCACGCCAATCTTGTTGTACATCTTCTCCAAATAGCGGGGAGAACCGACCTCGCGGGTCATAGCGTCCCGCATATTGCTTTCGCTGAAGGGATGGAACAGGCCCTGCTCCAAGATTTCCGCCATGCTGTGGATCTTCCAGTCGGCGGGCAGGGTGGCCAGATACCCGTCCAGGTCATGCTGGAAATCATCCAGATGGACGGAAACCTCGCTGGTCAGCCACGGCTGATCGATGTTATCGGTCACAGGCACCAGGGTAGCGCCGTTCTCCTCAAATACCTTCAGCGCCTCACGCACCACCTTGTTGGTGGATTCATTGATCTCTTCCTTGCCAAAGAGGCTCTCCAACACACCAATGCGGCGGCCCTTCATGCCGTCCACATTCAGGTGGTCCATGTAGCACTCCTCGTGGCCAACGCTCCAGGCGGTCTCGGCATCATCAGGGTCATAGCCCTTAATGACATCCAGGCAGCGGACTGCGTCCTCCACGGTGCGGCAGATGGGGCCGGCGGTATCCTGCGTCAGGGAATAGGGCACGATGCCCGCGCGGGAAACCAGACCAATGGTGGGACGGATGCCGACCAGGCTGTTGGCGGAAGAGGGGGAACGGACGGAATTGATGGTATCAGTGCCCAGGCCGATGATACCGATATTGCAGGCGATGGAAGCGCCGGTGCCGCCGGAGGAACCGCCGGGGGTGCGGGTGGGGTCATAGGGGTTCACCGATTGACCCATCACCGAGCTGATGGTCTCGCCCCAGATGGCGAACTCATGCAGGTTGGTCTTGGCAAGAATGAGCGCGCCCGCTTCGCGCAGCTTCTTGGTCACAAAGGCGTCCTTATCCGGCACCCAGCCCTCCAGCGCAATGCTGCCGGCGGTGGTGGGCATATCGGTGGTATTAAAGTTATCCTTCAGCATCACAGGGATACCGTGCAGCGGGCCGCACAGCGCGTGGTGCTCTTTTACATAGGCGTCAAAGGCATCCGCCTCCTCCAGCGCCTTGGGGTTTACACAGATGATGGAATTGATGGCCGGGCCCTCGTGGTCATACGCCTTGATGCGCGCGATGTAATCCTCGCACAGCTCACGGCAGGTCAGGGTACCGTCCAGGTAGGCGGCCTGCACCTTGGCCACAGTGGTCTCCATAATGTTAAATTTGCTCATGGGGCTACTCCTTCCTTTTTCCCGGGATAAGCACTTTTTCTCCTACTTACCCATTTTGTTATTCTCATTATAAGCCTCCAAAATGCCTTCGTCAACGGCTTTTTACCGCCTTGTGGCCCTTTCACAAGCCGCCCATTTCTCATTTGCCTCGCTTTGTTCCCTGCCCCTAACCCAGCCCCTGCAAAGGGTCAGAACAGGGCGCAGCCCAGCCGCCCTGCGGGCGGCTTTCGCGGCCTGCGGCCGCTGCGGCGGCTCCTGCAGAGCCGCCAGGGTTGCGCCCCATCCCGCTCCTAAAATGTGCAAAGGGCTGCAGGTCTCCCTGCAGCCACCATGCCATATTCATTTCCTCCGCAGAATGCAGCCCTTATTTATAGCGCACAAGCTCCTTTAGTTCTTCCAACTCATGCACATTGTAGTACTGTGGAGAAAGCAGCTCGGCACCGTCCGGAGTTGCAAGCCAAGTATTTCCAAATAGAAAGCCGTCTTTATCGCTAAGGACGCTGGGGTGTAGGGTCAGTACCATGTTGGGGACGATCTCCATCTCATTCATATTGCCAATGTCCACTCCGTCACCCAAATCATGCCCCATACCATGACCGCTCCATACACCGGTCTTGCAGCCGTTTTGGGCCACTACCTTTTCCACGGCCTTGGCTACATCTGCCACGGTGTTGCCTATCTTCATCGCTTCCGCGCCGGCAGCCTCTGCTTCCTTTATTACTTCCAGAATGTGCCGTACCTCTGGCTGGCAGCCCTTGCTGAAAAAGATCGGCCGCAGCACCTGTGTCCAGTAGCCAAAGGGCCCTGCAACCTCCGCCGAATAAACGGTAGCGGTATCCCGCTCCATTCGGTAGTCAGTTGGACGGCAGATAAAAGAATGCGGATGTTGAGAGCGCACCAGCACCAAAGAATCCTCCGCGCCATGTGCCCTCAGGTAGCCTTCCCCAGCGCCTACCATCTGGCGTTCAGTAGCACCTACCTCTATCATCTTCACCACATGCTCAAAAGACTCCACCGCGATGCGGGTGGCCTCTCGGGTCAGCTCCACCTCAAATTCGGATTTCGGCTGACGAGCCTTGGTGTAGGCATCGGTAATATCCACAATCTCAGCACCGGCATCCAATATTGCCTGCTGGATCGGCACCGGCAGCTCGGCGGTCGCGTACATTCCCACTCGGGGCTTCGTCAGCCCCAACTCGCAGATCCAACCACACACCGTTTCCACCATTGGGCCGCAGTAAATATTCTCATCCGGCAGCCAACTCAAACGGCGGGCATGGAACTGCTGTCCTACAGTGGGGATAATCAGCCGAGGCATCTCACCCGGCTTCATAAAAACAAAATCACGGCGAGTCGTTAACTGATAGCCTGAAACATACTTAGTCGCTACCTGGTAGGCCTGCTGGGCAGTCGATGTCAGTACCAGCGCGTCCACCCTAGTATCCTCTATCAGTTTATCCAGCAGCGCCACTCGTCTATCCCGTTCTGCTACATATTTCGCGTCTGTAATCATTTGTTTTTCCTCTCGTTTGTTATTTGACCAACTCTTTTAGATCCTCCCAATAGGGGGACTCCCTGTACTTATCAGTTAGGCAGCGAGCTCCACCCTCAGTGGACACATAAGTATCTGCGTACAGCACTCCCTCTCCGTTTTTATCCAGCAAACTGGGATGGAAGGTCAGAATCATATTTGGTACGATCTCCATCTTATTGGATTCTCCAATATTATACCCATCGCCCAAATCAATTCCCATGGAGTGCCCTGCCCATACACCCTTGGAAAGTTCATACTTTCGCGCTACCCTGTTGATGGCTTCATCTACATCGCAGATGAGGTTGCCGGGACGGAATTTCTCCACACCGGCCTGGATTGCCTCCTTCACCTGGCACAGCACCTCGTAGGCCTCACGGTGGCTCCCTCTGGAAAGGAAGATAGGCCGGATGATCTGCGTCCAGTAGCCGTACACTCCGGCAATCTCCACAGAAAACACAAACAGATCGTCCTTTTCAATGCAGCGGAAGGTTGGACGGTTAATAAAGGCATGGGGGTACTCTCCTCGGGAAAGGATCAGCAGATCCTCGGCACCGTGAGCACGCAGATAGCCCTCAGCATAGCCAATGACCTCCTTTTCGGTCACGCCGGGCCGGATATATTTCACAACTTCCTCAAAGGCCGCGATCGCCAGGTCGGAAGCCTCCTGAATCAGCTGCAATTCATAGGGGGCTTTGGGCGCCTTAGCCACTACAAAAGCCTCGGTAATGTCCACAATCTCCGCCCCGGTTTTGAAAAGCGCGTCCGTAAAGAACTTGGGATACTCCCCCAGTGATGGAACACCCACCCGGGGATGTTCCCCGGGCAGCGCCTCTATCCTGCGGCAGATTTCGCCCACCATATCCGGTGTGATAACCACATGGTCCGCGTCCAGAAAAGTTTTCAGCCGGGCATGGAAACCAGCATCGGCACGCCCCAGCAGGGCAATGGGCTGTTCCCCCCGCACCATCATGGAAAACATATGCCCGCAGGGGGTCACCAGGTCGGTCATGTATTTCACATCCGCCTGATACGCCATCGCGCCGTTTCCATGGCACACCATCACAGCTAGGTCGTTTTCCTCCATCAGCCCGTTTAGGACCGCCATCCGGCGTTCCCGTTCCGCTATATGCATTTCCCTTGTGCGCTCCATATAGGCCTGCCCCCTTTATAGCGACATTCCCAGCAGCGAAGGCAGGAATGTAATAATTCCGGGAATAAACACCATGGCTATCAGCACCGCAAGGCAAAGCCCGACCAGAATAAAGGCATGCTTTGTCATACAGTCGAAAGGCACCTTGGCAATGCCGGCCGCCACAAACAGATTGACGCCGAAGGGCGGGGTAACCATACCAAGCGAAACGCAGATGATCATAATAATACCCAGCGTAATGGGACTTACATTAAAGGAGCGCATCACCGGCACCAAAATAGGCGTCAGCACGATCATGGCGGCGTTAACAGACATAAAGCAGCCGATAATGGTGAGCAAAACAATCAGTGCGAGCAGAATACCGGCAGCGCTGCTGAAGATCCCCAGGAACCAGTCGCTCAGCATCTTGGGCACACGGTTGGTGGTAATGATCCAGTTAAACCCATCGGCCAGCGAGACGATCAGCATCGCGGAAGCAGCGGTAATACCGGATTCAATAAACATTTTTACAATGTCCTTCAGTTTGATTTCTCTATACACCAGCACGCCCAGGATCAATCCGTAAATGACCGCAATGCCGGAAGCCTGTGTGGGGGTAAAAATACCGGAATAAATACCGCCCAGAATGATGACGGGCATGGCAATGGCAGGCAAACCGTCCGCAAAGACCTTCACCTTATCCTTAAAGGTAGGCGCATCCACAGGGGCAGGCTTGTAGCCGTTCCTGCGGGCAATGATATAGGCATAGATCATCATGGCAAGCCCCAAAATGATACCAGGAACGATACCAGCACAGAACATGGTGCCCACTGAACACCCAGCCAGCGTAGCGTAAATGACCATGGGGATACTGGGCGGAATGATAATACCTAGGCCGCCCGCAGAGCCCATCAAAGCGCCAGCGAAGCCTACATCATAGCCGTCATTCACCATAGCAGGAATCATAAAGACACCCAAAGCCGCCACGGTAGCAGGGCCGGAGCCGGAAATGGCTGCAAAAATCATGGCGGCCAACACAGCCACAATGGCCAGGCCGCCACGGATGCGGCCGACAAACAGCCGGCAGAAATTGATCAGTCGGCGTGAAATACCACCCATGTTCATAATGCTACCCGCCAGCATAAAGAATGGGACTGCCAGCAGCGAAAGATTACTGGTGGAATCGTAGCACTGCTGCGCCGTCAGCATCAGCGAGGAAGCGCCATGGGTCAAATTGGTCACAATGGACGCAAAGGACATGGAAAACGCAATGGGCGTTCCCAGGAACATCGTCACCAGGAACAAAGCCAACAGCATGATTAACATTACGCAGCAACCTCCTCTTCATCCTTCTTTGTAAAGTCATGGTAGATTGTAAACAAAATACGGATCAGCACCAGGGCAAAGCAAACCGGCACAGCCAGCTCACCCACGGCGGTGGGCCACCGGGTAATGGAATACACCGACCCCAGTCTTATTTGCATGGAAACCAGCGCAATGCCGGAGGCCACCACATATCCGCTTACAAAAATGCAGATCAAATCGGTAAACAGCACAACCCATTTGGCTATCTTTTTCGGCATCTTTCTCACCAGGAACTCCACCCCCAGGTGGCTTCTGGTTCCTGCCGCTACCGAAGCGCCGGAAAGAATGCACCACACCAGCATAATGCGGTTCACCTCAGTGGTCCACATCAGGTTGGCGTGCAGCACCTTTGCGTCCAGTACTTCTATTGCCGTAACAATAAGCATAACAGTGATGGAGCCAAACAGCACAATTTTCTCCAGCATCCCTATTCCCTTATCCATGGCATCTATTATTTTTTTCATCAAAAACACCTCTGCTGTCTATAAGAATAACTGCCCGCGCACACCGTTTCGGGCGGCGGGCAGTTACCGTCTTTCAGTTATTCATGTTTTATCTCGTCAGGATATCAGTCCCAGGTTACTCCCACAGCGTCCATCCAGGTCTTCAGCACATCGGCACCGATGGTGGCCTCCATTGCCTTCCATACAGGCTTAGCCGCCTTCTGGAATTCCAGCCACTGCTCATCGGTCAGGGTGTTCACCTTCATTCCCTTTTCATTCACCAGGAAATCATAAGCAGCGTCATTCACCTCGGGCGCCAGCTCCTTGATATCTTTGGAAGCCTCCACGGCGCATTCCTTCAGAATATCCTGCTGCTCAGTGGTCAGCTTATCCCAAAAATCTGCGTTGACCGCAAACAGCGAGAAGGACCAGATATGGTTGGTAATAGAAAGATACTCCTGGACCTCATAGAATGCCTGGTTCTTAATGGTGTCCAAGGGATTCTCCTGGCCGTCTACCGTACCGTTCTGCAGGGACATATAGAGTTCGGCCATCGACATGGGGACAGCGGAGGCCTTAAATTCCTTCATCCAGGTCACCAAAGTGGGAACATCCAGTACGCGAAAGTTCAGACCCTCCATATCGGCAGGGGCCTGGATGGGGTGCTTACTGTTGGTAAACGCTCTCATTGCAATCGGCAGATAGGCCAGGCCCACAACATTGTTGCTGTCACGCAGCTTATCCAGCATCATTTGACCGGCTTCACCCTGACAGGCGGCATAGGCGCTGTCGCTGTCGCGGAAGAAGAAGGGCTGATAGAACAACTGCCAAGCATCGGTATTGGGAGGGGGAACGATTGCCATATCAATGTCGCCGGACTGCAACAGCTTAAAGGTGGTCTGGCTGTTGCGGCCGGAAAGCTCACCATTGCTGTAAATGTCAATCTCAATCGTACCACCGCTCTTCTCCGCCACCAGCTTTGCGAAGTTTTCCATGCCGATGGAGTTTGCTGTTTCGGGGGAATAGTCGTGTGCCAAGCGAATCTTAGTTACCTCTTTCTCAGCGTCACCCTGCTTGTTGGCATCGTTGCCACAGGCCGCCATGGAAAGCACCATAACCAAGGCAAGTACAAGTGCTAAAACCTTTTTCATGTTTACCTCCTACATCAATTTCATTTTTTGCTCTTTTTCCGAGGACTTTTGTCCTTGTTTGTAATTATACATAAAATGAATCTCGATGTGAAACGACTCTTTGTTGTATTGTTAGTATAAAAATGTTATAATAACAAAAAATCACCCACCGTAATGCGTATTTTAACTAACCAAATGCTCAGAATCCGTTAATATTCACCATGCTTTTCTTCAATCTGTTCAAAAACAGGAGGTCATTTTTGTGAACATCCACAGCCTTCAGTACTTCTGCAGCGTGGCAAAGCACCTCAATTTTTCCAAAGCGGCCGAAGAATGCCATATTGCCCAAACCGCCATGAGCCGCAGCATCGCCGCCATGGAAGATGAACTGGGATTTCGTCTCTTTGATCGTACCCGTCACCATGTAGAGCTGACCCCTGCCGGTGCCTACTTTCTTAAGGAAGCCGCCCAAATCGTGGAACAGTATAATTTCTCTCTCCAGTCCGGCCGGGAGATCTCCCGTTCCTCCTCCACCCGGCTAGATATCGGCTTTGGCGGCTATGATATGAATTTTGCCAGGTTTTATGTCAGCCGCTTTATGCGGCTCCACCCGGAGTGTTCCATCGTTCTGCGGGAATACCACTACGATAAGATCTTCGGCAGTCTGCTTTCCCGCACCTGCGATGTCATCTTTACCGCGCAAACCCGCATTGAAGATGAGGCCGCTGTACGGCAGGTGCTGGTCTCGCACTCTAACTATATTGTCGGTGTCGGCCTCTGTCACCCTCTCAGTCAGTACGATACCATCACGCCTGATCAGCTCAATGGTATGCGCTTCATCTGTCCCGTTGATATTAACGGCAGCTGGGAACAAGCCCGGACCCTCAACCACCTGTTTACCCATTACGGCATCAAACCCGGTTCCATCACTCGTACCAATTCCGCCATTGCCGTTACTACCATGCTGGATTTGGGCATGGGCGTTACCTTTCTCACCGAGGACATCGTGCTAGCCAACCAAAATGTCAAAAAAATCCCCCTCCTGTTCGAACAGCCCGCCACCAAATGTCATGTTGCCGCCAACCTCATTCCCTCTAAGCGTCCCCTCATCGATCAGTTCATGGACTTCGTGGCACAAACGCCATTCCAAGCGGATTAAGCTGCCATCGCCCATAAACAATTGGCTGGTTAATTCGGGCCTTCATTTACACAAGTACAAGGAGCATTCCCATGATCGATTGGAAATCCATTCCCAAAATAGATGCCCATATCCACCGGCCCCCTCCCGATGTGATCGAAAACAGCCGGGGAAACGGCGACCGTTTCGTTGAGCGCGGCAGCGTGGATGGCTACCTACAGCTCATGAATCAGTACCATATCGAAGCTGCCTGCGTCATGCCGTTCAATGTTCCCTACATGCTCTCCATGGATTTTTAGGCCGGCTCCGTCCATAATAACCTGCTCGCCATGTGCCTGCAGGCGGAAAACCGCTTCTTCTGTTTCGCGGATATCAATATCTGCAACCCGGTCGAAACGACCTTGGACTCCTGGAAAAGGCCCTGGAACAAAAAGAATTTCTGGGCGTAAAAATTCACCCCACCAATACCGGCTACCCCGTGGACGGTGCCTATTACGACCGTGTTTTCGCGTGGGCCGATCAAGGCCGTGTGCCGGTGGAGATCCACTCCTATCCCAGAACCCACCTCCCGGATGATGTCTGTTCCCCCTCACACATCAGGAGTGTTATCCGGAAATACCCCACCTTGCGTGTTTCCGTGGCACACGCCGGCGCGTTCCAATACGAGGAGCTCATCGGCCTCGTCCTATACTTCAACATCTCCGCCGTCTTGACCGATTGGGCCGACCAATACGGCATCGAAAAGCCAATCATATCCTAAGACAGCTGGATGTCAACCGGCTGGTATTCGCCACCGATTACCCCGATAACCGCAAGCTCACTCCGTGCGAAATCTATGACCGGTATTTCGTAATCCTCGGCAGCATGGGGCTTGCCTTTGGGGGAGCGGAAATCCCACGGATTCATCGCGTAAAGCACACTCACGCTCTAACTGCCAGTCTGAACTATCCCTTAAATATAAAAAGCAAAGGAGAACCACCATGGATTCTGTCAAGCTCGCCGTCAACGGCACCCTCATGCGGGGGCTCCCGCTGGAAAAAAACCTCCTCGATGCCGGCGCCTTCTTCCTGCGGGAAGCCGCCACTGCCCCTTGCTACCGCCTGTGGAGCATCAATGACAACAACCCCGCCATGCTGCGGGTGGATCCCGCCGACCCCCAGGCCGTCAGCGTTGCGGTGGAGGTATGGCAGGTTCCCACCGCTGGGCTCGCCTCGGTACTCATGAAAGAGCCCGAGGGCCTCTCGGTCGGCAAGGTCACCCTCTCTGATGGCGAGGTCGTTCTCGGCGTCATCGGTGAGCCGGAACTCGTCCGCGGCCAAAAGGAGATCTCCTCCTACGGCGGCTGGCGCAGCTATATCGCCTCACTCTGATCCATCCGGCGGCGCGCCGTTTTCGGCCGCGGCTAATTTTCTCCCTGATACTGTGCGCCGCCGTTCCCCTTTTGGAGAACGGCGGCTTTATTCTATCCCTCTATTGGTCCGGCTTCCTCCGCTTTTATAATGATTATCTCGCCAGTCCGGCCTGCCTTGGGATTACTCAGCAGGGCGTCCTCCACCACTTCCTCCGCCAGCTCGGCCGCCCAGCGCTCATTCCGCTCCTTGGCGTCCGCGTAGATATCCTCGGCGTTCTCCCGGACGGTGGTCACGGCATCCATCACGCAGTCCTTGGCGCGCAGCGCGGCGGCTGTTACGCCGGTGTAGACCTTCTTGGCTTCCCGGCAGCCCAGGATCTTGAGCCCGGCGGTGTCGAACAGAACACCGGCCGCAAACAATCCGATCTTCTTCATAGTCGTATACCTCCTGTCAGTCGGCACCTCGGCAGCTTCCGCCATGCTTTTCTGTGATTACCTTCGTTTGACAAGAGCACATACAGTTTTTGCGGGCATAAATACCGCCCGACATTGCGCATCGCGTTGACAGGCGCCTGCCTGCCGCTCCGCGCTTCCTCGGATGCCATTTCTCCCGCGCAAAAACTCCGTAGGACTTTTCGGCGGGGGAAAACCGGATGATGACAAGGAAGAGGACGCCGGCATACTGGCGTATGCCAAGGACAATAACGCAGTCAGCGCCGATTTCCGCTTGGGGTCCCAGCAAGGTCGTAAGACCTTGCTGGGAAAGGAGGACGCACCGCAGCGGGGAGGGCTGCCCGAAGCAAAGCGCAGGGTCAGCACGACAGGAGCGGAGGTTGCGTCCGACGCAAAAGTGTGCGTGTCCTTGTCAAGCGAAGGTGTTTTTCTCTCCACATATTTATCGTAAAGAGTGCCGAAAGCAAGTGCTTTTTTCCATCCCAAGACCACACTTTTCCGCAGAAAATTCTTCTTTTTGCCTGCCTCATTTTGTGCTGTTTTTCTGCCCTGCAAGATATAGTGGCACAGCATCATTTTTAGCCGCAACTAATTTTCTTTTGCGTTCACTAAATTGCCATAATGTAAATCTGGCATGGGTTCCACTCATCCCAAAGGCTTGGGAATACTTCCAGCTCCTTGAACCCCAAACTCTGGTAAAAACGGTTGGTGTCATCATATTCTTTGTAGCGCCCCATCTGCACTGTTTTTACCTGCAAAAAAGAATACCCGGTTTGGGCCGCATACTTCTTTGCTGCCGCAAAAAGCGCTCGGCCACAGCCTCGGCGGTGGTACTTTCGGTCCACTCCCATCACCGCCAGTTCCATGGTATCACGCCCGGTCTCCTTCAGACAAAGAAAGCCGATGGGCTTTCCCTGCTCCATCGCGGCAAAACAAGGTTGTCCGGCGCTTTGGGCAATATATTCCTCCCGCGCCTCAGCTATGCCAAACCATTCCGGCAGCCCCTCCAAGATCTGCCGTACCACCTTTTGCTTTTCTTCCGCCACTGTGAGCTCCTGAATCTCCATATTCTCCTCTCCTCGCTAAAAATGCCGGCACAGTTCCCCATGCCGGCCGTTATCTTTATGCCTCCGCAGGCTCCGCCGCGGTGAATTTCGCCATCTCCGCCAGGGTATCAAACATCCGCAGGCTCTGATTTTGGAACGCCGTAAAATCAATCGCCATGACCTTGTCATTCTTCACGGCAGCCACCACCTTGTACTCATAGCTCTGCTTCACCGTCTCCAACTCGTCCGCCTCAGCACAGAAGATCACATCCGGCTCCAGCGCCCTCAGCTCACTTTCCGGGTACAGCCAGTTGGTGTAGTCCGCCCCGCTGCAGTGGAAACCCACCTGGGCCAGCAGTTGGCCCTCCAGGGTATCCCCAGTGGCCATGCGGTAGGGGTAGGAGATGAGCAGGGTGGCATCGGGGGCGGCAGCCATCCCGGAAAGGGCGGCGGTCGCTTCGGCCAGCTTGCTGTCTATCGCCGTGCTTACGGTCTCCGCAGCAGCAATGCCGGTCACATTACCGGCCAGCAGGCTGCCCAGTGCCCGGTAGTTCTGCTTTATTCCCTCCACCGAGTCCGCCCGGGGCAGCACCAGCACCTGAGCTCCGGCCTGCTGCAGCTCGGTCAGGGTACTTTCGGTCGGCTGAACGGTGCACAGCACCAGCGTGGCTCCGCTGGCTTTTATTTTTTCCACCTCCGGCTGGTAGGCGCTGCCCATCCGGTGTTTGGCGACAGCTGCCGCCGGGGCCGTGCAGTATTCGCTTACCCCCACCAGCAATTCCCCATAGCCCAGGTCGTACACCATTTCGGTGGTCGCCGGGGAAAGGGATACCACAGCCGTAGGGGCCTCGGTCAGGGTCACATTGCCCACCGTCACCGGGTATTCCGGGTCAGGCTTGGGCTCCGGTTCGGCCGGGTTGTTATTACAGCCGGCAGCCAGCAGCAGAAGCGCCGCAGCGGCCAGGGCCAGCAGTTTTTTCATCATGGCACATCCTCCCTTGGTTTCTCTCTCCATTGTACCCGCTTTGGGCCCGCATTTCAAATGAACTTTGTATGAACGCCCCGGAAAATTGCGGCAGAGCTCCTCCGCAGGTCTGTGCAGGGGGCGCATTCGGGCCGCAGGCCAAACAGATCGGAAGAGCG
>OLRV01002157.1_pt1 | contig 15559 bp, 10 predicted proteins | sample 1672421 | NCBI WGS metagenome assembly OLRV01 (sample SAMEA3136684, study PRJEB25190) | human gut metagenome | biome: human gut; feature: human-associated habitat; material: faeces | place: Austria | collected 2013
AGTGAGACAAAGATAAAAATATTTTGTAACTTTGCCGCCTATTGCAGGAATAATATTTTTGTACTCCCGATGAAGATAAGACTGTTCACCATACCCAACCTGCTGACCCTTGCGAGCCTGCTTTGCGGCTCGTTCGCGGTGGTTTCGGCACTGGTTTACGGCGATCTGGCGCTGGCTTTCTGGCTCACGATCGCCGCCGGTGTTTTCGACTATTCCGACGGTTTCGTGGCCCGGCTGCTCAAATGCCCTTCCGCCATCGGCGTACAACTGGACTCGTTGTCCGACATGGTCTCGTTCGGCTTCGCCCCGTCGGCCGTGCTTTTCGTCCTGTGGAACAATTCCCTGCCTGCGGATGCCGAAGCATGGCTGCGCTACGGCGGCAGTGCACTTTGTTTCGCGGTGGCGGCCTTCTCGGCGCTGCGGCTGGCGAAATTCAATATCGACGAGACGCAGCATACCGAGTTCTGTGGCCTTCCTACTCCAGCCAATGCGCTGTTTTTCATATCTTTGGGGTGGATTAAGGTGAAGACGGGTTTCGACTTGGGTTACTGGTTGCTGCTGCTCATCCCTGTGATGTCGTGGCTGCTCGTTTCGCCCGTGCGGATGTTCGCCTTCAAATTCCAGCACTTCGCCTGGAAAGGCAACGGGGTGCGTTATGTTTTTATTGTATCGGCGGCGCTCCTGCTGGCCGTGCTGGGTGTCCGTGCCGTGCCGGTCGTGATCGTCCTCTACATCGCAACCTCGGTCGTACGCTGGTTGTCGATGAAGGCAAAAGGCTGTGGACAAGCCGGATAGTTGTGTATTTTAAGAATTTTTATTAATTTTGCCCCGGATTAGCGTTCCATGTCGAGGTTGACGAATAGAATATTGCTGGCAGCTTTGCTCGGTCTGTTCCTTACAGCGCCCGGCATCGTCCGTTCGCAGGGTTTCAATGCCAGGACGCTGCAGCGTGCCCAGCAGCGCGGGGAGACGGGGAACCTTTACGGTACAAACCCTTACGAGCAGACCGGCGAGGAGGGAGAGGAGGGCCAGGACGGCCAGCCGCAGGATACGACCAAGAAGGAACGCCGGATCCGCAAGCCGCTCGAATCGTATTTTTTCAGCGATTCGATCCGCGCCCTGAACAATTTTCGCTGGAGCGTCAAGCGCGACTACAACCGCGTGGAGATAAGCCCGCTCGACACGACGCTCACCGACTGGCGGATCGACTACCCCTTCTTCCGCGAAGAGGTGGGCGACATCGCGCAGGGCGCCCTCGGGCAGACATCGCTGCCGATGAACTATTTCCGGCGGCCGCAGTTCTTTGATTTCAGTTTTGCGAGCCCCTACTATGCGTATACGTACGACATGGAGAACGTTCCGTTCTACAATACGAAGAAGCCCATCATCCGCATGACGTACCTCGAGTCGGGGCAGAAGCGTTTCCGGGAGGAGAACTTCAATATCATGCACGCGCAGAATATTTCGCCCACGACCGGGTTCAACGTCGACTACAAGGCACGGGGAACGCGCGGACAATATGTCTGGTCACGGACGAAGAACCACAACCTGTCGGTCGCCTTCAGCCATACGGGCAAGCGCTATTCGGTGCATGCGGCCTATTACAACAACCACATCGAACAGCAGGAGAACGGCGGCGTGGTCGGGACATGGGCTATCGCCGATACGACGTTCCAGATGCCTTCGGGCGTGCCGATGAAGCTGTCGGATGCCGAGGCGCAGAACACTTACCGCAACAACGCCTTTTTCATCACGCAGTCCTACGCCCTGCCGTTGCAACGCGTGACGGAGAACGACTTTTCGCTCGCCGACCTGTCGGCGGTCTATATCGGCCATTCGTTCCAGTACAGTTCGTGGAGCAAGGTCTATTCGGACAAATATGCGCGGTATATCGACGAAAGGGCGCACCGGGACGAGCAGGGCAATTTCGTGCCCGATACGCTGGACTACTACCAGAACTGGTATATCAACCCCGACCAGACGCGCGACTCGATCTACGAGCGGGTGATTTCGAACCGCTTCTTCGTGCAGGCGCAGCCCTGGGATCGTAACGGCGTGGTAGGCACGATTGATGCAGGCATCGGTATCGACATGCATACCTACTCGCAATTCGAAATGAGGGATTACCAGACGGGAAAGTATACGAAGGTCAACAAGACCAGCTATTTCGCATACGGTTCCGTCGGAGGAAAGATAAAGAAATATGTCGACTGGGACGCGAACCTCAAGTTCTACCCGTCGGGATACAGAGGCGGAGACCTCACCATCGGCGCCCACCTGGCGCTGACGGGGTACCTCCGCGGACACCCCCTGATTCTCGAAGGCCGGTTCACGATGGATCGGCGTTCGCCCAACTACTGGCAGGAGAATCTGTTCTCGAACCACTACGTGTGGTTCACTCCTTTGAATAAGGAGAATGAAACTCGGTTCGAGGTGAAGTTTTCAGTCCCCGATTATGCGTTTGAAGCGGGGGCATGGCAGGGCGTCGTCGGCAACAAGATCTTTTACGACAAGGAGAGCCAGATCGCCCAAAGCAGTGACAACGTAAGCCTCACGAGTGTGTACGCTCGCAAAGATTTCCGCTTAGGCGGACTTCATTTGGACAACAGGGTATTGTTGCAGTGGAGTACGAATCAAGAAGTTGCACCCGTTCCGCTTTTGAGCGCGTTCCTTTCGTATTATTACGAGTTCTGGGTCGTGCGCAACGTATTACGCCTTCAGATCGGTTTGGACGGACGCTATAACACGCGTTATTATGCGCCCAGTTACAACCCTGCGCTGTCGGCCTATTACAACCAACGGGACGTCGAAGTAGGCAATTACCCCTACATGGACGCCTTCGTCATGGGAAAGTGGAAGAGAATGCGGATATTCCTCAAATATCAGCATGTGAACAAGGGACTGTTCGGAAACGGGGAGTATTTCTCCGCGGCGGGTTACCCGCTCAATCCGGGCATGTTTAAAATCGGTATCTCATGGGGTTTCTATGATTAGCGTATTGTTCTGCGCGGTATGAACTGCCCGCAAAACAACATTTTATGTTAAAAAAGACAGTTTTAACTTTTGCGTTCTTAACAATCCTGACGACTTTTTACGGCTTTAACGCCCAGTTCAGCACACCCGTGACGGACGACATGCTGCTGAACGACGATGCGGCCGATTTCGGCAATTCGCTGCTCGGTGAGGGCGACTATGTGATCTCGGCTTATGACAATGTCATTCGCAACATCAGCGAAAAAGAGGGCCACGACTGGCGCCTGATGAGCGCCATCGCCTACCATGAATCGCGGTTCACGCCCGACATCACCTCGCGCAGCGGGGCCCGCGGGCTGATGCAGATCATGCCCTCGGTGGCACGCCAGTTCGACGTCCCGACCGAGCAGGTCTCCAATCCCGAGACCAACATATGGTTGGCCAACAAGCTGATGTCGAAGATTATGAACACGCTCCGTTTCCCCGAGGGGACTCCCGAGAAGGATCGGATGAGCATCATCCTGGCCTCGTACAACAGCGGGATCGGCCATGTGAACGATGCGAGGCGCCTGGCACGGCTCAACGGCGAGGATCCCAATTCGTGGGAGGTCGTGGCCCGCTACCTGCAACTCAAGGCGCAGCCCGAGTATTACGAGAGCGAGGCGGTCAAGTGCGGACGTTTCACCGGCAGCCGGCAGACGCTGGCCTACGTGAACGACGTGATAGGACGCTATGACAAATACTGCCGGATTGCTCGGAGATAACTCCGGCAGGAATTGAAAAGTCTGAATCTACAGCAAAAAGGCTGAACCCAGGGGTTCAGCCTTTTCTCTTTATATCTTCTGAGTTGCCGGCGGACTTGTCCGGCGCCGGGTCAATAGACCCACTGGAAATCGTCGACGTACATTACATTCGTCGTGCAGCCCACCATGTAATCGCCGTAGGCACTCGTGGAGCAGGAGATGATGATGCTGTACTTGCCGGTGGGGCGTCCCGCAGCCGGGTCGTAGAAGTTGAGCGGCAGGGTGGCCTCTACCATTTGCTCGCCTTCGGTCGACTTGTCGACGAACAGCGACCCGTAGGCGATGAGTTTCCCTTCTGCGGTCTGGGTGGTTTCCGCCGGATCCCAAATGCCCGTGGGGTCTTTGGTGCCCGAAGCGACCCGGTGCCGGGCGTTCCAGTCGATGATGGCGACGAAAATGCGGGCTTTGTCCGGGTCGCCTATGCCGACCGGGGCCCCGGAATGTTTGCTTGCGTCGATCGTGCCCAGTGTCGCGTGGTATTTCACCTTCATGCCCGAAGGGCGCGCCGTCCAGTTGTAGGGCTGTCCGAATTCTACTACGCCCGTCCACAGGCCGTCTTTGTAGAAGATGCCGGACATCAGGTTGCCGGCTGCGATGTTGACGAGGGGAGGGGCTGCCGCGGCCAGTTTCGCGCAATAGCTGCCGCCCATTCCGTTGAAAGTCCCCTGCCTACAGAGCTTATCCGCAAATGTGTTGTTGCCGCTGGCCCAGAACTCCGCATTGGTATTGTCCGAGGTGAAGCACGACAGCCCCGGGTTCTCCATGTTCGCGTCGGGAATCGTGTCGCCCGCGGGTGCCGTGTATTCGGCGGTTTCGGTCTCTTCCCCGCCGACGAGCAGCCGGAATTCATAGGTCTGCCCGGCGTAGAAGCCCTTGGTCGTGACGAGGCGTTTTACGGGGATGCCCGCATCGTTGGTGAGGCTTGTCCATTCGGGTGCGATCGAGCTCGTAAAGATGCCGCTTTCGTCCTGTGCGCCCTTCTGCGTCGTCTGCCAGTCGGCGGTACCCTTCAGACGGTACTGGATTTCGGCGGTGGCGTAATCTTCGGGCGTAACCATCGTGGTTACGACGGCCGTGTTGTTCCAGAGGTCGATCTCGCGGACACCGATCTTCACGTTGGTGGGCTGGACATGGAGCATCCACCGCTCCGTGCGGCCGTGGCAGGTGACGTCGACCAGACGAGCCGTTTCGAAGCCCGTGGCGGAAAGTTCCTCGGCCGTGGGCGAGTAGGCGGTGATGTCGGCAGGCCCCAGCTTGAGGCTGGTGACCGTGACGGCCTTCAGGTCGGTGCCTTCGGCGACATAGGCCGTGGCCGTACGCGCCTGCGTGTCGATCAGTGTCGATCCGATCTGCCCGGCGACGGTGAACGACCGGGCTATGGGCTGCTCGGCCACGATCGTCCACTCGTAGTCCTGGTAGAGCGAGAGCGTGACATAGAGCGGCGCCCGCAGGTCGAACTCCCCGCTCAGCGGCTGCGAAGTCCTGATCTGGCTGATGAATTTCTCTTTGTCGGTCATCATCGGGTTGGATGTGGCGACGTCGAATTCCGCCTTGTCGATGGTGACCTTGCGGATATCGGTCTTCTCGTCCAGCGTGAGCGTCACGGTACGGTTCACGAGGCTGATGCCGGTCACCGTGAACCCCTCGCCTTCGATGCTGCGGATGCTGAGTTCGATGGTGGGATACGGTAGGTCGTTCTCGATGCACGACGCTGCCAGCAGGAGCGCCGCCGCCGAAAAGAGTATGCGTAGGTATTTCATAGTTTACTGCTTTTTCTTGTCCCACAAATGTATCGTCATACCGAAGTTGATGGCCGCGATATTGAGCCGGAAACGCATGTTCGAAGCCTTGCGTGAACCGATCTTGTTGCCGTCGGCATCCTTCTGGGTGATGCTCGTATACTGTATGCCGCCCAGCCCGAACGAAATCGTCGCACAGACGTTGGGGAAGATGTATACGGCAGCTCCCGGGTTGAACGCCAGCTTTACCTGCGTTTTGTCGTTGTAGGTGCGGTTGGGTGCGCCTCCTTCGTTATGATCCGGGTCGTATGCGAAGCTCGAATGTCCCGTCGAGAGCGCCAGCTCGAACTCGGCGAAGAGTCCGAAGCGTCCTTTGGGGTCGAGCCCTGCATAAGAACGGTGGAAAATGCCGAATGAGTATTCGTCGCTCGAAAGATCGACGTAGGGGAGCTGCCCCGAGAGGTCGTTGCCCTCGCCCGCATCGAAATAGGTGTTGTCGAGCGTGCCGCCCATGTGGCTGTATCCGAAACGGATGCCGATGCAGTTGTTATCGCGGTAGAAATAACCGACGAAGGGTTTTACCGTTGCGATCGTGGCATCCGCATCGATGTTGTCGAAGATGAGCATGAGGTCGGTGTCGTCGCTCGAAACCGTACCGTAGGAGGCCGTAAGACCCATCATCACTTCTCCCTTGTAGGCGAATTTGAGTTTGTTGATCTCGCGGTCGATGCGGCGGCGCGTGGGCAGGAAACGCTCCACCTGGGGGCGCTTGTGCTTTTCGGCCGGCATGGCTGCGGGCATCGTCGCCGGGGAGGCCGCCGGGGCGCCGAGGGTACCCGCTGCGGCTGCGGTGTCCGTTTCTGCGGCGAGTCCCGAAGTTGTTTCCACCGTGGCTTCGGTGCCCGTTCCGGGGGTGTCCGAAGTTTCCGGGGGCACGGTGTCCTCGTTGCCGGAGGGGGTTTCTTCGACTGCGGCCGTAGCGGCCCGCTGCACCGCGGGGAGGGCTTGTCCCGTCTCCGCTGCGGCGCCGAGCGTGATGAATACCGATAAAATGGAAAGTATGATTCGTTTCATGTGCGTGCCGTGTTTAGAGATAGAATGCCATGCCGAGCCCTATAGAGAAGATATTGACTTTGAAGTTCATCATGCTGGCGTCGCGCTTGCCGACCGTCACCTGGTTGTGTACCTGTTTGGTGTGGCTGTAACTGATGCCCATCACGCCGACGTTGACCTCGACGGCCATGTTGTTCGTGGCGAAGGCGATGATACCCGGCGAGATACCCAGCGAGAAGGTATAGCCCGTCTGGTAGGTGCCCTTCACCGGGGAGTCCTTGGCAAAGCGTGCCTGTGTGCCGCCGCCCGAGAGCTGCATCTCGTTGAAGAGCGCGAAACGCTTGTTGCGGCCCAGCGGGATGTACTGGCGCCAGATCATGGCCACCGAATAGCTCTGTTGCAGCGAATAGCAGTCGTTCAGCTCGAAGTTCAGGTCGGAATCCTCGCCGCCCAAGTTGAGGTCGGCCTTGTCCAGCTTGAGCAGCGAGCGCGAATAGATGAAACGGCCTCCGAGCGCCATGTTGTCGCGGAAGGCATAGGCGATCATCGGGCTGACCTTGAACGTGTAGCCCTTCGATTCGATGCCCTCGACGACCAGGAACCTGTACGTATCGTTCGAGTGGGTCGAGTAGGAGGCCGTTCCTCCGAAGATCCATTGCCCGCGCGGGACGAAGAGGTTGTGTTTGTCTGTAAGGCCGCGTTGGCGCCGCATTTCGTTGACGGTCTGAGGACGTTCCTCGTGCTGCATGCAGCTCGTGCTGTCGGCCTGCGGGGCGAGGGACGCCGCGGCGTCCGTCTGTTGTGCACGGCTCTCCGGCGCCGTGCCTGCCAGGAGCAGGAGTGCCAGGAGCGTACTGGTGGTTATCTTGCGCATTGTCGTGCGTTTACGTTTAATCGTTAATATACCCATTCGAAATCGTCGACGTACATCACGTTGGTGGTGCAGGCATCCATGTAATCCCCGTATGCACTGGTGGAACAGGATACGACGATATTGTACTTCCCATTGGGAGCGGCGGCCGTGTCCTGGTAATAGTTTATCGGCAATATAACTTCTACCATTTCATCGCCCTGGGTCGTTTCTTCGATGAATTTGGAGGCATACCCGATGATGGGGCCGTTGGCCGCTTCGGTTTGTGTCTCCGGATCCCAGGTGCCCGTCGGGGCTTTTGTCCCGGCAAATACTTTCTGTTGGGCCGTCCAGTCCACGATGCAGACGAATATCCGGGCCTTGTCCATTTCGCCGACGGGAATTTTCCCGCCATGGAGATTGTAGTTGACTTCCCCGATCGTAGCGTGGTATTTGAACCTGACGGCTCTCGGGCGGGCGTTGTAAGCGAACTTTTTGCCGAAAGAGACGTTGCCGCCCATCGGGAAGAGCGAGATGGCGAAATCTCCGGTAAACAGGTTACCCGGGGCGGGAACCTTTGCCAGCGTATTATATGTCGCGGACAGTTTGGCACAGTATGTCCCGACGCGTCCCGGCATCGCCTCGTCACGGGTACAGAGTTCCTTGGCGAACGTGTTGTAGCCGCTGCCCCAGAAGGTATAGTTGGTGCCGGAGCCCGGGAATTGCTGGGCGCTTCTCCACGATTCCAGGCTTCCGTCGGGCATGGGTGTGCCCTCAGCGGCCGTGAACCGGCCGCTGAGTTCCTTCGAGCCGACCGTCGCTTTGTAGTCGTACGTATTGCCTGCCGATATGCCGGTGCCCTCTTTGAGACGCGAATAGGGCAGTACCGTGGCCGGGGTGCTCCAGTCCGCCGTGGTTTTCTCTTCCCACTGGGGCGCATAGGTCGCCGTGATGAAATCGTCGCCCTGCGACGTCCCGGCCATCGGCTGCCATTCGCCGCCGCTGCTGCGCAGGCCGAATTGCACGGTGGTGCCGGGCGTGAACGAAACCACGCGCAGCGTGACCGTATTGGCCCACAGGTCGTAGTCGTCCGCCGTTACGGGAACCAGTCCCTCCAGGCGGTAGGTCGTAGCGACCTCCGAGGAACCGCCGTTGGCGTCCTCGATGCGGAGCGTCACTTTCTGGTCGCCGGCCTGGCACGAAGCGAAGAACGCATCGGAGAGCGTCAGCCGGACGTTGTATTTGTCGACCGGTTCGAGGGAAATGCCCTCGGTCGTGCCGTTGAGCGCGTCGTAGCTCTTGTCGCCTACCGAAACCGTGAACCGGGTCAGTTCCGAGAAGGCCATGATCCGGTATTTCTTCTCTCCGGATCGGTACTTCTGGATTTCGGTGATGTCGAACCCTTCGCTGATGACGGCCGGATCGGGGCTGAAAATAATTTCGTCGTCCTTGTCGTCGGTACCGGGGTCGACGCTGATCAGCACGCAGTCGATAAAACCGGGCAGGTCGGGCGAATATTTGAACGTGAGGGTATACTTGCCGCCGGCTTTGACATTGGGGATGTAATCTTCCATTTCCACGTTCTTACCCTCGACATGCGTTCCGCGGAAGAGCCAGGCCAGCGACGTCATGTCTGCGGGCAGGGTGTAGTAACCCGTCCCCTCGGTCGTGAACCTGAGCGCCGGGACGCTGCCCGCTTCGGCGGCTTCCTCGTCGACCTTTTCCCCGCCGGCGATCCATACGGAATAGCCGGGGGAGAGGTTCTGGAGGATCGAATCGTCGAATTTCACCTCTACGACGGTGTTCACGATCTGGCAGACGACCGCAACGTTTGTGGTTTCACCGGGTTTGACGGTGAACGTCTCCTCGCCCTTGTATAACCGTTTCGTGAAATCGGCGGGGGCTTCCTCTCCGGCTTCGACCGCTACGCGATAAGTGCCGGCCAACAGTTCCAGCCGTTCGGGACAGGCCTCTTTCGAGGTGTATTTGCGCAGCAGGCCGCCCTCGTCGTTGTAGATGTAGACGGTCTGGTGCTGCAACGGGTCGTATTCGCCGGTGTCGGCTGTCTGCCGGGTCGAGACCGTCATCGCCATGACGCCCGTGCGATTGTCGCTGCCCGCGGCGGAGTCGTCTTTCGAGCAGGCCGCGCCGAGGAGCACCGCGAGCAGTACGGCAAAATATGAGATATATCGTTTCATTATCGGTCGGCTTTAGTGGACGATGAGTTTGACAGTCTTGTGCGTCAGTACATTATCGTTGTCCGTCACGTCGAGGACGAAATTATGCTCGCCCGGGATTTCCAGCAGTATCTCGACGAATTTGGTGATCGAGAAGGTCACCGACGTCTGGTTCTTTACCTGCTCGTTGATCGGGAACCCGAATTCGCCGTGCAGGACTTCGACCAGTTCGTCGGGGATGTCGCAGATGTCGAATTTCTCCGGCAGGTTGATCACCGGCAGCAGCGGCCTGAGCGTTTCGGAGTCGATCGTCACGAAGAACGACTTGATGCCTTTGTCGGCCTCGATGTCGATGTCGATCACCATGTCCTTCTGCACTTCGTATTGCTGGTCGATGTCGTAGCCGCGCCACGTGATCCGAGGGCCCATCTGCCCCGAGCTTTTATCGACTACGAGCGTCAGTACGGCTTCGGACGAGACGCCTTTTGCATCGGTCATCGTGAAGGCGAAGGTGTGCGTACCGTCGAATTCATAGAGCGCCCTGATCTGCCCTGCGATGTTGAAACTCTTGGTCGTCTGTCCTTTGAGCTCGCTGCCTACGGGGTAGCCGAAGCCCTTGAGGATAATCCCTGCCGCCGAAGATGCGTCGAGGGCGCAGAGGTCGAATGTTTCGGGCAACTGGATGGCGGACATCGACGCCAGGAACTGGCTGTTGGTGGAGCCGACGGTCACTTGCAGCGATTCGATGCCGTTGGGTGAGGAGAGGTCGAATGCGAACGGCTCGATGCAGTTCCCCTCCGCGTCGAACATGGCGTCGGTCAGCGTGAAGGGCTGCGTCATGTCGTGCCCGGGCCAGGTGAGTGCCGGGGCGTTGGGGTCTTCGAGGAGCTCTTCCCCGAGGTTTTCCGTACCGTCGACGACGAATTTGTTGTCCTGGAGGATGCTGTTGTCGACTTTGACCGAGAAGAGGATGTTGCCCTTGTCGGCGTAGCCGATTACGACCGAAACCTTGCGCCACTGCCCGGCCTTGACCCCGGTGATCTGCTTGCTGAATTTAGCGGGGACATCGGTGTCGGCGAAAGTGCCGTCGAATACGAAGTCCAGGGTGTTTTCCAGTGCCAGCGGTTTGAAATAGGCCGCCCGGGTTTCGGTTTTGAGGAAATCCAGGCTGGTGTCGCCCAGCGATACGGTGGCCTTGCTGGTGTCGGCCAGCATATCGGCCAGCTCGGACGAATATTCCACCGAGACCTTGATGTTCTGCAGGGTGCAGACCACCTCTTCGGGCGAGGTCGTCTGTGCCTTGGTGATCGTAAAGTCGCTCGTCGCCCCGTAGACGGGGTGTTCCCAGGCCGCGTCGGGCATCGTGTCTTCCGAGCGGACTTCCATGCGGTAGGCGCCCACCTTCAGTTCCATCGGCGTCTTGAGCTGCTCCTTCAGCTCGGCATAGGTCATTTCGAGTACCTGCGCGTTGTCGGCGTCGAGGATCTCCACGATAAAGCTGTCCACGTCGGGAGCCGTAGCGCGCGTCCCGGATGCGGTGCGTGCGGCCTGCGTCTCGTCCGACGTGTCGTCGGGACGGATTTCGGTTTCGTCGTAGACGACTGTCATCGAGAGGTTGCCGATCGACAGATAGCCGGTCATCCCGGCGGGCTCGGGGTTCGGATCCTCCTTGTACGGGGGCTCTTCGTTTACACACCCGGTCGCGAAGAGTGCCGCAACCGCTAACATCGTGAGAAATTTGGTAAATGTTTTCATATCTTTCCCTGTTTTTATTTCTTTTCGGTATCGTCGATGGCTCCCTCGTTGACCTCGCAGTCGAGCGTCCGGGTATCAGTGTAACTGTCGCCGAGTGTGATGGTCAGCGTGGCGCTGCCCGCGTTTTTTGCATCGTAGGTGATGATGTGGCAGGTGCGCGGCGTCGTGGCGTCGAGCGTCTGGGCGGAGAAAGTCACTTCGGGGCCTTCCCCCGTGCCCGTCGGGCTCTGGCGGCGTGCCGTGCCGGTCACCGTGAGCCGCGTGCCGCCCTTGACGAACACCGGTTCGTCGGCAGGGTCGCTGCCGGGCGTGAAGGCGAATTCATTGCCCGAGGCCGTCGTCACGGTGAACCTGGCGTCGTGGAAATAGGCGAGGAACTGCTCCGTGGCGCGGATTACCACCTGCGAATTGGCCACCGTGGCGGTCAGGTCTGCATTTACCGTGCGCCGGGGAAGCACTTCGATCTTTTGTTCGGCATAATAGTAAGGTTTGCCGGCTCCTTCCGCATCGGGGTCGCCGTGGGCGATCGCGACGGTGTAGGCGCCCATCCGGAAGACGGTTTGGCTCTGCTCGAACTCGGTGAGTGTATCCCATTTCTGCGTGCCCGTTTCGCCCGTTACCGTGAGCGAGAAAGCCCCGGCTGCGGGCACTTCGGGCGTGCCTGAAGCCTCGGCCGAAGCCGTGTCGATCGACGTGTCGGCCGTGCAATTGACAGACAGGGTGCCGTACCCCGTCGTTTCCGTGTCGTTTTCCCTGGAGCATCCGGCGGCCAGCAGGCCCGCCGATGCCAATAGACATATAAGTTGTTTTTTCATAACAGTCCGGATCGTTCGGTAAAAGATGTTATCGGGATTGTCGGTTGCTTCGTGCGCTGCCGGGAGGACGGCGGAATGTGCCCCAGCACCGCCGGTCGGATTACCGGTATGTGAAATCTCCCGAGGCGTTTGCATGAGGCCGGATGTCCGGGATTTTATGCGCATGGGTACGAGTTTTTTATTGGCAATGTGCAAAAATAGCCATGCGGCGCGTATCTTGGAAATAAATTCAACGAACGTGCGGTTTTTCATCACGAACACCCTGTCCGGCGAGCATGCCCGTATCTCGTTTTCGCCTTTCACAACACTCGATGCACCCGATGGCCGGCTGTGTCGCTTGTCCGTCGGTTGCGCGACGGCCTGCCGTGGCAGTCCCTCCCCGCAAGAAAAAACCTCCCTGCAATCGCAGGGAGGTCGGGGATAAAGGCCTTTGGCGGCCTTCGGGTTGTTATTGATGGGAAATTAGTATACCCACTCGAAATCGTCGACAGTCAAATCGTTGCTCGTGCTTCCACAGAGATAATCCCCGTAAATGCTGGCTGCGCAAGAGATGACCAGATAAGATTTTTTATTGTATCCAGGTTTATTTATCTTATCATTGTAGACAATCGGAATCGTAACTGCAGTCCAGTCTGTATGGGTTTCGCCGATTTGAAGGTCGCCGTAACCGATGACCTCTCCTTCGCTGGCCTGCTTGTTTGGGTCAGTCGGGTCGAAATAGGTCGCTTCTTTGGTCGTATCGACGGTGTGCTGCCCTGACCAGTTGCACAAGCAGACGAAAATGCGGGCTTTATCAATGTCTGATTCTGAAACGCCGGTTTTACTGCCGATATAATTGATATTCCCGACTGTGTTTTTGTATTTCAGTTTAAGGCCGGTTGGACGGGCTGTAAATTCGTATTCTTTTCCGAATTTAACTTTTGCACCTTGATTACCTGTGATTACGATGCCGCCGAAATCGCCAACGAATAAATTACCAGCCCCGAATTTTTTCACGGGTATTATGCTCACTTTACCGTTAATGTATTGTGATTTTAAATATGCGGCTTTTCCTGAGCCATTATCAATGGGGCTTGTGAGATTAACTCGGTTACCGGTATTATTGTCTGTGATTGTACATGTTCCCGGGTTACCAGTAGCCCATAGATTACCTGTGGACGCGTCTGAATGTGGGTACCATCCGTTATCTTTGGAATACCAAGTGTCCATATTTCCATTGGCGATAGTCATTCCCGGGGCAGTAGTAAATTGTCCGGTGAATTCAGTGCCGTCGATGTCTAATTTGTAATCGTAAGTGGTTGCTGCAAATACGCCTTTGTCGGGATTAATTTGGTAAGGGGTGGTTTCACTCCACTCAGGGGTAATTGTTGCCATTGTTTTGTCATTGCTGACTGTTGCATCCTGCCAAGTCGTTTCTGTCGATTTTTTGTACTGTACGCTGACAGACGTTGCATTGGAGGGAATGCTCTTTAGGGCGAGTGTTGCCGTGTTGGCCCAAAGATCTGCGGATGCCAAAGTGACTTTGGATGCATCGAAAATCAGCGGTTGGGTCGTGGATTGGCCGGCAAGGTCGGTGACCGTGACGTTGAACGTATGTTGACAATAAATCAAACTGGCGTCGATACCCATCTGTTCGAGTACGAGAATCATCGGAACAAGGTTGGTGATATTGAATACGCAAGTTTTTTGATATTGGACTTGCGCACCGCAACTCAATCCCAGATCTTCGTATGAAATACCTAAGCCGGGGATTGCTGTTTCGTTGAAAATATTCAGTGTCGTAATACCTATCGCATTCAGGGCCGGTGATTCGATATCGACTTTCAGTCCGGCGATACCGCCCGGAACCACGATGTCGACGGCCGCAGAATAATTGAGGCTCGTTCCGCTTTCATCGGTAGTCAGGTCATGTACATCGCCGATTTCCTTTCCGTCTTCCCCCGGCCATACGAGCGACGGGGCGTCGATGGGGGCGAACTGCAGGTCGGAGACCGCTTTCGTATAGAGCGTTCCGGCTTTGAAGGCTTCGGTGCGGTTGACCGTGACCGTAGCCATCTGGTTGTCGGAGCCGATTACGTCGAGCGTCAGCGTGGGGTAGAGGTCGGCCGGGACGTTGAAGAAGGCTTCGACCTTGTCGGCGCTCGCCCCATCGGGCGTGTATTGCAGTGCGATGACGTTCGACTGGTCGGTTGTGCTGAGGGTGGCAGCCGTTTCGGCACCTCCGTTCTCGAGGGCGAAATCGAGGCTCGAGGCCGAAAGCTTTTGGGTTTCCCCGCCGGCGGTCAGCAGCAGGTATTTCACCTTGTCGGCCTGCGTGGCGATGGAGAAATCGAGGATCGACGTGAGGCGGTGCAGCGTGAAAGCGACGGGGTTGCCGTCCACTTTGCCCGCCTCGTCGGCTGCGCCGTATGCCTGGGGAGTAGCGACCAGCGCGTCGTAGGCGCTGTTGAAATCGTTGCCCGTCTGCGTACGCAGGTTCCCGAACGGGAGGTTGGCCGTGGTACCTGAGACCTGCGCGTGGGGGAAGAACGCATAGTAATTGCCGCCGCCCGCTACGAAATCGTTGAGCGAACCTTCGAATGCGGCCGAGGCGGTGTTGTAGTCGAACTTAGCGGCTGTGGCGGGTGCCGTGCCGCCGGTTTTGACCGGCAGGATGCCCAGGGCGTCGCCGGCTTCCCATTCGGCCGTGAAGACGCTTTCGCCGACATTGATGTTGGCGCGGGTGCCGTCGTTTTCGGCGACATTGGCATAGACTTTAATAAGCGAACCGTTGCTGGTTTCCGGAGTGGCATTCGCCTCGTCGAACTTGTTGCAGCCGGCCAGCAATACGAGGGCGGCTGCACAGAAGAGCGGTTTAAGAATTTTTTTCATGGCGCTGCGGTGTTAGGCTTCGTCGGATTCGCTCATGAAGCTGTCGTCATAGGACATCGGACTAACAGGCCCGCTTGGATTTGATGTGGCAAACCCCTTTTCAGTCGTAATCTCGATTACTTCGATGGTAGGGACAGAGTACTTCCCCCCCCCTTGTTTGGCTAATTCAATTCCCATGATATGCAATAGTTTAAAGTTACGTAACAAAAGTAGATTCGCGTAGCCGTAAATGAAAATAAATTCAATGAACCGGAGGATTTTTCCAATGAATCAGCCGATTTGAGGGATGGCGGCCGGACTGAAATGATAAGATGAAAAACGTAAAAGTATGTACGGTGGACAAAAAAGGCCATCCGGGAAATCCGGATGGCCTTGTGACGAGGGTGCCCCTGTCTGTTATTTCACGTATTTGTCGAGCCAGCCGAAGAATTCGCGGTTCCAGACGAGCGAGTTCTGGGGTCTGAAGACCTGGTGCGCCTCGTTTTCGAATTCCACCAGCCGCGCCGGGATGCCGCGCACGCGG
>OLRV01002158.1_pt1 | contig 15555 bp, 14 predicted proteins | sample 1672421 | NCBI WGS metagenome assembly OLRV01 (sample SAMEA3136684, study PRJEB25190) | human gut metagenome | biome: human gut; feature: human-associated habitat; material: faeces | place: Austria | collected 2013
TCCATGTGCCGTCATTGGCAAGATTGCCGATCTCGTCCGATGCCAGCAGCTGTCCGTCATAGCTGGTCAGTAGATCCTTCCAAGAGCTGTCACCATAACCATAGGAGATGGTATCCAGTGCCGCGCCCAGCGCGCCGGTGGTGTAGGTATATTCCGACTTGCTGAGGATATTGCCGCCGTTGTCGTAGGTGTAGACCCACGTCTTGCCCGCCGCCTGATTGTCCTCGCGGGTCAGTTGGTCGAGGCTGTCGTAGACGTAGCTGGTGGTGTTGGTACCGTCGGATATCGCTGTAATATTGCCCCGTGCGTCGTAGGTGTAGGTGTAGGTCGTTCCGCCGACTGTCCACTTGTAGACCTGCGTACTGGTGGTGGTCGAAGTGGGATCCTTGTAGGTAATGCCGGTGCTGACAACAGTGCCGCTGCCGCTCTTGGCCGTAATGCCGGTCATGCGGCTGTAGACATCGTAGGTGTAGTTGGCACTCTTGCTGCCTGTTGTCGCCTGCTTCAGCCGGTTATCATTGTCGTAGGAGTAATTGGTGGTATAGCTGGTGCCGTTCAGCGTCTGGGTCTGCGAGGACAGGTTGTTCTTGTCGTCATAGCCCCACTGCACGGTGTTGCTGTAGTTGCTTCCTGCCTCTTCATAGCGCATCAGACGATCCTGGAAATCGTAGGCGTACTTGGTCTTGCGCCCGGAGATGTTGTCGGTCAGGATGCCCAGATTGCCGTTGTTGTCGTAGGTGTACTTGACAGCTTCGGCGTTGTCCTCGTAGCCGATGGTGGACGTGCGCCCGTAGCGGTCATAGCTGTAGGTGATGTAGTCACCGTTGCCGTAGTCGGAGCGTGTCAGCCAATGACTGGAGTCGTTGGAATAGGTGTGGCTGATCAGCGCGCGGCTGCCGATCTTGACGCTGTTCACAAGGTCAAATGCGCCGTAGGTGAACGTATACTCCGTGCCAGAAGCGCTGGAGATGGCGGACAGCAGGTCGCTGTTGTAGGTGTAGTTCACCGCGGAGCTGCCCTTGGCCACGCCGGTGGTGCGGTAACGGCTGTCGTGGCTGTAATTGGTACGGGTAGCGGTCGTTTCGCCGGGTGCCTGCGTCCAATTCAGAGTGCCGGTCTGCGTGTCGTAGCCATAAGCGGTGACCTGCCCCAGCGCATCCGTAACGGTAGCCAGCTGATCGCCATTTGCGGTATATGTCGCGGAGGAGGTAATCTTTTTCGCGCTGCTGCCTCCGACAGTGACCTTGGTGTTGTTGCCATAGCTGTCATAGGTGAAGTTGGACACCACACCCTCGGGGCTGGTGGCGGACAGTACGTTGTGATAGTTGTCGTAGGTGTAGGTCTGGCTGGCGCCGGACGGCAGCGTCATTTTCGTGAGATTGTTGCTGCTGTATTCGTAGGTGGTGGTCTTTTTCTGCAAGTCGGTGACGCTGGTTACATTGCCGCTGCTGTCATAGACGTAGCTGTGGCCGAACTCCTCCTTGAACAGCTGGATCCCATCAAAGTATACCTCATTTACGTTGTAGCTGTAAAGTAGGGAAATAGTGATGGATTTATAAGCTTTTTTCGCAACGATACGATCTGCCACATATTGCCAATTTACAAATCCAATGGCGTTGGGGTTAAATGCGATAAGAGTAGCATCGCTTGTGCCATTCGTGTAGTTGAATTTTGCGCTGATGGCAAAGCGGCGGTTGCTGTCGTTGGCAATGGGGGCAGAGTCACCTAATGCCCAGCCTGCGACAGAAAACACATCTCCTTCGCTGCCGGAAACAGCGATGGTCTGAGAAACCTGCTTGTCCTTTTCGGCGGCACCAACAAGTTTAAGGCAAGAATCGTTGAGCGCAGGAGCGCGGTAATAGTTCGAGCTGGAGCCGTCAGCGGAAGTGCATGCGCTGTTCTTGTTCCATCCCAAGGAGGAATTGTAGCTGAAATCCCCGTTATCGACCAGATTATATCGGCTGGCGTTGGCGGATGCCTCCAACTGCACGCAGTCAAAGTAAGCCGTGCCGGAGGTGCCATTCCGCATTCCCGCTGTAAGGTCGGAGATGTCGCTTCCGGTAGTGTTCGTGTATGTGACCTCCACGCGAGTCCAATCTGTGTTGGTCGTAATAGGTGCACTGCTGGCGATAACATTCCCGGAGGACATCAGGACAAGCTGAGCACCCAGTCCGCCTCCGCTCATACCGGTAGTCTTCACATAAGCGGAGAGCGTGTAGCTGCTGTTGGCGGGACAATAGGCCGTCTGCGTAGAATCCACGCGGATAGTGCCGCTGCTGGAGGTGCGGGAAATGGCCAGTGACTTGGAACCGATGTACCCCGTAGACGCATAGGACCACGAGCCGGTGGAGGCATTTCCGCTGCCTGCTGTCCAGAAGCCCGTCTGCTCAAAACTGCTGTTGCGAACCCAGTTGGCAACAGTATTCTGCAATTTGGAAGAAAGTGCCAGCTGGCTGGCCTTTGTCACATCATTGTTGCTCTTATACTTGTAAAACTGAGCCTTGCCTTGACCATCTTGGATGGAGACCGTGCTGCCGTAGTTGTTGAACTGCTTGACCTCTTGGTTGTTATTGCTGTCGGTAAAGATGGTCTGCTTATGCGCATAGTAGATGTACAGAACGTCACCGTCAGTGTTCCCATCGTGCTCACTGATTTGGATAACACGATTGGGTTTAGTGCTGCTTGTGGTGTTGTAAAGGTAGGCAAGTCGATACCCGCCTGCATCTTCCGCCTGCGACAGAAGATGATTGCTGGTGTAGGAGAAGCTGGCGGAGGAAAGCAGGGTGGACGAGATGCCGGTCAATTCGTTTCCACTATAGGTATAGCTTTCTGTTGCGAGGGAAGAAGTGCCTGTTCCAAGGAAGGAAATGCTGCTGAGCATTGCCCCGCTGTAATTGAACTGATACTTCCGCCCAGCGCCATCCGTGATGCTGGCGATCTGCTTGCCAGAGGAATACGTAATAGTAATGCTGCTGACAGCGGCCTGATTATTGTTGATTTTTGTCAGGCGGCCGTTGGTGTCAAAGTAGCTCTTGTTTCCATTCTTGTCAGTAATGCAGTACTTGGTCGTGCCGCTGCCGCTGGTGGTCAGGGTTAGAGTCGGATTTGTTTCATCCTCATATGTGCCAGAGGACTTGTATTTGAAGTAGTGCCGGGTGGCATCTTCGTCCTCCCAAACATAGTAAGAACTGTCCGTGGACCACTGATATACAAGCTGGTTGTAATTGCTTCGCCAGCCATAGCCCATGCCAAAATCATTGTTGGCCTTGTCGTTGGCATTGTAAACGTGGTTAATGGCGACAGGCATGCGATTGCCGGAGAAGCCAAGACCGTTGTATACCCAAACGAGATTTCCGGTATAGTCGTTGATGTATCCGGTACCGGCGGCGCCTGCGCTGTGAGAGGTATAGTCCCAAATGTTCTCCAGTCCGCAATTGTTGATGTAGGCAATGCTCAAGTAGGGGAGGGTGCCTGCAGAATAGTCGGAGGAGCAGAATTCACGGTACAGTCCGCGGGCAGCCGCTTCCTGAGAATCCTCCATTTTGAACATCATACCGGTATTTTCGCCGGCGTACCAGCCCTGGGCAATATCCGTTACATCCCAGTAGTACCAGCCCTGCGCACTGGCGATCTGGTAGTCCTCAACAATGGGATTATAATCAGGTTTATTGCTCCAATTTATGGTGTTGGATTCCCATGTGTCATAGACGCTGTGAACATCGATTTCAGAGGTGGAACTGCTGGTCTGGATCTTATAAAGCGCCATCTTCGCATCGACAATGACATCTGCCGATGTCAACGCGGGCAGATTCTTGTACTTTACAAAAGAACGGCCAATGCCATAAGAACCCTGGCCAATGCACAGCATCGACCATGTGTAGCTGAGCTGCGTAATAGAGAAGACTGTCTGATCTGCGATATTGGTGAAGCTAAGCTCGGCATGTACCACAGGATCCAGAACAACAGGGTAGGCGCGGTCTTCGTCCGCCATCCACTCCTGCGGAAGCAGGTACGTCAGCAGATATCCTTCGTCTGTTTCCTTCAAGATAAGTTCGATGTCATCACAATATGCCTTGTCCTGATCGAACAGATACGGTGCCGGCATGAAAAAGACAGGCTCATCTCCCTCGGTGTGGCCAATGGCATACGCATAAATGCTGTTGTCCTCCTGCAATTCCAGCACGAGGTTTTTGGCTTCCAGCAAATATTGATAGCCTGTCCGACCTGTAGGAGCAGCGGCAATAATAACGGATTCTTTCAGGGAATTGGAGTTCAGATCATAGCGCACATTGACGCCGTTGAACACAGCGGCGTATTCCGCAGTGCTGCTGAGCTTTTCGGAGAAAGTTTCCTGCAGAGTTTTGTCGTTCTGAGAAAAGACGATCTCCGAATCCTTTAGCGTGAGCTGAGAGGGCTGCACCTGCGTGCGTCCAAAAATGGTATCACCCATTTTTGTGGTAGTGGCGGTCTCCCACTGGCTCTCTGCAATAACGTCGATCGTGTCATTTTTGGTAACGGGTGCCGCGGATTCATCAGCATCATCCGCAGTCCCAGAAACCGGCGACTCATTGGCCGTGTCCTCCCCGGAAGAAGGAGCCTCGGGCTGTGCGTTATTTTCGCTTTCGGGAGAAGAGACGCCTGCTGTAGTATCCGGAGGAGTGACCGCAATATGGGACTCGGTGGGATTTGCGGTGTTCTCGTCTGCAGGGGATGCCTCTTCAGAGGCGCCGCTATTCGCATCGCTCTGCGGTTCAGGCGTATCGGCCAATGCGTCAGCAGGCTCTGGCTCTGCATCCGATGTATTATTCTCGCTTTCGGAGGCGGCAATGTCTTCGTTCATCCGCGCCAGCTTCGCGGTCAGGACATCGTCCTGCAGCAGCTGACCGGCAAAGCGGAAACTCAGTGCACTGTCACCACGTGCGACCGTGACCGGGTCGGCTCCGGAAAGGCTGGAGGGCAGAGTAACATCCCAAAGTCCTGCCGTATTCCGATAAACCCGTTTTCCGTCCATTGATGTGGCATGGAGCGTATTGTCGATCTCCTGCCATTCGCCGTTTTCGTCCGCATAATGAACAGCGGTGGGATAAACGGTCAGAAGATGCTGCCCGTTAGACAGCATGTATTCCTTTTGGTACTCATCGCGGCTGGATACGATCTCGGAAACAATGTCGGGCGAATCCACAGGATCATAATCCCGGGCGTACTCGCTTGCTGCCTCAAGCGCATTTTTCTTGACCTCGACCGCTAAAGCTTCCGTGGGGACAAGGTAAAGGCAGAATACAAGCGCCATAAGGAATGACAAGACTTTTGTCATGCGTGGTGCTTTCATATGATTTTCCTCTCTTTTTCTCGAATTAGCGAATCAAGGCTTACGGCATGCGCTCGGTACAGGGTGAGCCTCCTTTCATAGATTGTCGTTGCCTGATGACGCCTTCATTGAGTTGTATTTGGCAGAAAAATAAAAGCTGACAAAAATAAGGAAAATCTTTGTCGTCTGTGCTATAATCTAATCCTGACAGGACTTATAACAGACCCTGGTAGCACATTCCGCCGACCCTATTTGGGCAATATAATAAGTACCAATAGGAATTTCAAAGGATGGTATATGTGCATGGCCGTGTCAAAAAAGGATCTACAATGTACTATCGGCAAAAATATCAGGGACGCCCGTAAAACTTGCGGTTATACAAAGGAAGTTTTGGCAGAAAAGGCCGAAATTTCGGTTGAGCATATTACACAGGTTGAGCGCGGCGACAAGATGATGAGCGTTCCCAGCCTTGTGCGCATGGCTGAAGCTTTGCATGTCAGCGTGGATGCGTTGATATACGAACGCGCTGCGAACGATGCAAGGCAGAGCATTGCGCAGCTTCTTGTATCTGTAAGTGAAGATGATTCGCGGAAGTTATTTGCGCTTCTTCAATATGTAAATGACCATTTCTTGCAATAGATAAATCGCAGATAGGACGACTTGTCATGTCGACGAGAGGCATGCGGTCGGATGAGGTCAATAAAGGTGGGGCGAGTAGCATGACATCGGAACAACGTGAGATATTCAGCGAAATCTATATAGATAATTGGCCTAAGCTGTTGCGTTACGCTAAAGCGAACAAGTGGTGTGCCGGTGTAGCGGAAGAGCTTGTCCAAGATACATTTCATGATGCATGGAGCAAGTTCGGCGAACTGAGTGACCACGAAAACATCGGCGGTTGGCTGATGCAGACACTGAAGAACAAGATGCGGAACTACATACGGTCACGGCAGCGAGATGTCAAACTATTTGCCGAATATCTCGACAGGCCGGAAGACATTGCTGCTCCCGATAATTTTGTCAATAAGATCATAACGGTCAATACTCTTTCGACTATACAAAAGTTCATTTGCGACAATTTCAAGGATGACGATGTTGTCCTGTTCCAAAGGGTAATAGTCGATGGAAAGAGTCATAAGGACGCAGCTGAAGAATTGGGAATAACGGTGCGGACGAGTCAAAAGCGGATAGAACGAATGCGAAAAAAGATAAAGGAAGAATTTCCGGACTTTTGAACTTGTTTTTGTCAGTAACTGCCCGATAGCTACATATACTAAGCGAAGGAGGTTCAGAATATGGCTGTAACGAATAGTGCTGATATGTACTCCTATCTGGACCAATTGAGTACGCAGGAATTGGAGACCCTTCTGCAAAAAGACGCGGAAGACCCAGACGGCGGAGATCTGGATATGGTTATGTACATTATGGAGGTGATAGAAAAACGTGAGGGCGGAGTTGATAAAACGGCTGCCGCTGATGCACTGAAGGATTTTTTCTCTACGTATGCAACGCCGGAGGGCGATGGTCTTCGGCTATATTCCAGTGACAACTTGGGTGACAAAGAAGCCGAAAGTGATCCCGCTAAAGTGTTCCATAAGTCGAGACATCGCAAGCTTTCTCTCCGAGGTGCGGGACTTATCGCGGCTGTGTTGGTCTGCGTGTTTTCACTGGCGGCGTGCTCTGTCGGCGGTATTGGCAGATTTTTCCAAATGGTTGGGAAATGGACATCTGAAGTTTTTGCCTTTGAGAATACCTACGACGGAGACATACCGAAGGAAGATGGGGCTGAATTAGCTGCTCCGCTGGAGAATGCACAGTACGCCTCAATGGAAGAAGCTCTGGCAGCATATGGAATTACTGAGAAAGTTGTGCCTACAAGCTTCCCGGAAGGCTTTGAGATTGTGGCTGTAGAAGTAAACAGATTTGAAAATCCGGATTTTGTTAAATTCTGCGCCATGTATCAAGGCGGAGATCACTACTTGACGTTGCAGGTTCGGCAGGTTTTTAACTTGAATATGGAGAGCTTTGAAAAGGATGCCGATGCGGTAACTGAGTATGTAAAAAATGGGATCAGGCACTATTTTTACACGAACATGGATTCAAACTGCGTCACATGGTTCAATGGCAATTTAGAGTGCTTTATTGACACAAATTTGCCGGAAGAAGATTTGACACTTGCTATAGATTCAATTTATGAAAGGTAACAAAACATTATTATGAAAGCAAGAATTGCGTTGAAAAGGATGGTTTCTTTTGCCCTTGCATTGACCCTTGCAACTTTGTTGACGGCTACTGCGGCTGCTGTGGAAACGCGTGCCAGTATGCTAATCGCATCTCATTCCTGCGTTGCGAGTATGGATACTGACGGAGAAATCAGAGTTACATTTTCAATCACGGGGAAGAGAATAATGTCGCGTATTGGCGCTCAAAGCATGTCTTTCTACATCAAAAACGGGACTTCGTGGAAGCTGGTTGAGTCATATACCGAATATTATTTTGGGATGAGCGCAATGAATAAGCTGTCCCATGGTAATACGATCACGTATCAGGGGACGGCGGGTGAGGAGTATAAAGTTGTCGTGACACTGTTCGTCAAGGACTCTGATGGCGCAACAGATAGCCGCACGTATACCAAGTATGTGTAAACAGATAATTCAGTAAATGCTTATATAGATGTACACTGACCCGATTGAGCAGATTTACCGCTCAATTGGGTCAGCTTTTTTTTGCGGAGACATATAAAAATGTGTGTGCATATTGTGTTGCCGCATAGTTTTTGTTAGTATATATCAGAAGAGAAAAGCGATGGGGAATTGGAGGCCGGAACATCCATGATTATTTATCTTCAAATACTTGAAACACAGGATGACCAATCAAAATTTGAACAGATTTACTTGGAGTACCGGAATCTCATGTTCTATGTGGCTTATGGAATATTGCGCAATGAGGAAAGTGCTGAGGATGCAACGCATCAAGCTTTTGTGAGAATTGCAGAAAACATAAAAAAGATTGGTGAACCTGTATGTCCAAAAACGCATGGTTACGTCGTTACTATTGTTGAGCACGAGGCTATAGATCAATATCGCAAGGCAAAAAAGCGCCAAGCGATCCCCTTTACAGATGATATTCACGGAGTAGAAGTGGCTTATGACGGCGACGATACACTGACATCGTGTATTCTCGGACTGCCGGCAAGATACAGAGAAATGATTCTTCTACGCTATCATCAAGGATATAGTGTGCGAGAAATTGCAGCCATTATGGGGATATCGCTCCCGGCTGCAATCAAGCTGGATCAGCGCGCCAAGAACAAATTGAAAGAAATCTGTAGAAAGGAAGGAATCTTATGATTCATAAAGACAAGTTGAGTGCATCTGCAGCAAAAGCAACTATGGCAATTATAGATTCTCTTCCTGCCCCAGGAGAATGTAGTCATGAATTCACGCCACGCTTCCAAAAAAAGATGCAGCGGACAATACGTAGAGCAAAACATCCCATTATTTATAATATTCCAAAGCGAGTTGCCTGCTTCATTATTGCTGCGATAATTATTGGTAGTACATGGTTAACTGTGGATGCCGATGCGCGAACAGAAATTTTTGCATGGATCAGGGAGAAATATGAGGAGTTTATTGAGTATCGCTTTGTAGGGAAGCCCTCATCGGAAAAGGAGAAAACGGATTACGAGTTAACGTGGCTGCCCGATGGTTATACCGAAATTGACCGCCTGATCACGGAGGACGGTTGCACGATCATTTACAGTCATGATGTCAGCTTAATCCAATTTGTTTATTCAACCGGCGCCGATGCTGATAGCCTTTTCGTTGGCGACTTCAATGGAGAAGTCCAAACGATTCAGATAGGGGAGTTTATTGCCGATTTTTATCAGGCTCAAAATAATAGCCAAAGTAGTACCGTTGTATGGATGTCAGCGCAGAAAGATACGTTGTTCTCTATTACTACCTCTCTGCCAAAGGATATAATTATAGAACTATGCAAAAGCGTGCAAAAAGTTTCCTAAAATTTTAAGACAGCCTGTCCAAAATAACCTCCTTCATTCGTTTACGTGTTAAACGAACGAAGGAGGTTACGGTTTTGAAAAAGAACATCATTGCGCTGCTTATGCTTTTTACAATTATGGTGTCCACGATTTCAGCATATGCAGCACCGCGAACCATTTCCATTAAGCCGTCGATTTCATTTGATGGGACAACTGCAAAATGTAGCGTATCAGTGGTTGCGGATAAAATGTCAGACTCAGTTAGTGCGACCTTGGTTCTTTGGGACGGATCAAAGGTTATTGATAGTTGGACGGCCGCTGGAACCGGATATCTGTTGTTCAGTGATACAGCACAGGTGGTGGAAGGAAGGCGCTATACATTGACTGTGGATGTTGTGATTGGAGGTATCACCAAACCGCAAGTTTCGGTTGAAGGTACATGTGGCTGATAGATCGTTGTGTTGAGTTGGATACAGAGAAATGCGCGCGGCTTCTCTGCATAATTGCTATGGGAGAGAGGTGGGACAGATTTAACTGAAATGCAATCGACAAAACCAAACCAAGACGACAAGACGAGGAGAGATTTACTATGAAAAAATTGATTACCCTTATCATCGCACTCGCCATGGCTTTTGTAATGGCTCTGCCGGCCTTTGCTGCAGACAATAAGACCATTTATCTTCCCGAGAAAATGAGCTGGATGACTGCCGGAACTGAAGCACGTAACTATTGTGATTTTCCGACCGTTCGTTGCCATTCTGTTTACCCCGAAAGCGGTTTGGATCTGTTCAGCACGATTCGGTGTCGCCTCAAGAGAGACTCTGTTGTGATCAGCGACATAGTCCACTTGAGCGAACGCAGCCCCGACTATACTACGATTACACTCAAGGAAGGCTATGAGCATGTAAACTCCGTAACATTCCAATTTAGCGGCAATAGTAACGCTGCAGCCTACGCCGTCGTAAGTTACCACACTTATTGAACGTAGGTGTTATCACGGGGATATTGTAATAGTATCTCTCGGAGCGGTGACAACGTTGCAGTTGTCACCGCTTTTGTGAAAGGAGTTTACATGATACAAGCCATAAAATCACAAGTCGCTTTTGCCATGAAGCAAAAGGCGGCAATTCTGACGTTTTACCTTCTTTTGACACTCGTGCTGTTAAACTTTACTACGAATGTATTTGCATTTCAAGGGTCCGACGTTATTGAGATGTATCATCCTGCCAAAATGCTTGTGCTGAGCTATAACCGGATATATTACAATGCCGATATGACGCTTTTGCTTGTGCAATTATATCCGGTCATCGTGGTTTGCCCAGCTGGCTTTACGCTCATTTCCGAAAAAAACAGGAAGACCGATACGCTGCTGATCGCCCGTATGGGAAGCAAGAAATACTATGTGAGCAAGGTAGCAGCCAGCTTTATAGTAACCTCGCTCGTGTTCGTGATCCCAACGTTGATCGAATTGGTACTGAATTGCATATCATTCCCCACAGCTGCTACAGGAGATTTTATCAATTTGAATCAGTACAATCCGCGTTATGTTGAAATGGTCAGCCATTATACTTTCGCTGAATTGTTCAAAATCGATTCATATCTGTATTCTGTAATCAGCACCTTGTTTTTTGGCGTGTTCTCCGGAATTCTTGGAATGTTTACGGTTGCGTTATCCATGATTCTAAAGGTGCGGTATAAGATCTTCTTGTTCTTGCCGGTGTTTGTGTTGCTCAATATATCGCTATATTTTTCGGAAATTATTAAGGGCGTTCCGTTCTCGGTCAGATGGTTTGACTATGTGTATATTTTCAACGATGCCGAGAAAAGCGGGGCGTTTTTTATCGTTGCAGTTGTTATGCTGATGGCTGTGTCGTTTTTCTGTGTTTTTTATAAAGGGAGACGTGACCATTTATGAGCAGCAAAAAATCTGTACCACTCGTTTCAATGGCGGTGCTCTGCGGCGCGCTGTTGTCATTGGCTTTCGTTAATCCGCATAATGGGCAAATAACTCTGGCGGAGATGGTTTTGCAGCTCAGTGGTTCCCGGGGAGACCTTCCACTTGGAACCTCCCTTCCGGAGCTATTGTCATTCAGCATAAAAATGGCACCCTATTTTTTGTTTGAACTATACATTGGAGTATATCTATATCGGCATTTTTGTACAGCGAGCGTCTATGTGTTTTCAAGAACTATTCACCGCACACGTTGGTATATCAAGGAATGTCTGAAAATTTGCGGTGCAGGCATCCTTTATCAAGTTGCTCTGCTGGGAACGGTTATTATCGTTACGCACTGTCGCTATGATGTGGTGTGGCAGGGGCTTCTGGTACTGATAACCCATTTTGTCCTTTATGGCTTATGGCTGTTCGCCATGGTGATGCTGGTCAATATTCTATCTATACTTTTGGGTAGTGAAAACTCTTTTGCTATTGTGCTAGGGGGACAGGTTGTGTTTATTACGCTTCTGGCATTACCAAAAAGTAATTATTTAATACAGTTTGTGGTGCTAAAGATTAATCCGATGGCGCGTTTAGTTTTAGGTTGGCAATCGTCAGGCATAGATGGACTAGATGTGCTAGGAGGGGTGTTGCGGCTTCAAAACTCGCTTTCCTATATAGTATTTATTGTGTCTTTGATATTGATAGGAGGGGGGATCCTGGTTAAAAGGCACGACTTTATTACCGTAGATGCCGAATTTGGAGGAACATAATATGCAATTGACAGCTACCGATGTCACAAAGGTGATAAAAGGAAAAACTGTACTTTCACATATCAACCTATCATTAAATAGCGGGTATGTCTATGGATTTATTGGACCAAATGCCTCCGGAAAGACAATGCTGTTCCGAGCGCTCTCTGGGCTGATGTCTGTGACAGCAGGTGTAGTAAGCCTTGACGGAAAAATTCTCAAAAAGGACTTCCCTGTTCTCCCTAACCTGGGGATTTTACTTGAAAATGTTTTGCTTTATCCAGAGTTGACAGGATATGAGAATCTTGAATATCTTGCGAGATTTAATCGCAAGGTGGATAAAACCGGGATTATAGATGCCTTGCGACGAGTGGGCCTTGAACCGACGGACAAGCGGAAGTATGGGAAATACTCGTTAGGTATGAAGCAACGGTTGGCTATTGCTCAGGCGGTTATGGAGAGGCCGGACATTCTCATGCTGGATGAACCGACAAACGCATTAGATCAAGATTCTGTAAAATTGATTCGAGGACTGATCAAAAGCGAAAAAAATCGAGGGGCTATAGTCCTGCTCGCAAGTCACAACAAAGAGGACATCCAACTACTCTGCGATCAGACTTTTACCATGGATAGCGGAGCCATTGTGGGGAGGTGACTAAACTTGAAATTGCGTTATCACTTGGTTTTCGTTGCCCTTCTGCTGACTGCATTTGGAATACTGGGAAGAGCGCACTACGGCAGTTACACAAACTTTACCGCAGAGTCGGATTATCAATATACCTGCTACGTAGCCGAATTAATGTCGGAGATGGCGACCGCTGATTGTCAAGAGATGCGAAAAACTCTCCTTCAAGCCCCTGTCATCCTCCAAGTGACGCCTGTCGATGAGCCAATCTGTTTTTTTAAAGGCAGACAGCAGCGTGTCCGGGTAGAACAGATATTCAAAGGCGAAAAAGTGACGCAGGGAGAGGAGATTCTTATCACAGCGGATAGATGGAAAGTCTATGCCGACGATAGGAGTATGGATATGGGCTATGTCAATTTCATGAAAGTCGGCAACAAATATCTTGTTTTCCTATCGGGAATCGTAGGTAACGCAGAGGACGGCACAAACGTGCTCCGGCTGCAGAGTGGACAATTCATTGCGCCCGTATTCTCCTATAAAGAATGCGAAAACATAACATATCCTATTTCGGGTGAGTCCACTTATGTGCCATATATTGAAGTTTCCGATAACGAATTTTTTGCTGTTGAAGCTGAGGGATTACGCACGTTCTTGGCACTGAAATCAGAAATGATAGATATATACAATTAAAATGGCGTGTCAAAGTCAACAGATCGATATATTAGAGTGAAATATTATTCCGACAGTTCCTGACGGTGAATGTTTTGAACCGATGAACGGCAGTTGCTGGTTTTAATGGGGCTTTAATCGGTCGGGTAAAATGACTTTTGATATAAGAAGCTATTGAAATCATATATTAAGAAAGCCGCTACAGTTCTGCTGAACTGTAGCGGCTTTCTTAATGGACGCAGGATAATCTCTAATTATCTGGCGAAAAAGGAGGCGATTTTTGAATGATCGAGGTAATCGGACAACCACTTTTTGAAGCTGCAGCTCAAACCATAATCGGTGCGCTTGCTGGATACAGCTTTGATAAACTCAAAGATCACTTTTATCGTGAAAATACATTTAATGGTTCATTTGACTTCTGGCAACGAGGAATACGTCATCGTGGTATTCAGACGGGTGACAGCATTGCATTTGATGGACTCATTTCTCCGTATGTACAGCTTTTCCCTCGTGATCCATATACTAACGCAATACGCTGGAATTCGCTACATAGTTTTGATGGACATCTAACTGCGCAGGAATTTAGCCAAATGGAGTTTTATGCGGGTTCTGATGATGCAATTCGCACGGGACCGTTGAACGGAGAAACCGTCGTTGGCTTATATAATCGTTATGGGTACATCGGAGAGGGTGTGCTTGGCGTAGTTGCGACATCTTACCTTTGTAAGCATATTCCTGATTTTTTTAAGCCCGAATTTTGGGGATGCAGAGCCCGCATTTCAGGAACTCTATCATACTGTCCGGCACAACACGGGTTTATTGCACAAGGTTTGTTTGAAAAAGCGGGAATCCATATTGACGCTGACAGTTATAAGGAAATACCATATATCAAAATCAACTCAATTAAATTATACCATAGAGAAAACGATAAAATTAGTTCTTTATTAGGAACAGCATGGGCTGCTACGAACGAAAAGAAAGAGCCATACATTTTGCAATATAGCTATTTTAGTGAACCTCACGAAATGTCAAACTGTGTTCATAATATGCTTTCTTCATCTGCGTGGGATTCTGTTAAGGTATATTATGATGCAATAACCGTCCCAAGCAAAACACTAAGCTTCACAAAAGCGTTTATAGGCTAAACATTTCTTTAATATATGGCGGTAAATACATATAGTACGGTAAATTGAGAGGCGAGAAGTATTGAAACGGGGAAATATTACTCTGTTCAATGATTTCCTGTTGAAATATATTTACTGGAACTTTTATTTTTTGCGATAAGAACTTGTTATGCGGAGACCATATGGTTTCTAAGTGAAGAACGCCAGGGTATTCTGGGACAGTGACAAGTGAGAGAACAAGCCGTGACTGGTTTTGCAAATAGCGCAATGAGTCTATTGTGACTTGTTTATCAAATATGTGACGATAAATGATGTCAACGCAGACCCCAGTAGCGGTACAGTGCTTAGAGAACAAATCAAAAAGTGAATATGCATTATGACGGCTTTCTGCTGCCATGTTAAAGCAATCATTTAGGACAAGATCATATGAACCGCTTTCTCTATTAAGGAAGGCTACGCCTTCGCTTTCGACATATTGAAATCTTTTATCATCGAGAACCGATTTGGCATGGGGATAATACTTCCTCATAACTTCCAATACGCACTCGTCATAATCGCATAATACCACCTTTTTTAAGGATGGGTATTTAAGGATCTCAAAGGCGGCAAACAGGGATCCGCCACCTAAAATAAGTGCAGCCGATAATTTGGGTATAAATGATGTAGGAAGATGAACAAGCATTTCGTGATAGAGAGTTTGATATTTTTCGATATGCTGGATTTCCCCATTTATAATTAGCACTTTCCCTAACCAAGGGTGCATCATTAGCTGGATATGCTGGTGCGATGACTGTATATTCTCAATAATAGTCAAATTGTCTAAATACAAACTTACGGGTTCATGTTCATAATAGTTCATAATACGGCACTCCATCGCCAGATAATTAGAGATTATCCTGTATTCATATCTCGATTAGCGTAGTTATCGATCACCTTTATATTATAGGTATTATACGCTCATTTTCAATAATTGCAATGCAGGCGAAAATCCAAGTTACAACTGTTATATGTCGCATCTTTGCCCTTCCTGACATAATACAGCAATCTTTTTCCACCTGTGCATCACACTTTCCCTGCGGTACAATAAACCTGTACTTTAGGTGAAAGCATAAAGGACGGAGCAGAGCAGGCACGGGCGAGA
>OLRV01002160.1_pt1 | contig 15545 bp, 16 predicted proteins | sample 1672421 | NCBI WGS metagenome assembly OLRV01 (sample SAMEA3136684, study PRJEB25190) | human gut metagenome | biome: human gut; feature: human-associated habitat; material: faeces | place: Austria | collected 2013
CGATTCGCTCAAGCAGGCGGTGGAGTATCAGCACTGGATGAGTTACTGCATCATCCTCTTCGCCGCGTATATGCCCACCTCGGGCCTCCTTCAGGGCGCGGGCGACGCGCTGTGGACCTCCATGACCAGCTTCTGCACCCTCGCGCTCCGCGTGACTGTGGCCTATATCATGGTCTACGCGCTCGACGTCGGTTACGCGGCCTGCTGGCTGAACATCCCCTTCGGCTGGACGCTGGGCATACTGCTAAATTACCCGAGATACTTCTCCAGGCGCTGGATGACCAAGCGCGTGGTGCGCGACCCCATCCCCGTGGACGAGGCAGAGGAGGCGAGTCTGTTTGAGTGATTTCTTCGCGCTGATATCCCGCATGCGCTATATAGAGCGCTGGGGCCTCATGCGCTCGAGCATACCCGAAAACGTGCAGGAGCACAGCCACATGGTCGCCGTGCTGGCCCACGCGCTGGGCCTCATCCGGCGCGACGTGTTCAAAAAGCCCTGCGACCCCAACTATCTCGCCGCCGCCGCGCTCTATCACGACGCGCCGTTTTCCAATTCATCCTGATTTTGTTTCTCATGCTTCGCCGCCGTTCGGCGCAAAGTAACGCTGTCGCCGGCGACAAAATCAAACAACAGGATCAGGGGTGAGACGCTTGTATGAAACACGGCATATCCCCGCAGCGCGCCGCCTGGCCGCATGGCTGCTGGCGGCGGTATTCTCCCTCTCGCTGTGCGCCCAGTCCGCGTGGGCGTCGCCCGCAGCCTCGGCGGAGCGCACCGTGATCCCTCTGGGTAAGGCAGTGGGCATCAAGCTCTTTGCTGCCGGTGTGCTGGTGGTGGGTCTGGCGGACGGCGACACGCCTGCACGCACCTGCGGCCTGCGGCAGGGCGACATCATCACTGCCATGGACGGCACCGCCATCGACTCCACCGAACAGGTGCAGTCCCTGCTGGCGGAGGCCGCCGGACAGGAGACGACCCTCACCGTCCGCCGCGGCAGCTCCACACTGGCGCTGTCCGCCTGCGCCCGTCCCGGCGCAGGGGGCGCCTGGCAGCTGGGCGCGTGGATACGCGACAGCATGGCCGGTATCGGCACGCTGACCTATTACGACCCGGCCACCGGGCAATACGGCGCGCTGGGTCACGGCATCACCGATGTGGACACCGCCCAGCTGATGCCGCTGGCCTCCGGCTCCATCATGGAGACGACGGTCAAGGCGGTGAAGAAGGGCAGGAAGGGCGACCCCGGCGAGCTGAAGGGCGACTTCTCCGTGCAGCGGGACGTGGGAACCGTCACCGTCAACAGTGACGGCGGCATCTTCGGTACAGTGGCGGACGGAGAGTTCCTCTCCGGCGGCACGCCGGTGCCTGTAGCCACGGCGCAGCAGGTGAAAACAGGCCGCGCCACCATTCTGGCCACCATTTCCGGCAGCGACACGGCGGAGTACCAGGTGGAGATCGTCCGGCTCTACGGCGCGGACGAGCCCACCCGCAACATGCTCCTGCGCATCACCGATCCCCGGCTGCTGTCCGCCACCGGCGGCATCGTGCAGGGGATGTGAGTGATATATAATAGGGACAACACGGGAAAGCCTTGATTTTACAAGGGGTTCTGGCGTTGTCCCTATTTTCACTGACATGAAATAGGCCGTATTTGCGCAATACGAAATCCACCGCAGCTGCCCAAGGGAGGTGATCATCTCAAGCAGATCGATTCAGGCCTCATTTTTGAAGGGAGCTTCTATTTATGAAGGATTCAACTATCATAGCCATTACAAATTCCAAGGGTGGCGTTGGAAAAACGACGACGGCCTTGAACCTTGGCGCCGCGCTGACCGCCGAAGGGCAGAAAGTCCTGCTCATTGACAACGACCCGCAGGGCAATCTGACTGCGGCACTGGGATATACCGCCGGCGAGATGAAGCACACACTGGCTTCTCTGCTGCTGGCCGCCATCGACTATCCGGAGGACATTGCGCAGCATCTGCAAAAGGCCATCCTACATAGCGATACCGGCATGGACATTATTCCCGCCAATCGCAGACTTGCAGATGCCGCGGCCCGGCTGCAAATCATGCAGCTATCTCAGTATCAGCCCTACGGCGATAGCAGCCGCAGCTGCGAAGCAATGCTCAAGCATATCACAGACGCCTTGCGCGACACCTATCGCTATATCATCATCGACTGCGGACTGAAGCACGAACTGCTGACGGTCAATGCACTGACCGCCGCAGATTACTGCATCATTCCCGTGCAGGCTCACTATCTTGCCAGCGAGGGTATCCCCGATGTGCTGGAACTGGTACGCACGGTGCAGGCCCACTTCAATCCCTCGCTGAAAATCGCCGGTATCCTGCTGACCATGTATCAATCCCGACCGCAACTTTGCCAAAGCGTCCGGGCAACAGTCGGCGAAGTCTACGGCGAGGCGTTTCATGTGTTTGAGCGCCCCATTGAGCAGACCATCAAGGTGGCGGAATGCCCTGCCGCCGGTATGAGTATTCTGGACTACGCACCGAAGAATCCCGCCGCGGAGTCCTACCGTAGTCTGGCACGGGAGGTGTTGTCGCTTGGCTAAGAGCAACAACATGAAAGACCTGCTGAAGCAGCGCATGAGCGCTGCCCAGCAGGTCTCTGAAATGGAGATCGGCAACCGAGCTTATGAAAGTCTTATCGATCCGCTTCCCGTGGCAGCTTCTACGATCCGCGAGCTTCCGGTAGACAAGCTGCGTCCCTTTTTTACCACCGATATCGGATTTCACCCGTATCCCCCGGAAAAACTGCGGGCGTTTTCCCAGCAGCTTCTTGAGCAAGGCTTGCTGGAGCGCATTATCGTCAGGAGTATTCCCGACAGTGATGAATATGAGATTTTGGCCGGACACAATCGCACCGCCGCATGGCGCATGGCCGGGCATGACACAATTCCTGCTGAAGTCGTCGCGGCCAATGATGCCCGCGCCATCATCATCGCCACAGCTACCAATCTGCTGCGGCGGCAAGAACTGACCATTATCGAGCGCGGCAAAGCATACAAGGCTATGCTGGAGGCTAAAAACCGAAACGGTCAACGCAATGCGGCACCGGAAACCTTTGGCGAAAATCGCCAAAGGTACAACGCCCGTGAAATCGTAGCAGATTTCTTCGGCGTTACAGAATATGAGATCCGCAAGGCTGTCAAGCTGGCTGGCCTGATCCCGCCACTGGCGGATGTTCTGGAAAACAATCCCCGGAACTTGCCGCTGAGCTGCGCGGATATGATTGCCGACTACGATGCAGCCTCACAGGAGGCGTTCGTGGAGATGTGCCGCGTTGAAGGGTATCGGCTGAACAAGGCCGCCATGAACCACATCACACAGAAATGCCCGCCGCCCGCAGCGGATAAGCAGTCCATCTACGCCGCTTGGCGTGAAGCCCGCGCCGCCGCAGATAAGAAGCGTTCCGCACCATCCAAGAAGATAACTTTTGACCGCAGGAAGTTTGCGCCGTACTTAGAGCAAATCGGCAGCGAGGCGGAGTTGGAGGAAATGTTTTTGGAGTTTTTGCAGAAACAATTGTTTCCTACAGTGGCGGGTTTGAAGTGAAATTGAAGTGACGATTGACTTTGTCAATATTACATGATATACTTTCATCATGAAGAAGGTGACATAATATGGAACAGCCTTGTATTGCTCAAAGTTATGTTAATCTCATGGCACAAGCCTTTCAACTGTTAGTGCAGGGAAATGAGCAGTTGCCCTTTATTATGGCGGCCCCATGTTTTAACGAAATAGCTGACCATGTAAAGGAGCAAATTAAGTCAGCACAAGATGCAGGAGAGCTAATATCCACAATCGATGCCTTGCTGAATAAAACGCGTGATCAAAAAGAATCTCAACATACTATTTCCTATGCAAAAGCGATTGCCATGTGTATGGATCAAATCATAACTTATGACGAGTTCTTTGTGCAACCATATGAGAATGGACGGATATCCTTGTATTCATTGATTCCTGCTTGGAGTGACAAAAAACCTGTGGCCATTATGTCGCTGAACACTAACAGCGATGAAACTGGAATTTGTATAGCACCTAAATTTCCTGTTACTAGCGCTATTACAGCAAGTGAAGAGAGGCGGAGTTTAGCATCCCGAAATGCCCTGTATGGCATAAATGGTGATCTATTACATGTTATCTACTATTTGTGTGGTACAGATTATCCCGAAGTACATCACATTATTTTGCCGGAGCGGTTGGATCTGGATACCATAGTTCCTGAACAGACTCGAATTGCATTTTCGCCACTAACCGACAGAACTGATTTAATTAAGCCAGAAGCCACTAAAACGGTGGCTCTCGATAATATGACATATCGTGGTGTGACCGTTAATGAAATAACAGATTCGGCTTATATTGAAAACCGATTTTCTGACATATGGTTATCTGCATGCCAGAAAAAAGTGGATGTCTTCTTTGCTCCTGAGATGCTTGCGACAAGCCAAATGGTGCAAGTAGTAAACAGTGGGAGTGTTTTCCTAAAGCCGCTTTTAAAGACGGCTCTAAAGTTAGGGGGCGTTCCGCCGCGGTTGACGATTTTGCCCAGTTATTGGAAAGACGGCTTAAACCAGCTTTTAATATTTGATGAAACGGGAGCGCATTTGGGAACGCAACTCAAACATTTTCCTTATGTAGACAGACGGACAGGAAAAATAGAAGCAATTGAGCCGCCCTCTCACGAAACTGTTTTCATTTTTCATCTAAAAAATCAACAACGAATTGCCCTCGCCGTATGTGCTGAATTCTTGACTCCCCAAGCATATATGTATGTTGACAGGTTTATATGTGAGCAACTTGGTGCAACGCTTGTTCTTGTCCCTTCATTTTCACCCGGAGAACAAGATTTCATCAATAGACTTCCTGGATTAAGGCCTTACGGAACATCTGTAATTTGGGGAAATTGTTGCGGAGCCGTTCATAATGAAAAAGGTCAGGCAAGCCGCATTATCGGGGCGTGCAGCTATGCTGGAATTGATGAAATTTCGCGTTTCGGATCTATAAGCAAATGTGAATTCCATTGTAACGATTGCAAGACATGCCTATTTGTATTGGACATTCCAACAGCCATTTTACAGGAAAAGCCAAATTCTCCGGCGGCGCCAATAGTTTCTCATTTCTGCGCGACCTAATTTGCTCGTTGATAGTATATTGAATAGTATAAACTGTAAAATAGAATACTATCGGCAAAAGGATTATAAAAGAGGGTATTGCTTATGCAAAACAATCATAGTGGAATGACATGGACATCACCAGAATGTGACTTTGAAGAGTTACGCAATAACGGCAAATATGCTGAAATGGTAGATACCGCGACCCAAAATGCAAATCAAATAATATCTCTTTGTCGTCACCATGCAAATGAGGACCTGCGAAAGAGCATACGTTATGGGATAACTATGCTTTCATATTTTGAACGCAGCTTGCAGCAAGACGAAGAGATTAAAGCGATATTTGCGGTTGGAAAGTTAATGGGTCATATAGAAGCTTTAGAAAAGCTTCAGTTTGCCAGCGATCAGGAGCGTATGGCTTATGAACGGGCAAAACTCACAGGGACAAAGCATTTGGATGAGATTATCCTCGCCTTAGAAACTCATGGGCCAATGTCACAAACAGAACTGTGCGACCTCTTGGATTTGCGGGCATCCACCCTATCTGAGGCGTTAAAAAAAATCAGAAAAACTCAGTTGATACAAGCAAGTCCATATGGAAAATACAAGGTATACTCGTTAACCGAGTCTGGTAAAACTTTTGCTTTATCGTTGCGTATAAAAAGCAGAAATGTTCTAGAAATGGATGCAACAATCGAAAGGTTATGCCAGTACCTTACCGCCCCTGAGAGCAAATCCGCTTGTCTGCGAGCAATGAAAAATAAACTGCCTCGGGACGCAGGGATTCTTGTTACGGCAGGAGATCAAATTTTAATATATGAATGTGATGCCAAAGTTGCTGCAAAATTAAATGTCGACATTACTCTGCAATATACAACAAATCAGGCGGATAATAATTTGGCAGTTTTAGCTGATACGGTAAATGAATTTAATGCTGAAATAGTTAATTGCAGATCTGGAGGCATGCAAGTCGCAAGAAAGGAGTGTGTCTAATGAAAAACTCTTTCATCGCTGACAAAGAAAAACGTCTTCTGCAAATCATGCAGGACGCAAGGGGTAATTCTCTAGATGTTTACTTTGTTATTTACCAAGAGTATCTTCTTTGTAGCGAGAACCCTGAAACTTTTTTGAGAATGATTTTAGAGTTCCCTGATAAAATCGGAGAAGATGATGGTATATCAGAGAAAATTTCCCCAGAAGAAGAATACACAACAATCCAACAATATCAAACTTGGCTGACTGATTCAATTGTTTTGCTCATAGAGCCTAATGATTCAGCAGACTTATTTTATAAACATTTGTGGCAGTCAGTGTTTTGCTCGCCAACATCCCCCAAAGAGATTACGCAATGTGCAGTTATCTTAAAGCTTTTAAATGAAAAAATACCCGTTCTTCCATATTATCAAGCAACACAATTGTTGTCTATGGAAAATGATGAATTTGTCAAAAGAAAAGAACATCTGCAACCCCGTATCCGTGAGGCTGTGCACATGCTTAACCGCCATTTCAAACAAAGAACACAGGAAGCATCTCAGCTTTATCGTTTAGGGGAAGATCTCTCAAGTGAAGACGCTGTTGTGTACTGGTCAACTATTATCAGCATAGTTCAGGCCAGCGCTTTGCGCGCAGGATACGAGCTTTCGCATAAAGAGGCTACAAGTTCTAAGGAAAACGCATAATTTAGATTCTAACAACTTGATATTCATTTAATTGAAAATACAGTTCCTATCAGCCAATATCCGTATCTGTCAGGAAATGTCAGCAGACATTTTTAATAATTTTCAAAAAAATTTTAAGAATAAAGGCTCGATACCGCAAGGTATCGGGCCTTCGCTATTACACACACGAGGGGGATCAACATGCACGCACAACGAATGCCGCCGCATATTACCACGCCCTTTGATGATTCCGCCGCCATGCGGCTGCGGCGGATGGGGCTGCTCACACCGGATGGTACGCCGGATGAACGCATTATCCAGCCGCTGGCCTATGTCAGCGCCGGTCTCTATTACGACCAGCTCTGCGACTCCGTAGAGAGCCATGAGAGCGCGTCCGGCGTCTGCCAGCACATCATCAACGAGGAAGGAGAAAACCGGCCCCGCCAAGCACTGCTGGCACTATCCATGTCCTATGACGCCATGCGCCGCGGTCTGCCTGACCCCATCTGGTGGCTGTCAGGCAGCAAGGACATCCTCCCCATTTTCATGCGTGCCTTTGCCGCGCAATTATCAGATATCCTGCAAGAAAACGAACCATCTGCCACTATGGAGGAAACTGAATGAACATGAAAACCGCATACAAGGTCTATCTCTTTTGCTGTGTCCTGTTTTTGACAGGGCTTTTTTTATTGGTTCCCGTCTACGCCGTGGAGGATATGTGGACAGCGGCCAGCCGGATCATCAAGGACATCTATACCCACATCGCCTCGGTCAGCACAGTGCTGGCAGGTCTTATGACCGCCATCGCCGTGATTGGCGCAAAGATGTCCAACACCCAGCAGAAGTCGGATCAGGCATGGGACTGGCTGAAACGTATCTGGCTGGCGTGGGCCATTATCAACGGCATCGGCGCATTTATCGCCTATGTTGTCCCGCTGTTTCAGGGACTTGCCACACTGGAGCCGTGAAATATCACATTCCTCGAATGGGAGGGGTGACCGACTATGCTTGAGCTGCTCTTTCGGGGCTTTTTTGAATGGATATACGGGCTGATATTAGAGTGTTGGGAATACTTTTCCTCGGTGCTCTTTGACCTGATGAGCCTCGACTTTGCCTATCTGGAAACATACATGCCCATCATCACGACCATCCGGCAGATCATGCTGGGTGTGGGCTGGGCGCTGCTGCTGGGCAATCTGGTGTTTCAGGCCACCCGCAGCATGGTGGCCGGTATAGGCTTCGAGGCCGACGACCCCAAGCTGCTGTTCACCCGCACCTTTGTCTTTTCTTTCCTACTGGTGGCCAGTCCGCAGATCTGCGACATCTGCCTGAATATGACCTCGGTTATCATCGACATGGTGCAGATGCCGGACGCCGCGGCCATCAAGCTGCCGGATGAAGGATTTTTCGTTGATCTGACCGCTTCGTGGCTGCTGGTCATCGTTTTCGGTCTCATCGTCATGTTTCAGACCTGTAAACTGTTTTTTGAGATGGCGGAGAGGTATTTCATTCTGGCGGTGCTGACCATTACGGCGCCGCTGGCCTTCGGCGTAGGCGGCAGCCGCAGCACCTCGGATATTTTCTCCGGCTGGTGCCGTATGTACGGCTCCATGTGCCTGTTGATGGTGATGAACGTGGTGTTCGTCAAAATGCTGCTGTCGATCCTGTCCTTCCACCCCAGTGGGTTAGCGGTTCTGCCATGGATCGTGATGGTGCTTACCGTAGTCAAGGTAGCCAAGAAGAGCGATGCCATCATCACGCGGATCGGGCTAAACCCCGCCATCACCGGCGACTCTCTGGGGCGTTCCTTCCCCGGCGTGCTGACCTATACGGTGGCGCGAACGATGGCCTCCCGTGTTGTGCAGACCGCAGGAAAGAACACTGCCGCAGGAAAAACCGGCGCACAGACGCAGACCAAATCCGGCAGCAAGCCCGGGAGCAAACCCGCCAGCGGCGGACGCTATTATGGCGGCGTCAATACGGTCAACACCTTTGCCGACAGCAGACGTTCTGAGCAGCAGTCCGGCAGCTCGCCGCGCCAGGCTGAGCCGCGGGCATCCGGTGCGGAACCGACAGCACAGCCGGCGTCCGCAGCGGCAGACCGCAGCTTTGTCATGCCCGGTACGCGCCGCCCTGTGAGTCACGTCCCCGGCGAGCAGAAGATCGCCCCCTCCGATACCGCAGGAAAAGCGGGCCATACCGTCAGCCGCAGCAGCCATGTGCAGGCGGGTGCGCAGCAGCATACCGCTTCTGCCGCCCAGCAGCATACGGCGACCTCTGCTTTTGAGAGCCGATACAGCAGGAATACCGGCCCCGCCCGCTCCACTGTGGCGGGAAAAATCGCGCGTCCGGCTCCCGCGTCTGCCAATGCTCCGACCAAGGCACCACGCTCCAGCACGATACCGCAGGAACGGAGTGCCGCCCGCACTACATCGGTCACAGGTCAGCGCAGTGGAGTCCGTCCCGATACCGCAGGAATGAGCCACAGCACCCGCAGGCCAACCGTCAGCCCCACGAAGAATACCCAAGGTACGCCCAAGCAGACGCCGCATATCCCTACGCAGGTGAAACAGCCCACCGTATCGGGCCGCTCTGTCCCGAAGGACGCCAAGAGCAGCAAGCGGGCTGGCAAGAAAAAGGACGATGACCATGGAGGATAATCAGCGTCAGCACAGCGGCATCGACATGGCACGGCGCATTGTCAGTGCCGCGAGGATCGCCAAGGCAGCCGCAGCGGGCGGTGTCCACGGCGCCGCCGTGGCGGCGGCAAAGGAGGCCGCGCCGTTTCTCGCCAAGCTGGCAATCTGGGTACTGGTGGCATTGATCGCGCTGCCTATGCTGATTTTCGCCTATCTCCCCAATATCTTCTTTGGCTTTTCCTCCTCCGGGACGGCATCCGTTGCCCGCATGACAGGGCAAGCCATGACGTTGGGCGGGTTCTATATGGATCTGGAGGACTTTGAGAATACGCAGATCGACGCCATCGTGACAAGCCTTATCCAGCAATATGAAGAGGAGGGCATAGAGATCGACAGGGTGGAGATCAACAGCGACTTTGATGAGGATGACCTGTGTCGATTCATTGCTATCAGCTCTGTGGCCTATCAGCAGGACTTGGAGGTAATGACCACGGAGGCCGTGCTGTCACTGGCGACCTCCCGGCTCCGCTATGAGCCGACACTGAACATCTTCGAGTTCGGCGGTCTGCTCAAGCGAACGCTGGTCATCAAAATTGACCACCTTGACCCGGAGGCATTTATGGATCAGCTCTCCTTTGAGGAAGATGCCCGCACATGGGCGGGTGCGCTGTATGAGGTGTTGACCGAGAGCAATGCGCTGGAGGAATACGCGGAATACTACGCGCCATACCGCCCCAATTACAGCGGCGACACCGGCTATACCGGAGACTATGAGCATGGCGGCAGCTACAGCAATACCATTGACACGTCCGGTTTTGTCAGTCCCTCCACCAAGAATAACGTAGACCTTGCCGCCTACGCCATGCAGGCGTGGGAGAACAACTGGGGCTATTGCTGGGGTACCTATGGCAATATCCTGACGGAAGCCCTGTTCAACTACAAGCTTCAGCAGTATCCGGAGGGCGTCGGGAAATATGAGGACTTTATCCGCGCCAACTGGCTGGGCCGCCGCACAGCGGACTGCATTGGGCTCATCAAAGGCTATGGGTGGCTTGACGCCGCCAGCGGCTCCATCAACTACGGCACAAACGGAATGCCCGATGTGGGCGCTGACCAGATGTACGCCAATGCCCAGAAGGCCGGTATGGCGGGAACAATGGACACCATGCCAGAGCTTGTGGGCATTGCCCTATGGAAACAAGGCCACATCGGCGTCTATGTAGGCAACGGCTACGCGGTGGAGGCCATGGGTACTAAGTACGGCGTAGTACGGACGGAGGTCGCCGGACGCGGCTGGCAGGGCTGGTGCCGTATCCCCTATATTGAATACAGGGAGGCCGGATAATGTACGTTCCCACCCGTCTGCGCGTATTGCGCATCAAATATAAGATCACACTGAACGCTCTTGCCGGACGCATGAACATCAGCAACCAGCACCTCAGCCGCATGGAACTGGCGGATATTCCGCCCACCGAGTACCACGAGCATCTGATCTGTCTCGGTATGGAGCGGCTGCTGGCGGAATGGGACGATGCGCCGGAGGAACTGAAGCAAGAATATCAAACCTATAAAGGGCGGCTTTTGCAGCCCGCAAAGGAGGTCGAGGATGAACACTGACACCTACTATATCCCTGTCAACTTTACCAATGCCGGACGGATCCTGGGCCTGTTTGAGATCCGCAATCTCATCGAGGCCCTTCTTTTATGCCTGCCGGTGCTGTATGTGTGCCTGACATATCTGCCCTTCTCCCTGACGCCGAAGATCATCGTGACCGTCTCACTGGTCGTCCCCATCGGCGGCTTTGGGCTGATGGGTGTCAGCGACGACAGTCTGACACGATGGCTGAAGGGCTGGTGGGCATGGCACTGCCGCAGGCGCATGATGTTTTTCAGAGGAGTGGTAACGGCATGAGTATCAAAAAAGCGCTATTTGGCGGCGGTGTGGAGACCAACGCTACCGCCAGCTATCAGGGCAGCATTCAGGATTGGCTGCCTGTCAAGAATATCATCGGCGGTGTGGTCATTACAAAGGACAACCGCTTTATCAAGATCCTTGAGATCGTACCGGTGAACATCTACCTGAAGTCCGCCGAGGATCGGCAGGCCATCGTGGAAGCCTTTGCCGCATATCTCAAGATCGCACCGGATCATATGCAGTTTGAGGCGCGGACGCTGCCGGCCGACATCTCACGCTACGTTGAGCGGATGCAGGAGTACGCGAAGAACGAGGACAATGCCTATTGCCGTGAGATGATCCAGGATAACATTCAGGACATCGGTATGGGCGTGGCCAGCAACGCTTTGCAGCACCGGTTCTTTATGGTATTCCAGTATGAATCGCAGATGCGGGCGTCCCCCAACACCGTACAGGGCATTATCCAGCGGCTCAATGAGGAGGCCGACACCGCACGCCGCTATCTGGATCTGTGCGAGCTGGAGGTGCAGGAGCCCCGCTATGCGGACGACTTTGCACTGGAGCTGCTCTATGAGATCATCAACAAGCGCACCAGCCAGCGCGTCAAGCTGCCGGAGGGCGTGTTTGATATGACCACGGCGGTGCATGGCGTGTATGAGGCGCAGACACAATGAAAGGGCATCGCAGCAGCGATGCCCTTTCCCGTCAAATTAGTCTTAGTCCTTTAAGCAGCCAATCGGAATGACCTTCACCCCATCAGGCCGGGTATACGCGATTTCTCCGCCTGTAATGACCATTAACAAATCTGGTTCCCGCAGGCTGGTCGTGCCGTTTTCAATGGCTTGATGGACCAAATTCTTGATTTCAAGCAGATGCTGAGCGCCTTCTTCAATCTCACGGCTGCCCAGCTTAAATTCTATCAGCGCGTACCTTCCATCAGAAAGATGCAATACACAGTCTGCCTCCAAATCAAGCCGGTCATGATAATAAGATACCTTTCCACCTAAAGCTGAGGAATAGACCTTCAGATCTCGGATGGCAAGACACTCGAAGATAAAGCCGAAGGTCTTTAGATCCTGCTCCAGATACTCGGGGGTAAGCCCCATAGCGGCTACGGCAATGGACGGATCTGTAAAACCCCGTTTCTTACCGGATCGTATTACTGTTGCCGAGCGGATAGCTGGACACCACGCATCAATGTCCTCTATCACAAAAAGGCGCTCCAACGCGTTCAGATACGAATCCAATGTGGGGGCAGTTATACCGTCCGCATTGGCGGACACGTCCTTCAGGATATTGGTTTTCTTCGCCAATGTGGAGATATTCCGGGCATAGGAACGTAGGATCAGGCTGGTCCAGACGGGATTTCGTTGTACACCATCCACTGTGGAAACATCAGACTCACAAATATTTGTGATATATTCCCGTGCAGTCAAAAGCTGAGCCTCTTGGCGCTTTCTGCGCAGTGTTGCTGGCCATCCTCCTCGGCATGCGGCAAAAATCAACTGCTCGATAGAGAGCGGGCTTGTGATCCCATCAATATCCGCATCTGACCGGTCAAACAACGTTTTCAGCGAAATCTGTCCATTGGATTCGCCAGACTCGTACAGGCTCATGGGATACATTTTCAGGCGAGCGATTCGTCCTGTCCCCGTGTGCATGATCTTCTTATCATCCACGGAGGTGGAGCCTGTCAGAATAAACAGGCCTTCTTCCTGCCGGATGTCTACCGCAGTTCGCACAGCGTCCCAAAGGACGGGGGCAATCTGCCATTCGTCAATCAGTCTCGGGTTATCACCTTTAAGAAGCAACGAGGGTTTCGCCTCGGCAGTCGCAAGATAAGCTGCCTTTTTGTCTGGGTCTTGCATCCGCAGAATACTTTTCGCCTGCTGCTGACCCGTTGTTGTTTTTCCGCACCACTTGGGGCCGACAATCAAAGTTGCGCCAAACGCCTCTAACCTCAAGGCCAATTCACGGTCTACGATTCGTGGCAAGTATTGCTGCATAACGCTGCACCTCCTGTTCTTCTATAGTATACGCATAAATTCTATTTTCGTCAATCTCGTTTTATGTTTTTGAAGGATTTCGTTTTATGTTTTTGACGCATTTCATTTTATGTTTTTGAAATGGACTGCATCAGCCACACCATCTATCATAGGAGTATCACCAATGAAAAAGCAAAAGAAACCCGTACCACCGGCAGAAGCCGAGCCTGTTATCAAGAAGCAGCCGCTTTTGAAACGGCTGCTGTTCGGTCCGGAAAGGCCGGATCTCTCCGAGCTGGAAGCCGGCTCCACCACCATTCTGGACATTCTCTCCCCCACCGCCATTGATACGAAAAGCCGTGACTACATCGTAGTGGACGGCGTTTTTCATGCCTACCTCTACATCACCGGCTATGGCTACAGTACCACAGTCGGCTCCTGCTGGCTTGCGCCGCTGGTGGAGGCGGGCGAGGGTGTCAATGTCAGCTTCAGCTTTACCCGCCAGAACCGGGAAAAGATCCTCTCCAAAATTGCGCAGACCACCATGCTCAACCGCAGTCGAATGCGGGATGTGGGAGATACCCGTCAGGACTATGAGGAACTGGACAGTGCCATCACCTCCGGTCTCTACCTGAAGGACGTCATGAACCGGCAGGGTGAGGACTTCTACTATATGCACACCCTCATTGAAGTAGTGGCAGATGATCCGGATACGCTGGAGCAGCGTGTCACCGCCGTGGAGAAACTGTGTGTATCGGTGGACATGATCGCCCGCCGCTGCGATTACGCCAACGAGCAGGGTTTTCTCTCCACGCTGCCGCTGGTCACACTGGATGCCGACATTGAGCGTAAAAGCCGCCGCAACGCGCTGACCACCGGCGTAGCTGCGGCATTCCCCTTTGTGTCCTATGAGCACAGCGACCGCAACGGCATCTTTCTGGGGCTGAACCTCTACAACAAGTCCCCAGTATTCCTTGACCCTTACGACGACTACAAATACACCAACGGCAACTGGTGGATCGGCGGCAACTCCGGCGCCGGCAAGAGCGTAACGCTCCAATGCCTGGCCGGACGCCTGCGGGAGCAGGGAAAGCGTGTGGTGTGCGTCATTCCCAAGAAAGGCCACGAGTTCCGCCCCAACTGTGAGCAGTTGGGCGGCCTGTACCTACGTTTGTCACCCTCTTCGCGGGATTGCCCTAACATCATGGCTATCCGCCGCAAGACACTGGACGCCTATGCCGGAATACAAGAGCTGGCGGCGCGGGACGACTCCGTGCTGGCGGACAAGATCTCCCGGCTCATCATCTGGTACTCCCTGCAAAAGAAGGATCTCACGGAGGAAGACAAGAACTATCTGGACGCCTCACTGGTGGAGTGCTATGACCGCTATGGGATTACCTTTGACAACGCCTCCGTGGTGGATGAAAACGGAGCATTCAAGGAAATGCCCATTATTCCCGATTGGTACAACGTTCTGCTGGAAAAGGCGGAAACCAAGCATCTGGCAGTGGTGCTGACCCGCTATGTGACCGGCTCTGCCGCCGCCATGGGCCGCCGCAACCACATCAGTATCGACAATAAGTATATCGTGCTGGACACCTCCGGTATGCCGGACGATCTGATCCTGCCCGGTATCTATTGGGCCATCGACGTGGCCAACGACATCATCATGAACGCAGGCGGCGAGCTGTCCGCCCTGATCGCGGATGAGCTGTGGAGTCTGGTAGGTGCCGGTTCCAATCCGCTGGCTGCTGCCTATGTGCAGGAGATGGTCAAGACCATCCGCGGCCTTGGCGGTATTGCCATCACCTCCACGCAGGGCATGCAGGACTTATTCAGTCTGGAGGGCGGTAAGTACGGCAAGGGCATTCTGGACTCCAGTCGTATCAAATTCGTCATGCAGATGGAGGAGCAGGAAGCCCGCCTTATCCAGCAGATCCTCAACCTCTCGGAAGAAGAGGTACGGCAGATCACACGCTTCCGGCGCGGCGAGGGTTTGCTGTGCATCGGGTATAATCACGTTCCCGTGGCCTTCCATGTCACGAAAAAGGAGTATGACGCCATTACCACATCGCCCACCGACCGGCAGGCCCGGAAGAAAGGAAGCAAATGAGCAAACAAACTGATTTACGGGAGATCCAGCGCCTGACGGAAGACGCCGCCATAGACGCCCGCAAGCTGCTGATCCAAGCAGACAACCTGCCGCCTGA